>JACCDV011106583.1_pt1 | contig 10750 bp, 9 predicted proteins | sample 7446131 | NCBI WGS metagenome assembly JACCDV01 (sample SAMN15323448, study PRJNA562643) | freshwater metagenome | isolation source: river surface water | place: USA:Blue River Watershed | collected 2017-08-17
ATCTGGCTTGGCTTGGCTTGGCTTGGATCAAGCAAAGCGATCAGGCATAATCTGGGCAATAAATATTGTAAAAATAATAAACGAAAGAGCTTTATGTCGAGTTTCCCTTTTTGTCTTTCTGACCCTGCAGCGCAAGAGTTGTCTGATCTTCTCGAAATGATTTCGCTGCGTGAATTTCCTGGTTTTTTAAGAGAAGCCGCACCTGCTATTTTTTCACCGACCTTGCCCGGTGAAAATCCCCTAGGCTTTTTGTCCGTTAAGATTAAATTTCGAGAGAGTCTTGGCGATTTTTTAGAAATTAAAATGGTGAGTTTTTTACCTACCCCAGCTGCTGAGTCTCTTGATTCCGCTGATTCGGCTGATTCGGCTGATTTTATGGCACCTATTATTCAGATTGTTCGGCGCGATGGTTTGACGAAAAGCGAGAGCATTAAATCAATTTTTGGTTTGATCGAGACAGAGGCGAAGCATTCAGAGGTCTCGGTTATTCTTGATTTGGTTTCACGTCTGAAAAATCCCCCAGAGTTGAGATGGGATGATTCGGCGTTCTCTCGAAAATGGTATGCATCCAGTCCTGATTTTTGGGCTGGGTTGAAAGGATATTGGGCGGGTGTGAGCGCTTTTTATGACAGGATGCATGATTTATTAATCAAAGAGTTAATCGCTCAAATTTTGAAAGAAAATTTAGATCGCATTGTGCTCTGGGATCTTGGGTGTGGAACGGGAAAATTTTTCAAAAAACTCCTAAAGCAGTTGGATTCTAAGAGGTCAGGTCTTCGTGGTCGGGTGATTAAAGTCGTTGGGATTGATGCATCTAAAGAAAATATTCAAAAATTAAAAAAAGTGTTTATAAAAATTCGAGACAAAAAGCCGAGACTCAGAGCGTTAGCTTTTGAGGGAGTGAGTAAGAGCGTTGATGCGCTAGATATTCTTGAAATTAAGCCCGATGAAACGTTGATTTGTGTCACTTCAGGGGCGCTGACTCGACACGTGATGCCTTTTTTAACGGCAGAAAAAGCCTTTCAAACGCTTCGCAATAAACATTGCCAACTTTTTATCGGGGGAGGTTTAGAGCCACTCTGGATCAATCATAGAATTGCAAAAAATCTGGGCTTTAAGTTTCAGACGACAGAGCCGTATGATTTTTCAGGGGTCAGCCTTGATGAAAATTTTGGTTCTCGTCGACTCACGGTGCTCACCCCGAATGCCACGATCAAGGCCATAGCGTCTCGGCCTGCTGAATTTTCTGAAGCGAGGGTGGCCAGTGAAGAAAGTGGGTACTTTGAGCGCGCGTTCTCCAATGCTTTTTTACTGAGGTCTCAGGGGGCAGGGGTTTTTCGAGATCGTCTGGCGAGTAGCGTGAGTTTGCCTGAAATGCTCGATCCTGCTTCGTAAAAAAAAGAAAAAATGTTATAACCGCGTTTTTTGGGGAAACAGGAATATAAATAGATGGAGCTTTCTCGATTATTGTGGGCCTGTCGTCGTGGAATGCTTGAATTAGATCTGCTTTTTTTGCCCTATGCTCAAGAAGTGTATGCGGGATTATCTTTAGAAAAAAAAGAGCATTTTGATGCATTGCTGAAATTAGAAGATCAACTCTTATTTGATTGGTTTATGGATAAAAAAAATCCAGACGCTGAGTTTGCCTCTCTGGTCACAGAAATTAAAAAATATGCGCAACGTCATGTCTCGACTTAGTCGACTTAATGTGCTGCCGACGGGCCAAGTCTCTTTTAAAAATGATTATTTTTTCTGGGGATGTTTGTATTTTTTGGGTCAAGTGCCTTGGTTTTTTACGTTGGGGTTGGGCCTATTCGATTGGTCTTTTGGTCTTGTGATGGGTCTGTTATGGGGGATTCATCTTCAAGCCCTTCGCGTGAAGTTTCAAAACTATAAGGGCTTGGCCTTAAAAAACGGGCGTTGGATTTTAATAACGCAATTAGAGCCATTAGAGCCATTAGAGCCAGGCGCTCAAGCTCAAGAACATGAAGTTTTTTTAAGCTTAAATTCTGTAATTTTACCGGGACTATTATTATTAAATTTCCAAGACGCCTGGAATCAACATTACAGATTGTTGATCACCCCGGGGATGGTCTCGGGCAAAGAAAAGTTCTCTTGGATATCCCGTTATGCAAAATTGACGCCCTTATTTCAAAAGAAGCCTTTTCGCGGGTCTTATTTGGGTGTGTATCTGGGGTCTTAATGGGAATTTGATAGGGGAGTGTGATCGCACTTAATTTTAAATATTTTTTATTTTGAATTTTAATAAAAGGAGAACGTACTGTGCCAAAAAAACCTAAGAACGCAAAAGAAGACTTAGACGAATTAGAAACTGAATCTGGTCAAGAAGGCGAAGAGATTGAAGAAACGGAAGACGAACTGGAAGACGAAGAAGAAGTCGTCTTAGTTGATCCGGTGTCGTTAGAAGCTGAAGATGATCTTCCTGTGATTGCCGCGCCTGCTGCACCGAAAGTTTTACCCCCTTTGGAAGGTGAAGGTGTCTATTTCGTTCGAGTGACCGCTTCCCCCTTATTAGCACCCGGCGCGATTGGGCCTTATTCCCAAGCCATGCGAACAGGAAAGCTTTTGACCACCGTGCCACAACTTCCCGCAGATCCGAAATCTGGAAAGTTAGTGTCTGGGAGCTTTAAAGATCGCGTTCGACAAATCATGAAAAATATCGCTGGAATCTGTACGTTGGCGGGTAGTGATATGACCAAGGTCGTGAAGCTCAGTATTGCTGTCAGTACGTTTGAAAATAATACGTTTGATGCGGTCAACGAAGTGATGCGTGAATTTTTCAATGAACCTTATCCTGCTCGTGCAACCGTGATTTCCTCTGAATTACCCAAAGGAACGGATATCACTATTGAAGCCATGTTTCTTCTGCCTTAGCTTCTGGTGTTTTCGAAGTTTCGGATGGGTAGTCGAGACATTCCCGCGTCCCATTCGGAACTTATTTTTTTCTGTCGCACACAGAATTCAGGAGGTCAGGTGAGTGGATCAAAAAATTTAGATTTCTGGGCAGCTCAAGCACAAAAATTACACTGGAGAAAGCCTTTCTCGAGTGTCTTAGAAGGCAGCTTATTTTCAGGCAACGTTCGCTGGTTTGAGTCTGGAGAGCTGAATGCCTCAGAAAATTGTATTGATCGACACTTGCCGCGTTATGCCGATAAGCTGGCCTTAGTGTGGGAGCCGAATGATTTCCAGCAAGAGTCCCAGCAAGAATCCCAGCAAGAATCTTCGATTCGGCGAATTACTTATCAGCAGTTGCATGATCGGGTATGTCAGTTGTCGAATTTGCTGGTTCAAGAAGGCGTTAAAAAGGGCGACCGGGTGTGTATTTATATGCCCATGATTCCGGAAGCGATTTTTGCCATGCTCGCTTGTGCACGGATCGGAGCCATTCACGCCGTTGTTTTTGGCGGGTTTTCAGCCGAAGCCTTGGCCCATCGTATTGAAGATGCCCATGCCTCTTGTGTGATCACGGCCAACGCGGGATATCGAGGCGGAAAATTGACGCATTTTAAATCCAATGTTGATACGGCTTTAAATTTTTTAAGTCTTTCAAATAGCGCCACTCAGAACGCAACGAAACATTCTGTTAAAACAGTCATCGTCGTCAACGCTGCCGCTTTAAAAGTCCCGATGCAAGAAGGGCGCGATATTGATTATGAAACGGCGATAGAAAGCCAGCCTAAATTTTTTGAACCCGTTTCCATGCATTCCTCGGATCCGTTATTTATTTTGTATACCTCAGGATCTACGGGTAAGCCAAAAGGAATTGTTCATGGGACCGGAGGTTATTTAACCTATGTCCACTCAACCTATGCCTATATTTTTGCCAATAAATCCGGGTCTTTCTGGGAGGGGCCGTATTGGTGTACCGCCGATATAGGATGGATTACCGGTCATTCTTATAGTGTCTATGGACCGTTGTCTTACGCAGAAACCGTCTTGATTTATGAAGGAACGCCAGATTACCCGAGTCCTTCACGATGTTGGGAAATCATCGATCGTCATCAAGTCTCTGTATTTTATACCGCACCGACGCTGATTAGAGGGTTGATGCGTTATGGAGATGATCCGCTTCAGTCCGTCAAATTAGATTCTTTAAGATTATTAGGGTCAGTGGGTGAGCCCATTAATCCTGATACGTGGGAATGGTTTAACGCTAAAATTGGTAAAAATTGCTGTCCCATTATGGATACCTGGTGGCAGACTGAAACAGGGGGAATTTTAATCGCGCCGCCCCAAGATTTATCCCTACAAAAACCCGGGTCCGCGATGCGTCCCTGTCCTGGTATTCAAGTGAACTTAATGAATAAAAATCAAGAAATCTTGGAAGGTGAAGCGCAAGGCGATTTGGTGATCAGTGAACCTTGGCCTGGGATGTTGCAAGGAATCTATGGTAACCAGGCTAAATTCGAAGCAACGTATTTAAATCCACATCCCGGGCATTACACCTCAGGTGATGGGGCCCGTCGAGATGTGAACGGGGATTATTGGATTACCGGCCGTTTAGATGATGTCTTGAATATTTCAGGTCATCGATTAGGAACCGCTGAAATTGAAAGCGCTTTAGTCAGTCATCCTCGCGTTGTTGAGGCTGCTGTCGTTGGATTTCCTCATGATATCAAGGGAGAGGGTATCTATGCCTATGTAACCCTCTTGGAAGGCGTGATGCCTTCTCCTGAAATGAATCAAGAATTGATACAAACTGTACGCCAACGGATTGGGCCAATTGCGACGCCCGATTTCATTCAGTTTGCAGAAGTGTTACCCAAAACCCGTTCTGGCAAAATTATGCGCCGCATCTTAAGAAATATTGCCAAGGGAGTTTTTGAAGATTTGGGGGACTTAAGTACATTAGGGGATCGATCTTGTATCGATGATTTGATCAAACATGCTAGGAAAAATCAGTGAAAGAACTTTTTTTGAGTTTACATATTATTTCAATCGTCTGTTGGTTTGCGGGCTTATTTTATTTGCCGCGCTTATTTGTTTATCACGCGATGACCAAAGAAAAAGCCGTGTTTGAGCAATTAAAGATCATGGAGTACAAGCTGTATTATTACATTATGCATCCCTCTCTTCTTTTGACGTTATTGACCGGCGGCGCCTTAATTTTTAACTATTGCCGTGGACATGTGCTTCCTGCTTTAAATTTTTTAAATATGCAAAATCCAGATTTTTGGCTTTTTTGGCTGAAGAACTGGTTGGTGTGGAAGCTTTTATGCGTTCTGCTTTTAATTATTTTCCATATTTTTTGCGGAAAATATTTGAAACTCTTTCGGCAAACTCAGAACCCGGCGGCTTTTAAAGCCTCTGCCGCTTTTAAGCGCCATCAGTTTTTTAGAGTCTTTAATGAAATTCCGACGGTGTTTTTAATCCTGATTATTTTTTTAGCCGTGTATAAGCCATGAAAAGAAGACTCACCGATCAGCAGCATCGACGGATTCAGTCTGCCAAAAAAGTAAAAGAAAAAGAGTGGACGACGATGGGGGTGGAGGACCGGCAGCAAGCGGGCTTAGTCGTCTCGCACTTTGGTAATATGCTTGAAGTAGAGTCGAATAATCTTCGATTTCGTTGTCATGCTCGTCAAAATTTAGGGCAAATTGTGGTCGGGGACCGCGTTATTTTTTGCTCGGCCATTGACGGAGAAGGGGATGCTCATTTGGGTTTGGTCATCGCCAGACAAGAACGGTCTTCAGTGTTGATTCGTCCAGATGTCTATAAGCAATATAAAGAAATTGCGGCAAATATTGATCAAATGTTTATTACCATGGCGGCTGAGCCTGAGGTGATTCCGTATTTTATTGATAAATATTTGGTGGCCGCAGAGCTACAAAAAATACGCCCGATTTTATTATTTAATAAAGCAGATTTACTGACCCCCGAGGCTTTTTCTCGTACGGTGCTTTTGATGGAAAGTTATCGCAAGATTGGGTATCAGGCGCTTTCTGTGAGTGTGCGGGGAGATCTCCAGGAATTGCGTGAGTGGGCGAAAGGCAAAGTCAGTATTTTTGTAGGGCCTTCGGGTGTTGGGAAATCGGCTTTAACCAACGCGTTACTGGGCTCTCAGCGCGCCTTCGTCGGTGAGATGTCTGTGCAAAATCAGAAGGGATGCCACACCACCACCCGTTCTTGTTTATATCATTTGCCTTCGGATTTGAGCGATCTTGCCCTCATGACAGAGCCCGGGACGGCAGGCAGCATCATTGACTCGCCGGGGATTCGAGAATTCGGATTGTGGGATATCTCACCTGCTCAGGCCGCCTTAGGGTTTATTGAATTTCGAGATTTTTTGGGGCGATGTAAATTTCGGGATTGCACTCATATTTCAACGCCGGGATGCGCACTAGAAGCCGCCCTTCGAGAGCAAAAAATTTCAGCCGCGCGAATCTCCAGTTTTTATCGATTGCTTGGCGAAATTGAAAAGAATAATTAAAGAGAGAAAACTCAGGCTTCTCGGTAATCAAATTTTCATGATCTTTTTTAAGAGGATCAATCCCTCTGATTTTGGGTTTGGTTTTGAGATTATCAGGCCTAAATAAATTAAATTTTTTTTGATGAGGAGTGCATAGGATGAGGGTTCAAGAATCTCTTTTAGCTAAAATTTCTGTTGAAGAGTACGTCCAACTTCATCTGAATGGCGATGTGCATGTTGTGGGTCCAAAAGAATTAGGGCTTCGAATGTTAATGGCAATTTTTGGGTTAACTTGGGGGGTTCCTTGGACGAAAGCCGCCTCAGGTGCAGCAGCAATTTTTCATGAAGGGCCGCTTCGTGAAGCATTTGAAAAGATTTTTGCGATGGGCATTGTCATTACTGTCGGGGCTGATGGTTTATGGCTCATGCTAGAAGCTGGAAAAAGCTTTGGAAGTCGCTCCCGTGAAGAGCAGCGGCTGTTGCCTGGGAGTACTCGGGGTTATAAATACACCAAGTTGGGCGTCTCTTCCGCGTTGTCTTTATTGACCTGTATCCCCTCGGTTTATGCCTCGGTTACTTATAATAAAAACTCTGCTAAGTATTTGAGTATTTTGACTTTTTTGGGAAACTATGGGCAAGGATTATTTGGGTATGGAGTGCTATTTGATCGTTTTGCTGGATATCTTAATAATCAAGGCCAACCTCAGGGCGGCACCAGGGCGAAATTAATACAATCAAAAGCAGAAATATTAGAAAATATTAACAATATTATTGCGGGGAATGTTGTTTTCTCCAGAGGGACGTTGCTGGATCAAATTTTAATGCAGCAACCTTTATCCGATTTACCTCTTTCACCTGCTTCACCTGCTTTTTCTGGGTTTGCCCATTCCAGCAGACCCAGTATTCAAATGGCAATTCAGTTGATTTTTACCCTTTTTATTTTGGCGAGCGTGACGAGCGTGGATTTATTTTTGACTAAAAATTTTTTGAAAAAAGATATTAAAAATAATCCAGAAATTGACTATAGCCTCGCGGTTTTCTGTGAAATTCCGGGTTTTGTGACTACCGCTATTTCCGTCTTTAGTACGTTGGGTCGAGTATTTGATACGTTGGCTTGTAAGCCTCAAGATCCTGAAATGAAGCTCGCTTCAGACATGTATCCTAAGATGATGTTTTTTATGGGAATTTTTACTTTTATTTTGGCGTTACTCGCGCCGACTGCTGCCGCTTATATTACCTATGAGACCTTTGGGGGTGAGAAAAATATGAGTCAAGAATTACAAGTCGCAGCGACGGTTTCCATGACCTTGGCTCGGCTGATTTTCTCTAATTTTACGTTAAGTCATCTGACGAAAAATGCGGCATTGGCCTTTTATAATCTTAATTATGAAGGAGAGCCTGATAATCCTTTGCTCATCAGGTATTGCTTAATTCCCCTGAAGAGAACCCTCGAAAAGGCAAAACTGGAATGTTTTGAGGTTGAGTAAGCATAAAATTTTTAGTTATTTAATTTTCTAATATTCTCTGGGTCCCGACTTTCATCGGGACTTCAGAAATTTTTTTTAAAATTTTAGAAATTTTAGAAATTCTAGAAATTTTTGAGTCTGGCGATCGCTTCTTCAAGATTTTTCATATCTGTTGCATAAGAAAATCGAATGTATCCGCCATATCCGAAAGCAGAGCCGGGAACCCCTGCAATCTCAGCTTTTTCTAATAAATGCGCTGCGAATTCATGGCAGTCTTTTAAGCCTTTTTTCTTGATAAGATCTCTGACATCACAGAAAGCATAAAATGCGCCATCGCAGGGCTGAGTTTTGAAACCCACGGAGTCTAAAGCGGGGATGAAATAATCATGGCGTGCTTTATAAGCGGCTTTCATGATTTGTACTTCTGCTTGGCTGCCTGCAAAAGCTTCAACCGCCGCTGCTTGAGAAATCGAGCAAGGGTTTGAAGTGCTCTGAGATTGATGCTTTTTCATATTATTAATAATCGGGACAGGGCCTGCCGTAAATCCAATGCGAAAGCCTGTCATCGCATACGCTTTAGAAACGCCATTAATGACTAAAGTTCTATCTTTTAAATCTGGGCAGAGATTCAGCAAATTCACAAAAGGCTCTTCAGTCCAGAGAATATGTTCGTAAATATCATCAGAAATAATTAAAACATGGGGATGTTTTCTGAGGACTTCCCCTAAGGCTTTCAGTTCAGCAGCTCTATAAGACATGCCTGTCGGATTGCTGGGGGTATTTAATAATAAAATTTTGGTTTTTGGAGTGATCGCCGCTTCGAGCTCTTGAGCGGTGAGTTTGAATGCATTTTTAGCTTCTGTGTTTACTAAGACAGGCTTTGCATCAAAAAGCATCGCCATGTCCATATAAGATACCCAAGCGGGGACGGGAATTAAGACTTCATCGCCAGGATTTAAAATTGCGGCATAGGCTGCAAAAATGCTGTGTTTAGCGCCATTCGAGGCAATGATTTCTGCGGGAGAATAATCTAACTGATTATCTCTTTTGAGCTTTTGAATAATGGCGTTTTTTAAAGCCGGTGTGCCGTCAACGGCGGTATATTTGGTTTGGCCTAAATCTAGGGCTTTTTTAGCGGCTAATTTAATATGTTCTGGGGTATCAAAATCGGGTTCACCGGTGGTGAGGTCGATGATTTTTTTCCCTTGTTTTTTTAGTTCAGCAGCTTGAGATGCTAAAGCTAGGGTTGGAGAGGCTTTGATTTTGTCGAGTTGGCGTGAAAGTTCATAAGAAATTGACATAAAAAATCCTAAAAATTATCTAAAAAAATAATGATCTACAGTACCCCTAAGCCCTTTCATAAAAGGCGGTGCGATCATATACCCATCAAAATTATTTTTGCAGCTTTTTGTGGCACTTATTCTCGATCATCGCTCGCAGGTTCAAAATTAATTGCTGAATTAATCTTCTTTTGAAAGCTGTTCTGATTGAATTTTCAGCGATCCGGAATGACGTGAATTGAGATCATCAAAGATCATCGGCATAAGCTAGCGCTTTAATTATTTAAATAAATTTTAAGGAAAGTGTTATGTCTAGTCTTGCAAGTGATCTTGTGGGTTCTGATGCTCCATTAGGTTCAGTAGAATTGAAATTGGAATGGGAAAAATTAGTCAAAACATTGCTTGAACAGGTGCTGACGCATGTTCGTGACTGGGTGAAATTGCCTGCCCATCAAGACCCTGCATATGCAGGGCGACAAACAATAGTGCGTGAAGCTTTGAATCGCTTTGAATTAAGAGCGATTTATACCACTGACATCATGTTTAAAGATATGTCTCCCCAGGAGCCTTCTCCTCCCGTGAGTCCTCTTGCTGGCGGAGGGCCCAAAAAATCTTTAGCTGAGATGAATATTTCCGAACTCACGTTACTTTTTTTAAATTTGGGGATTTTTTCTCAATGGATTTCTTTAAAAATGGAAGAACATGTCCCTGCGTTTAATAAAGAAGGCTGGATATCTGGCTTGGTGTTAGCGGTTGCGGGGTATCCGATACATGGTCCAGGGGAGCTAGGGGGGTTATTTGGCTTTTTTCAAACATCATTTTTGAATCTGATGAGTGCTTTTTACCCTTCTTTTTCTGATGCGAAAAAACGTACAAAAATTCTGTCTTTTTTGACAGAACTACAAAAATTAACCGTAGATGATTTAACAGACGAAAAAAGTGAGTTATTAAAACAACACCTGAAAAGAAAATTACAAAACGCTCTTTCGCCTTTTGGGTTGAATGTTTTTGCCTTACCTCCGTTGCCAGAAGATGAAGATTCGGTCGATGAAAGTACGACAACCGAACCATCCATGCAGGAATCTGTGACAACTCTTGTTGCGGCTTTAGCCCCTTTTAGGGTTGAAGGCACTTCAGAGTCTTTAGAGCCTTTCGCGCCTTTAGAGCCTTTATCAGGCGATTTTCCTCAGGTTGCATTAGTGATGGGAGGGGGGATGGCGGCTGCAGTTGCGGGGGATGGCCCCGTTTTGCCTCCTTCAGAAAGGTCCGACTCTCGTCCTAAAGAAGAGCTCACTCTGGAAGTATTCGTAACCTTAGGTGCGGGAGCTTCTGGTTATTCTGGTCATTCTGGCAGAAGCTTAGGGGGAGAGGGATTAGAAGATTTAGAAGAGGGGTATGGAGGTTCGGGAGATTCTTCTTCTCCTGAGGGTTCTTCTGAATCGAGCCTATTGCTTCCGAGAGCTGAAAAAGTCTCAAAAGCGCCAGATGGGGGTCGTGGTTTTATGCAAGGGCGGGGCAAATCAACCGGTCCGCAATCACCTACGGCGCCTAAAGGATCAAAAGAACCTAAAGCA
>JACCDV010313991.1_pt1 | contig 10749 bp, 10 predicted proteins | sample 7446131 | NCBI WGS metagenome assembly JACCDV01 (sample SAMN15323448, study PRJNA562643) | freshwater metagenome | isolation source: river surface water | place: USA:Blue River Watershed | collected 2017-08-17
AGTGCGGCGGGTCGGTAGTGGATGATCCGGACACCTTCGACACCTGGTTCTCCTCCGGCCAGTGGCCGCTGGCCACGACCGGGTACCCGGATAGCCCGGACTTCAAGAACTTCTACCCGACCGCCGTCATGGAAACCGGCCGCGACATCCTGTTTTTCTGGGTGGCCCGCATGATCATGCTCGGTCTGTACCGGACCGGCGACGTGCCGTTTAAAAAGGTGTACCTCCACGGCATGGTCCGGGACAAGCACGGCAAAAAGATGAGCAAGAGCAAAGGCAACGTGATCGCCCCGAGCGAAATCCAGGAAAAGTACGGTACCGACGCCCTCCGCATGGGCCTCATGGTCAACAACGTGCCTGGCACCGACATGAACCTTGACCCGGACATGGTCAACGCGTACAAAAAATTCGCCAACAAGCTTTGGAATATCACCCGCTTTACGCTGGCGACCCTCGCTGACCGCACGGACATCATGGCGGCGCCGTACACGGAAACAGACGCGGAGAACATCCGCACCGCCCTCAATCTTCACATCGCCGAGATCACCCGGGAAATGGAAAATGACCGGTATGATATCGCTGCAGAAAAGATCTACCACTTTATTTGGGATTATTTCGCCAGCACCCTCCTCGAAGAATCAAAGCCGATCCTCGCGAGCGAAGACGCGGCCGTACGCGCTTCACGCGAACGCCTCTTGGCGTCGTACCTGGTCGCATCCCTAAAACTCCTCCACCCGTTCATGCCGTTTGTAACCGAAACGATCTGGCAGGAATTGCCGCACGAACTCCGCGACGCTGATCTCCTCATGGTTGCACACTGGCCCCAGCTCTAATTACTGCCTCTAGCTTTAAGAACCCGCACCTCCATGGACCGAGGTGCGGTTTTCGTTTTAGGACCCCATACATTCTCCCCTTTCGGTTCCGATTCACGCTCTTCTGGTCTGCTAGAATGAGCGGATGGAAGATCTTGGCACGACGCAATTTGCGATCGCCTTTGTGAGCGGCCTCGTGCCCGCCCTGTTTTGGCTGTGGTTCTGGCTGCGAGAGGACCGGTTCAGACCGGAACCGCTCCTCTTGATCGCGATCACTTTCATCGCCGGCATGGCGGTTGTGCCGCTCGCGCTACCGCTTCAAAAACTCGCGATCGACATCTATTCAGGCGCCGACCTCATCTACACCTGGGTCATCATCGAAGAGGTGCTTAAATACGCAGTCGCGCTCGGGGTCATTCTCTGGAACCAAGCCGTCGATGAACCGATTGATATGGTCATTTACATGATCGCGATCGCGCTAGGGTTTGCCGCCCTTGAGAACACGTTATTTCTCCTTACCCCACTGTCAGTTGGTGATTATGCGACCTCGGCCCTCACCGGCTCGTTCCGTTTCTTGGGCGCGACGCTCCTCCATGTCCTTGCCTCCGGCACTCTAGGGGTATTTCTCGCCCTCTCGTTCTACAAGAGCAATTCGGTCCGCATTTTCTATGGCATGATGGGGTTATGCCTCGCTATTGTATTGCATGCCCTATTTAACTTTTTTATAATGGAGGCAAGTGGAGAAACGATTCTCGCCGTGTTCCTGTTTGTGTGGATCGGTGTCATCATCATGTTCCTCCTATTTGAAAAAATTAAGCTCCTAGAAGTTCGTCCTGAAACTACATCGCTATGAAAAAACCTTCATTCCTTGAACGCTTGACCGGCGCCGTGCCGGCCAAAGAATACGATCGGATTCTTGATAGCGATCACGAGTTTGGCGAGGAGGACGAGGGGTATGCCGAGGACGACGAAGGTTCGTGGGAAGACGACCCGGAACAGGCGCATACGCCCCAAGAAGGCGAGCTGCCGGTAGATATGTACCAAACGAACGATGCGATCGTGATCCGCGCGTTGGTTGCCGGTGTCAGCCCGAATGATCTCGATATTTCAATTACCCGCGACATGGTCACGATCCGCGGCCGCCGCGATGAGTACCAGGAATCAGCCGATGATAACTACTATCATCGCGAGCTGTTCTGGGGTGGCTTTACCCGCACCCTCCTGCTTCCGGAAGAAGTGATCATCGACGAGGCGGATGCCCAAGAGAAGCACGGCCTCCTCGAGATCCGCTTACCGAAATTGGACAAGAACCGCTCCACCCAACTCCGGGTCAAATCCCAAATTCACAAAGACCGTTAATCAGAAACCGCCCTTATATGGGGCGGTTTCTGATGCTAGACATGTCTCGTTGCATCAAATTGAGCAGCTAGAATCCCAATGTTTTGATACATACAGCTCGGGTCATACTCATCAGGAGAAATAAATCGAATTGCGACACACTCTTTTGAAGGGGTGAAATGCAAATTATTTACCTCCACCTTATAGAGAATATTTGCAAACCACATTGGCTGTGATCGTGACTTCATAGTGAGGAAGTAAGACGGATGCTGTGTGACGCTTGTCACCAGTAAACCCATTTCTTCCTGAATTTCCCGAGCCAAGGCAGCCGCAGGCTCCTCTCCCCATTCCAATCCTCCACCCGGCAATTCCCACTCACCATCATCTTCCTGTACGATCAAAAACTTAGACTTTGTTTCGTTAAGAATCAAAGCTTTGATGCTGATCCGATAGAAACACTTGGGAATTTCTATATTTCTATTTAATTGTTACGAATAATTTCCTCCACTATAGCACCGATAAACCAGCCTTTAAAAACGTAATATTTATGCTATAATTTCCCTAGAAACCTGGAGGTAGTAATGTTCCAAAACGTCGGGCAGATCGAGGCAGAAAGTGTAGTGCCACCCACCTGTTCGTTCTGCGGTGCGCCCCACCACGACCGAACCCTACTGATATCCGGCGGTCCACCCGACGGTCTACAATCCCACATCTGCGAGCGTTGCCTCGGAATTGTACTTGAACGCTATGTGGACACAATCACCGACCGCAGGGGGCGCCTGTTCCCCGCTCCTGAAGAACGCGAGGAGATGATCACCCGCCTGTCAAAAATGGTCGTTCGGCTGGCCACCCTGCGGCGAGTACGCCCGATCAAGGTCATCACCACGCAGCCTGTGCCGTAACCCGTTACGGCACACCGTCCCCTAAGTCCGCGCTTCTTCGCGGACTTTTTCTTTTATATTGTGACTACTGAAGATTGGAATAAGGCTCAGTCGCAGCTTCCTACGTATAGTTGTTCACTGCGTTCCAATTCTACTTGATAGTTTTAGGGCAGGTCGATCCTGACGGTTACCAGCGCACGATGCTCCCCAAACACAAAAAAGCCGCGTAAGCGGCTTTAGATGTGCTTGGGGGCGGGCTCGAACCGCCGACCCCCTCCTCTTCAGGGAGATGCTCTACCAACTGAGCTACCCAAGCAGACGTCTTTTTTTAAACGCTCCCGTATTGTACCTATTTCGCGATATTTTTCAACCAGGGTTCCTTACACCCCCTCAAGCCCACCTTGGTATACTTCAAGGAGCTGCTGCAACTCCTCTAGATCGAATGCCCCACCCTCACCAGTTGAACTCGGCACCAATCCGCTCATAGCTCCTAAAACATTGTTGAAAATGTAGTAGTACAGGATGATCGGCAGAATCAAGAACAGCAAGAACCCAACCGTTCGGGCCGCCGCACCCCAACGTTCACGCCGCTCCTGGCGGCGCAGGAGCTGTACCGCCTCCCCGAGTAGCTGGTTATTCTGTCGTAGGAGCGCGACCATTTCCTCATACGTATCGTGCGTATCCATATCCACTAGTATACCAAATGACAAGAAATGACCGCTCTACAGGAGTCGGGTCCGATATGGTAGAGTGTCCCCGCAAGGGTCGCACCTCCCTTGCTCCCGTAGTTCAATGGATAGAACTCCGCACTCCTAACGCGGTGATCCAGGTTCGACTCCTGGCGGGGGCACATGAAGTGTCGGAAAACGGTAATTTAATTCGGCTTCGGTTATATACTTATTATATGTTTAAAAATGAACGCATTACAGAGCAGTTAGTACGAACAGAACTTGCTCGCGTCGGTATAGCGATCGATAAAGGCTTTTTGATAGAAGAGCAAAGAAGCGCCAATCCCCGCATTGAAAAATTATTGAAAACTGCAAGCAAGCAAGGAGCAGGAGCAGGAAAACCAGAGTTCATAGTTTCAAAAAGTGGCAACAGTGAATTTGTATTGGTTATTGAATGCAAAGCGGATCATAAATTTCACGCCTCAATAAATCTTGACCAATATAAAGATTATGCAGTTGATGGTGCCCTTCTCTACGCCAGCAACCTAGCAAAGGAATTTGACGTAGTTGCGATTGGAGTAAGCGGACAAGATTCAAAAGATTTAAAAGTTAGCACATACTTTTATCCTCGCGGTTCAGCAACAGCATCTGCCCTTTTTGATGAAAACAATGCACCCATTGCACGTTTTGTAGAGTGGCAGCGTTATTTTGACAGAGCTACATATGACCCCATTCGAGCAGCTGCTAGGTACGCGGATTTAATGAAATTCTCTCGTGATCTACACAATTACCTACGGGACTATGCAAAAATTACTGAAGCTCAAAAACCTTTGCTAGTAAGCGGTATCCTTCTAGCACTTATGAATGAAGGTTATGCTCGTGCATATCCGGTGTATGAAGGTCAAGAATTAGCCACTAAAACATATCAGGCAATTCAGGACGAAATTAACAAAGCGCAGCTGGGCGATACTCATGAGGTAAAAAAGAAGGCGGTTACAAACGCCTTTAGTTTTATTGAGCACCACCCAGAACTAAGTAGGATCGACACAAAACGTAATGAATCTCCCCTTGCACACGTTGTACAAGATCTTCATACTCACGTACAGCCATTTCTGAAAGACCACTATGATTTTGATATTATCGGTAGTTTTTACGGCGAATTTATTCGTTACACGGGCGGCGATGGAAAAGGACTTGGTATTGTTCTCACCCCCAAACACATCACTGACCTTTTTGCTGATATAGCCAAACTCAACGTCAACTCAATTGTTCTTGATCCCTGTGCAGGTACTGGTGGGTTCCTGATATCAGCAATGAAGAAGATGACCGAAAATGCAACAGCGGACGAGAAAAAAAGCATTCTAGAACAATCTTTAATTGGAATTGAACAAGAGCCACAAATGTTTGCTTTGGCGGTTTCCAATATGATATTGCGCGGTGACGGAAAAACAAACCTTTATCAAGGTTCTTGTTTTGATGACAAACTATTCGAACGAGTTGCTAGAAAAGCTAGTGTTGGGTTTATTAATCCACCATACTCACAAAAAGGTGACAATCTGCATGAATGGGACTTTGTAATCCGCATGCTTGATGGACTCCAGCATAACGGTACTGGAGTGGCAATTGTGCCAGTGTCTCTAGCGATAACGCCGCACCGTTTGCGTGAGCGGCTACTTAAAAACCATCGGCTTGAGGCAGTTATGAGTATGCCTGACGATCTATTTTATCCTGTAGGAGTTGTCACTTGCATTATGGTATTTACTGCACACGTGCCGCATGCCAGCGATCTATATCATGAAAGTTGGTTTGGATACTGGAAGGATGATGGTTTCCGTAAAGATAAAATCCGTGGTCGTATACCTCGCAATGAAGCAAGCTGGCAAGCTAAAAAGGAAGAATGGCTCAAATCTTTCATGAATAAAAAGGCTATTCCAGGAGTATCAGTATGCAAAAAAGTGAGCGTAAACGATGAGTGGTGTGCCGAAGCATATCTTGAAACAGCATACACAGATTTATCTATCGACAATTTTGAAAGGGAGGTACGACGGTACATAGCATATCTTATTCTTACCCAACCCAATCACCTCAACCTAATAAATACCCAAACATCAATTCAGGAGAAGATTATTCCGTCCAACTGGAAATGGTTTACGATCGGTGATTTATTTGAACTAAGAAAGGGTAAGCGACTTACCAAAGAAAACATGCGTGAGGGCAATACACCTTTTATTGGATCTACGGAACTAAACAATGGAGTTACAGGATACGTAGACGAAGCACCTATACACAGTGGCAACACTATCACAGTGACATATAACGGATCAGTCGCTGAAGCTTTTTATCAAAAAGATTCGTTTTGGGCTTCGGATGACGTAAATGTACTGTATCCAAATTTCAAAATGAATGTTTATAACGCTCTATTTATCTGCGCCATAATACGTAAAGAAAAATATCGATATAACTACGGCCGCAAATGGCATTTAGAGAGAATGCGTGAGTCACGTATTAAATTGCCAATCACTAAGAACGGAATGCCAGATTTTGATTTTATGGAAAATTATATTAAAACTCTTCCATATTCATCTTCAATCAATTAACCCGCAAAGTGATGAATTAAAAAAACCGCTCCTCAGGGAGCAGTTTTTTTCCTTTACGCGGCGAGGAGTTCTTTGACCTTGTCCTCATCAAAGCCGATGATGACATCGTCGCCGATGCGGATCACGGGGACCCCCAGCTGGCCGGTCATATCGACCATTTCCTTTCGTTTCTCGAGGTCGCTCGCGACATCATGCTCGGTGTATGCGATATTCTCTTCGGTAAAGAAATCCTTAGCCATGTGGCAATAATGGCAGCTTGGCGTGCTGTAAATGGTGACATTTTTCATAGCTTGTTCACTATCGGTTAATTCCTCTTTAGTGTAGCATTTTTTTAACTTGCTACCAAAATTGGTACCACGGCCGATTCTCGGATACGGACGGAAGCGGCGTCACGGTTGAGGTGGAGGTTGGTTCGTCCATAATGATCACCACCTGCTCGCCCGGGAGGGCAATGTCGAAATTGCGGCGCATCTCGGCCTCGATCCCCCGTTCATTGGAGAGGTACTCGACCCGCTTCTCAAGCGCCGCCTTCTGTTCCCGCAGCTTGGCGACAGCGGCTTCTTCGGCCAGGTGCCGGTCCTCCATTTCGGTTGCGATCGCGTACCGGTCGTACACGGCGTACCCCAGAACAATGGTCACTAATCCTAATAAGACCACAGTAACCGGGGAGTACGCTACTCCCCGCCACGACCGTTTCTGATAGAATTGCAACATTACCATTGCATTTTACTATGAGCTTTCTGTATCACCAAAAAACCAAACGGGCAATTAAGTGGGTATGGGTCACCGTATCCGTTCTGATCATTGCCAGCATGGTCCTGACGTTCTTTGGCGGCGCTTTTTAAAGCACCCCGTTACGGGACAGAAAAAAGCGAGTGGGGATTCCCTACTCGCTTTTTACCATCTTCATAAAGACGTCCTGCGGGATATTGACCCGGTTCTTGCCGAGCTCAAGGGCCTTCTTCTTGCCCTTCTTTTGCTTCTCGAGCAGTTTCATCTTGCGGGTGATGTCGCCGCCGTAGAGGTAGCCGGTCACGTCCTTGCGGACCGCTGACAGTGAGCGGGACGCAATGATCTTGCCGCGGACTTTAGCTTGGATTTTGGTGACGTACTGCTGGCGCGGCAGGTTATCGTACAACCGATCAACGATCGCGCGCGCTTCGGTTTCCGCCCGGCGTTCCCCCACTACCCGCGAAAAGGCCGGGATCAATTCTTCGGCCACCAGGACGTCAAGCCGCACGACCGACGCGTGGCGGAGTTCAGCGACTTCGTAGGAAAGGGACGCGTAGCCGCTTGAGGCGTTTTTAAGTTTATCAAAGAAGTTGCGCATCAGTTCCCGGAGCGGCATCTCAACCGTCAGCAGGTTGCGACCATCGGTCAGCACTTCGGTTTCCAAAATACTCGCTTCGTGTTCATAGAGGAGCGTCATGATGTTACCGACGTACTCGGCTGGCGTAATGATCTGTCCGAGGATCCACGGTTCCCGGACCGTCACCGCGGTGCCATGATCAGGAAAACGTGAAGCTGCGTACACTGATTCGATCACCCCATCAGCCGCCGTGATTTCGTAGGCGATTGAAGGCGCCGTGATGATGATCTCGATCGAGAATTCCCGGCGAAGGCGCTCGGTCACGATCTCGAGGTGAAGCATGCCAAGGAACCCGCAACGGAAGCCGCGCCCCAAAACGCCCGAAGACTCTTCTTCGTAGGAGAGCGACGAATCAGACAGTTTCAAACGATCGAGCGCCTGGCGGAGGATTGTGAAATCATCCTGATTGTCTGGAAAAATGGACGCCCACACGACCGGACGCGCCGCTTGGTACCCGGCGAGCGCGGGAGCCGGTTTTTTATCGAGGACAAGCGTATCACCGACCGTAGCAACGCCCGGCTCTTTGATACCGGTCACGATGTAACCAATCTCCCCGGCCGAGAGGCTCTGGAGCGGCACTTCCTGCGGCACCACCATCCCCACTTCTTGCGCGGTAAAGGTTTTTCCTGCTATTGAAAACTTGAGCACGTCGCCTTTGCTGACCACGCCATCAAAGACACGCATGAACACGATGACGCCCCGGTGGTTTGAGTACTGGAAGTCAAAGATCAGACCCCGGTACGCATCCAGGCCGCTCTCGGCAGGGGCAGGGATCCGCTCGCAGATCGCATCGAGCAGTTCGGGAACGCCGGCGCCGGTTTTGCCGGATACGAGGAGGATGTCTTCTTTTGCGCACCCCAAAAGGCTCTGGACCGCTGCCCCGACCTCGTCCGGGCGCGAGTGGTGCATGTCGGTTTTCGTCAGCACCGGAATGATCGCGAGACCGAGGTCCTTGGCCATGTTGAGGGTCGTCAGCGTCTGCGCCTGAATGCCCTGCGTGCTATCAACGAGGAGCAAGACGCCCTCAACCGCCTTTAGCGCGCGCGACACTTCGTAGGAGAAGTCGATGTGGCCTGGCGTATCGATGAGGTTCAATTGGTACTCGGTGCCGTTTTTGCTGTAGCGCATACGGACCGGCTGCATCTTGATCGTGATGCCGCGCTCGCGTTCGAGGTCCATCGAGTCAAGGACTTGCTCTTTCATTTTGCGCTGCTCGACCGTCTTGGTATGTTCGAGCATCCGGTCAGCCAGCGTGGACTTGCCGTGGTCGATGTGCGCAATGATGCTGAAATTACGAATGGGGGCTGCCATGGTCATGTAACATTACCCTAGTTTTCAAAAATTGCTAGAGCACGTCCGGCTGCGGCGCCACTACGTCGGTCTTGAATATCTTAGCACGGAAGGATTTCGCGATCTCCATCAGTTCTGGTGACTTGAGTGCGAAGTACGCCACAATGATCCCAGCGGTACCGAACGCAAACCCCACCGCTCCCTGGATGAAGACGCCGAGGAAAGTGTCCTGATTCACTCCTTCCACAATAAACTGGAGCGCGCCGTACGCAGCCGCGCCACCGAGCAAGGCAGCAATGCTCGAGTGAAGGAGCTGCCGCAGCACTCCGCGCATTGGTACCGCAAACAGACGAGCGAACATGGCCGTAAGGACGAGCGCCTGGAGCGTGATACCGACCGAAAACCCGGCCGCCAACGTTACCACTTCGGCTCCGCGCACCTCCTCAAGACGGAGCCAGTACACGACAAAAGATTGAAGCGCCGGCCAATTTTGAAATGCCACGTACCCCGCGTACGCCGCCGCACCGCTGATTCCGGTACCAACCGCCGTGACAATAAGCGGCAGGCGTGTGTACCCGCCGGCATAAAATGCGCGCACGACCAGAAAGATAGCGGCTTGAGCCGGCAAAGACAGCACAAATAGCGCCAACACCGCGGCGGTTAGGCGCGTATCCGCCCAATCGAACGATCCGCTTCCTAGTATCACGCGCACCGCTTGGGCCCGCAGCACGACGGTGAGCGCCACGATCGGTACCGACCAAAACAGAATGTGACGAAACGCTGTCGAAACCAGCCGTCGGAAATCATCGAGCTTTTTCTCTGCTACCAGGGTGGTGAGGGTCGGAAACGCGGCGACGGAGTAACTGGCCCCGATTACCGCGAGCGGTACGGATTGGAGATTGAACGCAAATTGAAAGATCGCCACCGACCCTACCGTCATGGCCGTAGCCAAGCTCGTTAAGAGGAGGAGCAGTATTTGCGACAACGACAGCGTCAAGGCCCGCGGCACCGCTACCGTTGCGACATCTAAGAGCAGCTTGGCATTGATACGGCGAACGATCGTAAAGTTAAACGGGCTGTGGTACACGAGCGGCAACTGCACGAGCCAGTGCCCGATCGCACCGATCACCACACCAACCGCCAGACCCGCTAAGCCGATGTACCGGTACAGCACGGTCGCACCGATGATGATGCCAATGTTATACAGCAGTGGCGAAATCGCATAGATGACAAACCGGTGCTGGAGCTGGGTGATAACGCCGTAGAGACTTGAAAGTCCGAGCAGAAACGGCTGGAGGAGCAAAATACGCGTTAAGGTCACCACTTCAGCGTGCGCCTCGGCGCTGAATCCTGGGTAAAGGTGCGTGATCCACCAATCAGCACTGAAGAACACCGCCGCTGCAATGACCGCGTACGTCCCGAGAAAGACGGTGAACATTTGACTAAGGACGAGCGACGCTTCGGCTTCGGCTTCGACCCGGGCCCGGGACACAAACGGCAGCAGCACGTACACCGACAACGCCGACGCAAACAGCACAAATAACAGATCCGGCAGCCGGAACGCTGCATAGTACAGGTCAAGTTCGTACCCGGCGCCAAACTGATGAGCCAAGAGGCGGTCGCGCACGATCGCTAGAATCTGCGACGCTACCGTAAACAGCGCGAGGATGTATGCCGCCTGATGTAACCCCTTGATCTCGCGATACAGGAAGGTAAAGACCCGAGTAACCATATCACCAGCTATTCAGTAGTCGGTCCTGACGAACTCGCAGAATTAGGAACAGATGGCGCGCG
>JACCDV010616273.1_pt1 | contig 10749 bp, 8 predicted proteins | sample 7446131 | NCBI WGS metagenome assembly JACCDV01 (sample SAMN15323448, study PRJNA562643) | freshwater metagenome | isolation source: river surface water | place: USA:Blue River Watershed | collected 2017-08-17
AATCACCGATACTGCACCATTAAGTGCAACTAAGTCACTATCAAGAGTGCTGATTGCAGTTGCATTAGTTGCTATCGCTGTAGTGTGGTTAGCTAGCGTTGTCGCTTGTGCAGCAATAGCAGAAGAATTAGCAGTGATGTCTGTAGTGTGATTAGCTAGCGTTGTTGCTTGCGCAGCAATAGCAGAAGAATTAGCAGTGATCTCTGTAGCATGATTAGTTAGCGTTGTTGCTTGCGCAGCAATAGCAGAAGAATTAGCAGTGATCTCTGTAGCATGATTAGTTAGCGTTGTTGCTTGCGCAGCGATAGCAGAAGTGTTAGCAGCAATAGCAGAAGAATTAGCAGTGATGTCTGTAGAGTGGTTAGCTAGCGTTGTCGCTTGCGCGGCAATTGCAGAAGTATTAGCAGTGATGTCTGTAGAGTGGTTAGCTAGCGTTGTTGCTTGCGCAGCAATAGCAGAACTATTAGCACTGATGTCTGTAGTGTGATTAGCTAGGCTAGTGGTATGACCAGCAACCGTTGAATCAGTTAGTGCCAGATTACCAACTAGATTTTCAAAAGCTGACTTAATAGTGTCTGTAGCATCTACAGTACCAGCTACAGCACTAAAACCGGTCAGGGACTTACCTATGACAGTAGTAGAACTTATGGAAGTAGCTCCCTGAGTGCCAGTTACATCACCTGAAAGACTACCACTGAAGCTAGATGCCACAGCCGCACTATTTGCAGATAAAGCGTTACTAGCAGTTCCGGTAATTCCACCAGTAACTACCAAACTTCCTTTAATTGTCGTAGCAACACCAGTTGCACCGATTAAAGTTACTGATGGCAGTGCCGTAATAGCCGATTGCGTAGCAGTTGTTACAGTATCAGCAGTACTTGCATGAAAATCACCAGATACTCCAGATGGTAAAACAGTTGCGCTATCACTTTGAGTATCAAGACCAGCAATATTAGGTCTGTCTAAAATTAAAATCACAAATTGCTCAGGAGCAGAAGTCGGGATGTTACCACCACTGATTTGAACTAGAATTTTTGTATCAGCAGAAACAGATGGCATTTGTACTGATATTTTATTTTTACTAATTACTGTTGGATTAAGAGTGGTGCTACTTCCATCAGCAGTCTTCACAACAACGCTAATAGGATTAACAGTTGCATCTAACTTCTTACCGGTTAGTACTAATAAATCTTCTTCAATCGCGGTAGTTGGTACATTACTAAGTATCTTTGCGCTAACAGTCTGTAAAGACATAGCCATGACTACTATCAAGACTAATATTTTGATATTCATTTTAAGTGCTTCTCCCATTTCGGTTCCCCAACCTTATAATCCATATATCTGACCTTTGTTAAGAGCAGGTTAAGATAGAATTACAAAGGGAAAACCCCTATTTCTTGACAAAAAAAGGCAACAAAAAATCAAAAAAATTTGCGTAAATTCGGATGACAGATTAGAACTTTATTCTAATATCGAACTCGGTCTTGATATACCAAGCCCAGATAGTAAAATAATACTTCCAGCCTTTTGTGATCTACATTTTCATTGGGTTCAAGACGAAATAAGTCTAGACGATAAATCAGATCTCTTTAATTGGTTAGCTAAATATGCCTATCCTATTGAAGCTCAATTCACTAACTCTAAGAAACGACAGGCTGCCCTGGGAAATTTTATCCCTAAAATGCTTAAAGCTGGGACTTTATACGGTGCTGTTTATGGCAGCTTGCATCCCGAAACAGTAACAGAATTCTTCACAGCCTTACCCGAAGCTCTGCGCCAGAATTTTATAGTAGGTGCGACTAACATGATATCCGCTGCTCCAGAATATCTATTAGAAACAGAAGCCGCAAGTTTAGACAAAACAATAAAGCTAAGCAAACTTTATCAAAGCAACTACGCCGTTAGTCCGCGTTATTTACCTTCTGTATCTATAGAACTTTTGAAACAACTAAGTAAAATTGCTCGCGATAATAATTCTTGGCTGCAGACCCACTTGGCTGAAACTCAAGACCCAACTGAATCTAACTGGAAGCTACTAGAAGAAGCTGGGGCACTAGGTCCACGCAGCATTCTTGCTCACTGCCTGCATCTGGATAATCAGGGTTGGCAAGCTATCAGCAAATCTAAATCAAAAATTGCTCACTGTCCAAGTTCTAACGCTAGTTTAAGCTCAGGATTGTTTGATTATGAACGCGCAGAATCTGAGGGTATAGACTGGGCGCTTGCTAGTGACATTGGTGCTGGACCTTACCTGTCGATGCTTGATGTGATGAAAAGTTTTGTCACTGAACATAAGGGCAAGAAATCTGCCACCGTCACTAAAGCTCTCTATCGAGCTACTAGGCGCGGCTGTTCGATGCTGGGGATTAACAATACAGATAAAGATTTCGTGGTGCTGAACGCTGAAGGAATTAATCTTGAGCAGAAACCTGAATTTATATTAGAGGAGTTACTCTCACTGCCGCGCGAAGATCTAGCCACAAGGGTTGAAGCGACTTATTATCACGGGACTATACTGTAGAATTAAGTAAGATGGCGTCTAAATCCCTTAATCAACGCATCATACTTACTGGCGATAGACCCACAGGTCCCTTGCATCTTGGGCACTATGTTGGCTCATTAGCTAACCGTGTTCGCTTGCAAAACGAGCAAGACGCCACCACTGGTAAGCATCGTTATAAGCCATATATTCTTATCGCTGATATGCAGGCGCTTACTGATAACGCCGAAACTCCTGAGGTGATTAGCGAGAACCTCTTGAATGTCGCTATCGACTATTTAGCTGCGGGTATAGATCCTAGCCTCAGCACAATCTTCATCCAATCAGAGATTCCTGAGATCTCTGAACTTACTATGTATTTTCTCAATCTACTAACTCTAAATCAAATAGAGCGTAATCCTACAGTTAAAGAAGAGATACGCACTAAAGGCTTCGAAGGGCGCATCCCAGCTGGGTTCTTCATTTATCCAGTAAGCCAAGCCGCTGATATATTAGCTTTCCGTGCCGATCTAGTGCCAGTCGGTGCCGATCAGATCCCGATGATCGAGGATACTAATATGATCGCGCGTAAATTCAATCAAACATATAAATGCGAAGTCTTGAAAGAGTGTGAGGGATTAGTACCACGCGAACACGCTCGCCTAATCGGCACTGATGGTAAAGCTAAGATGAGTAAATCTCTAGGTAATGCTATCTATCTTAAAGATGAAGGGGATGAGCTCTGGAACAAGGTTAGACAAATGTATACTGACCCAGACCATATTAAAGTAGAAGACCCAGGCAAGATAGAAGGTAATGTAGTATTCACCTATCTAGACGCTTTCGCACCTACTGATAAACGCAGCTATGTAGTTGCCATGCAAGATCACTACAAGCGTGGCGGGCTTGGTGACATGAAAGTGAAGAAGTTCTTATTTGAGATACTCGAAGCTGAGTTCGCAGAGATCCACAAACGCAGACGTGAGTTCGCTAAAGATCCAGCTGAAGTTATGAAAATCCTTAAACGTGGTAGCCAAGAGGCACGCAGCGTAGTACAAGCAACCTTAGCTGAAGTTAAAAAAGCGATGGGGATTAAATATTTTCACTAGCAACTGGTGGTGTGTTCTTCAAGACCACATCATTAAGCTCAAACTCAACACCATCTATATTAATCAAATCGCCAGGCATAGCTCCCAGAGCATCAAGCTCATGGAAAACTCCTAAACTCTGTGCCACTCTAAAGAAGTGATTAAGAGATTCTAGGTTACGCAGATCTGTGATGCGCATAATACGCTCCAGCTTACCGCAACTTAGCATCCAGACTGGAACTTCATTACCTTTTTGATAAACCTTATTAACAGTGAACGCACTATCATCATGGTTAGTAGCAACAGTATCCTCATCTAACTGAGCCTGCTCAACCTCTTTAGGTATATCTTTAAGAATCTCCGAGAGAGACTGTTTCATCACATCAAGCCCCTCACCTGTAACAGCAGAGATGGTGAGTAATTTAAGTGGTTTAATTACTACTCCATACTCACGCACTTCACCAGAGAATAGTTTATTAAAACGATCAACAAGAATTTTAAGCTCATCTTCTGGATAAGCTTCTATCTTATTCAAAACCAAAACTTGTGGTTTCTCAGCAAGTTTTGGGCTATATTTAGCTAATTCTAAATTTATCTTCTTGAAGTTCTCAACAGGATCTTCAAAACCATAAGCTTCAATCTTATTAGTACTATCTAAACGCGGGTCAGTAACCACATTCGAGCCCATCAAACCCCAGACATCAACAAGATGCACCAATAATCTACAACGTTCAATATGTCTAAGGAAATCAAAACCAAGTCCAGAACCACTACTAGCGCCTTCTATAAGTCCAGGTATATCAGCCACCACGAAGGCATCTCCAGAAGCTTCTTTCACTACACCAAGATTAGGACTAATAGTCGTAAAAGCATAATCAGCAATCTTAGGTTTAGCAGCACTGATACGACTTATAAGTGTAGACTTGCCAGCATTCGGGAAACCAATAATCCCAACATCCGCAATCATTTTAAGTTCTAACTCAAGTTCTCGCTCTATACTGCCATCACCAGGCTCAGCGAAATTAGGGACTCTATTCTTATTAGATTTGAACTTCGCGTTTCCGCGACCACCACGACCACCTTGAGCGACTAGCACTCTGTCACCTTCATTAATAAGATCAGCGATAGTAATTCCCGCAATAGGATCACGCACTATAGTGCCACAAGGAACCTTTACGGTTATATCCTGACCACTATGTCCGAAACAATTATTACGAGCACCACGCTCACCAGAAGTAGCTTCGAAGATGGCTTTATATTGAAAATCTAATAGAGTACTCATGTCTTTGGTAGCTTCCAGATAGACACTGCCACCTCTACCACCATCACCACCATCAGGTCCACCATGAGCAATATATTTCTCACGATGAAAAGTCATCGCTCCATTTCCACCCCTACCACTGGCGACTTTAATTTTCGCTCTATCGATAAACATCTATACAGTCAGGGCTTGCTTAATAGCACCCATCTCCTCAACCAAACTCTCCCCAGATATCTCTAGTAAACTATCTACTTGCTGTTTATATAGTTGCCAGAGTTCTTTAATATTCTTACTGTTAGCTTTGATAATCTCAGAACCTAATTGTTCATTGCCTTTGGCAAGTCTTGCCATACCTGTAAAACCTGGTCCAATTATGCTTTTGGCAGTAGGTACTTGGCGAATAAGATTGCCCAAACCTAAACTCAACAATAAAGGCACATGACTAATAGCAGCAGCACACTGATCATGAGTCACCGCATCCATCACCACCAAATTAGCCGCAGCTAAATCTTGTTTAATTACTTGCTCTAATAATTCTGTGCGTTCGCTAGATTCAGTAAGTATCCAAGTAGCACCTTCAAACAACTCCGGGAAGCTAGCATCATAACCCTGATGCTCGGTACCAGCCATTGGATGTCCGCCAATGAAATTAGCTAGACCAAGTTCAGCAGCAGCATGGCAAATACGCTCTTTGGTACTACCCACATCACTAATAATGGTATGAGCGAATGCACGCTTCTCTTCTGGCACCTTGCCTTCCTCACTTGATTTAAGAATAATAAGACTTATTTCTTCAAGCTGTTTAAGTATCTGCACCTGTGATGAGCACAAAAATAATATATCTGCATCAGCAAGATCTTTAAGTTGACGACGATTACCGCTCTGATCAAGACCTTGAGCTTGGCTTTCGCTAACTACTAGAATTTCAAATTTCTCAGACTTTTGCTTAAGGCGCTTCTCTATTGAGCCACCGATAAGGCCCAGACCTACTATTCCTACTTTAATCTTTTCTGACACCGATAGACCATTATAGCTTAGTAATAGTTCATTTCGGTTTGCATATTGTCGTACTTAGCAGCTGCTTTGTTATAACTTAATTCAGATTCATCAAAACGTTTATAAGATTGAGACTCATTTTTAGCGTCACGTCTCATTTCGCCATAAGCTTTAACACCATCCACCATAGACCATAGACCAGCTATTGGAAATATTAGTTTCTGCACAGCATCACCACCAATATACGGAAGCACACTCATTGGTCCGCCTGTCTGCATCTGGGCTGCCAACTGCTGCGGAGTAATATTGCCATTATTAGTGCCCGGCATAACCCCCATATTAGCGTTTTGATTTATACTACCGCTAAGGTTAGACATTACCGCTCCAAAGCTAGATCCTGTCGAATTTTGCGGGGCAAAAGAACTTTGCATATTGCTATCTAAAAAAGCTGTGCCCATGTTACCTGAGTATGAATAGTCGCCGTATGCTGTCATTTGATTTTCCTTTTATAAATTACGAGTAATTGTCGAATTGAGTCCTTCTTGCATTTGATCGAGAAGTTTTATAACTTTCATTTGTGCTTTAACAGAACTATTCATCTCAACTATACGATTCATATCCTGCACTAAATTAGTATTAGACGATTCTATATAACCTTGTAGTAGATGAGTCTGACCATTCATCTCACCAGTCTTCACTTCCTCCGGTCTGCCTGATCTCTCAGTTGGTAGATATAAACCATTACCTAGCTCTTGCAAACCATCTACATTCGGGAAAGCGACTAGAGCCACTTTACCTAAATATTCACCCTCAGCACTTTCAAGTGCACCACTCTCTTGCAACACAACACCAGCTCCTGTTGGTACGATGATACTCTCTGATTTAAGACCCACATCAAGCTTGCCAGCCATAATATCTTCATAAGAGATTTTCGTATCCTCTAAATTATTGGTAGAAGTGTTGCTAATTGGATAGCCTTGTGGTGACTGCAATTGACCATCAGGTCCCAGCATAAATGAACCGTCACGAGTATAGGCATAAGTGCCATCCGGAAGTATCACTTCAAAAAAACCAACTCCATCAATAGCAAAATCCAATTCTCTATCAGTCTTACGCGGCACACCAGTGCTGAAATTCTTAGTCTCTTGACTAACAATGCCGTGCATAGTGTCATAGAATCTAGTTTGTTTAGATTTATAAGAAGTCGTAAAGTAGTTATTAATATTGCTAGAAGAATTACCAAGTGAGCGCACTTGGCGATTAATAGTACTCATGCTGTTTCTAGAATATTGATTAAACATTTTTACCGTAAGTCTCCATAATGCTCTTATCAAGTACCATTTCCATAGCCATGATTCCTTGAAGAGTATCGACATGGCGTTTGATTTGCACCATATTCATAAACGTAGTATTAATATCTGCGTTAGACGCTTCTAACTTGCCTTGCATGACATAAGCAACTTGACCAGGAGCACGATGATCATAATCAACAGCCACTCTACCGTAATACTTACCGTCGGCAACTATCTCACCTTTAGGACTAATTTTTATCTCACTGGTTTGATAAAGTTTAATTTCTTCATCAACATTACGATCAAGTACTACTAAGGCTTTACCTTGATGATTAACGATTTCGCCTTTATTATCAAGATAAAAGCTGCCATCACGAACACGCTCAGGTCCATCTTCACCTTCCACAAGTAAAAAAGCATTTGGGGATGTTAAGGATATATCTAAATTACGCCCTGTGTGCATCATTTCACCTTGGCTAGCATCCCTAAACATGCCACTTAAAGTCTCTGAAAACAGTACAGCATCTGGGTTTACCGCCTTATAACCAATGGTATCGATATTATCCAAATTCATCTGTAATACGCCAATTTTCCTGATACTGGAATTCATGGCATCATGGACGGTATTGTAGTTTTTATTGAAGAATGCGGGCATATTGATAAAGTACTGTAAAAAGGTTATCGATTGGTTAAGAAAGAGAGTTATTCACTAAACCTTTTAGCTGAGCTCAGTAGGTTTTTCTACGTAGAAAACCTAGAGCCCTTTGACGTATTGGCTAGTTTTCTCGACCTAGTTACTAGAGAACTAGGTGCTGATTACAGTTTCCTGATCAGCAACGATTCTCACCACGTTTTTCATAGTAGCGGCGCGAACATCGCTGTCATAGGGCATTACCGTGATGAAGCCTTTATTAACAGTTGTGACCTAGATGAGGATCTTAGCTTAGGTCGCAAATTAGCCGAGGGTATTTCCCTACATGATCTCACTCAGTTAGATGGCGAGCTTAGAGTCTGGGACTTGCAACACTGGGGTAAACTCTATATTAAATTCCCTGCCAAATACACTCAGAGAGCCATTCTCGAAGAGATGACTGAAATGGTAATATTCCTCTCAGTCTTCATGTACAGCATCGAAATTAAAGAACGCGGTAAGTTAATTAGCGGTCTAACATCAGAATTACGCAAAACTTTGCGCCCAGATCTCGCGCTTGAAAAAATCTCTAAAGCCATGAATAAATTCCTCGGCACCGAACAATTACACTTCTTCCGTAAGCTTGGCGATGATGGTCGTGGTAGCAAATATGAACTCTATTATCCTAGTCCAACTTTAGAGAAGGGTACTCCCAAACTTTGGAGCTATGAACAAATCCAAAACTATGATTATTTACCTGAGAATTACAAGCCTGAGATTTTCGAGGCTAAAGTCAGGGACAAGGTTTGGGGGCTGATGGTTCTGGCCAAACCTAGTAAATGGACTAGCTTACATAGTTCACTAGTAAGACCCTTCGCTGAACAAATCGCAACAGTGTTCAATCAAAATGAATTGCACAATGAGAGTCTCTCTATGGCTCAGCGTGAGTTCTTACTTAACCAAGTAACTACTACTATTCGTGACTCACTTGACGTCGATCAAATCATTAAAATTGCCTCACAAGAAATCGCACAAGTAATGGGCGTAGATGCTTGCGGAATTATTATTCTCAATCGCCGCATGAAAGGTAAAGATCAACAATCAGTCTGGTCACCAACTGAAGACATGAGCGACAAGATGAATACTCTATTACAAGAAAGCATGGGTACTATCTACGCACCTAACCTAGATAATCAAAGTGTTAACGTCGGAGATTTTAGTAGTGAGAAAGCTGATGTCGCTAAATTCTTCTCTAATGAGCTGGGACTTAAATCCTATCTGGCTTGCGGACTCTATCGCGATAGCGGTAAAGAATTAATCGGTGTAATTTCAATAGCGCTCTACAGCCAAACCCGCAAATTCACTCAGGGAGAACAACAATTACTAGAATCCATCTCGAAGCAAGTTGAGATGGCATTGATGCAAGCAGCTATCTATCAAGAATCCCAGCAAACCAAAAGACAAATGGCTTTGCTTTATAAACTCAGCAGTGATATTAGAGATAGTCTCGATATCTCTGTAGTACTCGGACAGATCGCCAGCAACCTTGGTGAAGTAATGGGGCTGAGTAGATGTTTCGTACGCAGACTTTCCATCGACAATAAAGTTCTCAAAACCGAGCAAGAATTCACCGCTACTGGTATCAGTCCTAGCGCTGACATTATGTTTGGTTTCGAGCGTGCTTGGATAGAGAAATTAGCCCAGCAAAACAGCTTAACTAGCTTAAACGAGTATATTTCTATTCCAAATGTCAAAGGATTATTGAAGAAAGAAAATTCTAGTTTAGCTAGAATCGCGGAGAGTATCTCATTGAAAAGCTATCTAGCTATACCATTGATCGCGCGCGGCAGGGTGCTGGGAACTATCAATATTCATCAATGCGATAGAGAGCGTAATTTCTTGCCTGAAGAGATTGAATTCATTACTAGAGTCGGCTCAGAAGCGGCGATTGCCATCGAGCACGCAGAATTATTCGAGACTATAGATAGGCTCAATAAGATGGATCCTGATACTGGTTTATACAATCGTAGGTATTTCAGAATTATCGCTGAGCGCGAGATCACTAAAGCTGCTGAAGAGAAAAGAGATATATCTTTCATCATGCTTGATCTCGATCACCTTAAAGAAATCAACGATAGCCTCGGACATGATGCTGGTGATGAAGCAATCATGATAGTAGCTAAAGTATTAGAGAACACTGTTAGACAGACTCCTGTCGATGAGCTGCGCAGCCGCATCTCAGATATTGTCGGGCGTTATGGTGGTGATGAGTATATGATTCTCTTGCCGAATACTAGCCTGGAGAATGCTATTAGAGCTGCTGCACGCATAACTGCTAACCTGAAGAAAGTTAGACCCAAGGGTTGGGATAGAGAGCTGACTTGCAGTATCGGTATCGCTGGCACTCCTAATGATGGCTATGACTATGAAGAGTTGAAGCGCAAGGCGGATCAGGCGCTGTATCTATCTAAGGCGAAAGGCAGAAATGGTGCTAGTAGCTCTTTAGAATTATAAATTGCTAGTATTGTAACTTGTGTCTAGTATTGCCGCCACGATAACCGCACCCGGAGCTGCTGCTGTATCTATCACTCGCATTAGCGGTGATGATAGCTGGACTATAGCTAGTCGCATACTTGAGCATAAAGACTTGCAAGCATGGACCATGAAACTAACTTGGTTAATAGATCCTGCCACCAGTCAAGAACGAGTAGATGAAGTATTAGTATTAGCCTTCAAAGCTCCGCGCAGCTACACCGGCGAAGATGTGATCGAGATCCATTCACACGGCGGACCTTATATCACTCAGCGTATACTAGAAATTTGTTTAGAAGCTGGTGCGAGATTAGCTAAGCCTGGCGAGTTCACTGAGCGTGCTTTTCTCAACCATAAACTAGATCTCAGTCAAGCTGAATCCACTATGGATCTTATTAGCGCGCGCACTAAACTCTCTAGTGCTAACGCGATTAAATTATTCGAAGGTACTCTGCGTAAAGCAATCACTG
>JACCDV011001690.1_pt1 | contig 10749 bp, 9 predicted proteins | sample 7446131 | NCBI WGS metagenome assembly JACCDV01 (sample SAMN15323448, study PRJNA562643) | freshwater metagenome | isolation source: river surface water | place: USA:Blue River Watershed | collected 2017-08-17
CCGGTGCAGGTGCAGGTGCAGGTGCAGGAGCGGGGGCGGGAGCAGGAGCGGGTGCGGGTGCGGGAGCCGGTGCCGGAGCGGGGGCGCCGCTGACCGGCCCCTCGGCGGTGCGGAAGGTGTTCAGGTACTGCCACGCCGACTGCACCACCCCGGTGTAGCTGTTGACCGGCAGCAGCCCGGCGGTGGTCTGCGCCTTGTCGCGGGTGAAGGCCCAGTAGCCGAGCCAGCCAATGCCATTGGCCTTGACGAAATCGGCCACGATCTTGGCGTCTTGCAGGGTGAAGACGGTGCCGTCGTCGTTCCAGCCGATCATGGGCGTCATGCCCATCATGGCGTTGAGCTGGGCCGTGGTCTTGCCCGGGAAGATGGCCTTCATCTGGTCGCGCGTGGCATTGAAGGAGACGATGGCCGCCTGCGACAGCGTGGCCGGGGTCAGCATGGTCTGGATGTTGGTCTTGCCAAAGCTTTGCACCATGGCGTTGACCATGTGCACGCGCACGCCGGCATCGACCGCGCTCTTGACCACATGGAGCGACCCGGCATTGACGCCACGGAACCAGGCCGACAGCGTGAACGAGGTGAAGAGGTCGGGGTACTTGGCCTGCAGGCGCAGCAACACGCGGTTGCGGCGGGCCGTGGCGTCGTAGTTGGTCAGGTTGGCGCCTTCGATGTCCCAGTCGATGCGGCGGGTGCCCGAGTCCTGGATCAGCTTGTCCATGAGGGCGAACATCTGGTCATCGGAGCAGGCGGCCTCGACGTAGACGCCGTCGGCGCCGCCCATGGAAATGGAGAGCTTGCCGCCCATGTTCACGAACTGGCGGGCGTCGGGCAGGCGCGAGGGCATGGTGGGGTCGAGCACGCACGAGCCACGGGTGATGCCAAACGAGAGGATGGCGTGGTTCAGGCCCAGGTTGGTGCGGGCGGCAGCCAGGCTGGGCGCATACCAGCTCTCGGCGTACGGAAGGATGTCGGCCGCGCCGGCCATCTGGCTGGCGCACAGGGTCGCGGCCAGGGCCACGGACTTCAGGGGGGTTGCGATGCGTTGCATGTGGGTGAACGTCTTGGGACGCCTCCTTGGGTTTCATCGGACAAGGCTCCGCCCAGGGCGCTGGCGCCGCGTTTTGCGGCAACCGCGCACAACAGGTGCGGTGGAGGACGCTGGCAGAGGCGGGACCGGGGCCCGGTGGCCTGCTCATGCAGGAGCTCAGCGTTGGCACGGATGCTAGTAGGATGCGTCTGACGCGTCTGTAGGCGGCTCGACGGCAAACGTAAGCAGGCGCATCGAGGCTTACACACCCCGGCTCCGAAGCGGGTGAAAGTTACGTGCCGACACGCCCCTGGACGGCTTGGCGGCTCCCCACAGACCTCACACACCCATGGAACTGTCGACCTGGTTCGCTTTTTTCCTGGCCTCCTGGGCCATCAGCCTGTCGCCGGGCGCCGGCGCCGTGGCCGCCATGAGCGCGGGCCTGACCCATGGCTTTCGGTTCGGCTACGTGCAGACCCTGGGGCTGGTGCTGGGCATCTGGACGCAGCTGCTGGTGGTCAGTGTGGGCCTGGGCGCCCTGATTGCCGCCTCCAGCCTGGCTTTTGCGGTGGTCAAGTGGGCGGGCGTGGCCTACCTGGTGTGGCTGGGCGTGCAGCAGTGGCGCGCCAGCGATGCGCCGGTGGCCGTCGACCAGGCGCGCGAGGCGGTCACGGCCTGGCAGCTGGTGGCGCGCGGCTGGGCCGTCAACGCCGTCAATCCCAAGGGCACGGTGTTCCTGCTGGCCGTGGTGCCGCAGTTCATGGCCATGGACCAGCCCCTGCTGCCGCAGTACCTGGTGATCGGCGCCACGCTGGCGCTGACCGACCTGGTGGTGATGGCCGGCTACACCGCGCTGGCTGCGCGCCTGCTGAGCACGCTGCGCAGCCCCGCGCATGTGCGCGCCATCAACCGGCTCTTTGGCGCGCTGTTCGTCGCGGCGGGCGCATTCCTGGCGGCCTTCAAGCGCGGGGCCTGATCAGCCGGTGGCGTCGTCGGCCACTGGCGGCAGCCGGGTGGCCAGCACCTTGTCGATGCGACGCCCGTCGAGGTCGACCACCTCGAAGCGCCAGCCGGCGCAGTCGGCGCGCTCGCCGGTGCGCAGCAGCCGGCCGGTGACGGTCTGCAGCAAGCCCGCCAGCGTGTTGTAAAGCCCCCGCTCCTCGCCCGGCAGCAGCCGGATGTCCAGCCGCACCTTGAGCTCGGAGGCCGGCATCACGCCATCGAGCAGCCAGCTGCCATCGGGCCGCTGCACCGCCCAGGCATCGACCTGGGCCTGCGGCTGCAGCTCGCCGGTGATCGCCTCCAGCAGATCCAGTGGCGTGAGCAGGCCCTGCACCACGCCGTATTCGTCGACCACCAGCACCACACGGGTGGCCCGGGTGCGGAACTGCTCGAGCAGCTCCATGCCGCTGAGCGTTTCAGGCACGAACACCGCCGGCACCATGTGCGCCTCGACCCGGGCCTGGGCGCCGTCGGGCTGCGCGGCCTGGCCCAGCAAGGTCGCGATCTTGACCATGCCCACCACCTCGTCGAGGCTGCCCCGGCAGACGGGATACCAGGAGTGGCCGCTGCCGGCGGCCTGGGCAATGGCCTGCGCCACGGTACTGCCGGCGTCCAGCCACTCGATTTCCGAGCGCGGCCGCATGAGCGAGGGCAAGGTGCGATCGTCGAGCTCAAAGACGTTTTGCACCATCTGGTGCTCCTGCTCCTCGATCAGGCCGGCGCTCACGCCCTCTTCCAGACTGGCGGCGATTTCTTCCTCGGTGACGGCGCGGCTGGCGGCGGTGTCCACGCGCAGCAACTTGAGCACGGCCTGGGTGCTGAAGGACAGCAGGCGCACAAAAGGCCTGGTCGCGGCCGCCACCCAGAGCATGGGCCGCGCGATGTGGCGGGCCACCGGCTCCGGGTAGAGCTGGCCGATGCGCTTGGGCACCAGCTCGCCGAACACGATGGTCACGAAGGTGATGAGGGCCACCACCACCGCCGTGGCGGTGACTTCGGCGACCCGCTCAGGCCAGTCCCAGGCCATGAACCAGGCCGACAGGGCGCCGCTGAAGGCGGCCTCGCCGATGATGCCATTGAGCATGCCGATCGAGGTGATGCCCACCTGCACCGACGACAGGAACTGCGTGGGGTTGTCCATCAGCTGCAGCGCCGCCTGCGAACCCTTGTCGCCCTCATCGGCCCGCGCCTGCAGACGGGCCTTGCGGCTGGCGGCCAGGGCCATTTCTGACATGGCAAAGGCGCCGTTGAGCAGCGTCAGGAAGACGATCAGGATCAGGTCCATGCAGGCTTGGCGAGAATTGAGGTCATGGCAATGTACTTCATCGGTGATCTCCAGGGCTGCCTGCAGCCCTTGCAGCGTCTGCTGGCGCTGGTGGACTTTTCCCCCAGCCGCGACACGCTCTATCCGCTGGGCGATCTGGTCAACCGGGGTCCCGAGTCGCTGGAACTGCTGACCTTCCTGCACGCGCTCGACGGCGCGGCCCAGCCCATCCTGGGCAACCACGACCTGCACCTGCTGGCGGTGGCCGCCGGCCTGCGCCGGCCGCACGTCAACGACACCCTGGACGCTCTGCTGGCCTCACCGCGCCGGCAGGTGCTGCTGGACTGGGTGCGCCAGCAGCCCCTGGCGCGCCAGGCCGGTGGCTGGCTGCTGGTCCACGCCGGCGTGCTGCCGGCCTGGACGGCTGACCAGACCCTGGCGCTGGCGGCCGAGGTGCAGTCGGTGCTGCGCGGCGCCGAGCACCTGGACTTCCTGGCCCACATGTATGGCAACCTGCCGCGCCACTGGGACGACGCACTGGCCGGCTGGGACCGGCTGCGGGTGATCGTCAACGCCCTGACCCGGTTGCGCTTTTGCACGCCGCAGGGGGAGATGGAATTTGCCCACTCCGGGCCGCCAGCCCAGGCGCCTGCCGGCCACCTGCCCTGGTTCGAGGTGCCCGGCCGCCGCAGCCAGGGCCAGCCCATGGCCTTTGGCCACTGGTCCACGCTGTCGCTGGAGCAGCCTGAACGCCGGCCGGTGCTGTGCAACCAGACCCTGGGCCTGGACACCGGCTGCCTGTGGGGCGGGCGCCTGAGCGCGGCGCGCGTGGGGCCGGCCCCGGGCCAGTTCGAGCTGTTCGGCGTGGACTGCGAGCCGGTGCGCGCCCACCCGGCCCACCCGGCCCAGGACACCCGGCAAGGCGCGACCTAGGGCGCAGCGCGCGGGCGGATCGGCTGCCCCGTCTTGGGGTCAAAGCGCAGCTCGATCACCTGGCCGCTTTGGCCCGGGAAATCCACGAACACCGCGCGCACCAGATAGGGCGCGATCTGCGGCATGGCCACCGTGCCGTCGGCCTCGTGGCGCGCGCTGGCCTCGAACACCGGGCGCGGCGGCTGACCCGGCACGCCGGCATCAAGCAGGCGCAGGCGCAGCTGGCTGGTTTGCACCGTGGCCACCGCCTGCTGATGGCCCACCAACCTCGGGCCGAAGGGGTCGGGGCCCCAGTAGCCGGGGTGCAGCCGCCCGTTGGCATCGCGCCAGGCCGGTCGCCACACCGGCAGGTCCTGGTAGACCGGCCGCAGGTAGGGGCGGCTGTCGACCTGGGCCGTCAGCGACAGATCCACCTGCAAGCGCGCCGGCTGCCCCGGCTCGGCGCGCTGCAGGCCCAGGCGCTGCAGTTCGGCCTCGACCAGGGCCTCGTAGCTGAGCTGCTCCAGCTCGCGCGCGGGATCGACCGCCCGCAGGAAGGCAAAACGCGCCTGGGCCAGCTCAGGGCCCCAGGCGTGAAAGCGGCTGACCTGGGTGCGCACCGGCGTGGCGCAGCCGGCCAGCAGGGCCAGGCCCAGCACGGCGCACAGCAGGCGCCAGCCGGGTAAACCGGCAAGAAAATGCATTGAACGCAAGCGCATGAAAACGGCCTCCAGGCCCGGCACTCGCCAAAAAATCCGGGGGGCCTCTTTGTATCCCAAGGCGCGGTCTGCACGCCAGCCTGGGCGGCCTGCACAGGGCGCAGGCCCGGGGGGCAACGGCAACGCCGGCCCGGGCCCAGTGGGGCGTGGGACAATGCAGCCCCATGACTGCCTCCTTTTCCAACCTCGCGCTGCACCCGGCGCTGGCCCAGGCCGTGGCCGAGATGGGCTACGAGTCCATGACGCCCATCCAGGCGCAGGCCATTCCGGTGGTACTGCAGGGCCGCGACGTGATGGGCGCCGCCCAGACCGGCACCGGCAAGACGGCCGCCTTCTCGCTGCCCCTGCTGCAGCGCCTGATGGTGCATGAGAACCCGTCGACCTCGCCCGCGCGCCACCCGGTGCGCGCCCTGGTGCTGCTGCCCACGCGCGAGCTGGCCGACCAGGTGGCCCAGCAGATCAAGCTCTATGCCAAGCACACCAAGCTGCGCAGCGCCGTGGTCTTCGGCGGCATGGACATGAAGCCGCAGACCGCCGAGCTCAAGGCCGGCGTGGAGGTGCTGATCGCCACCCCAGGCCGGCTGCTGGACCACATAGAGGCCAAGAATGCCGTGCTCAACCAGGTGGAGTACGTGGTGCTCGACGAGGCCGACCGCATGCTCGACATCGGCTTTCTGCCGGACCTGCAGCGCATCCTGTCGTACCTGCCCAAAAAGCGCACCACGCTGCTGTTTTCGGCGACCTTCTCGCCCGAGATCAAGCGCCTGGCCTCGAGCTACCTGCAGGACCCGGTGACCATCGAGGTCGCCCGCTCCAACGCCACCGCCTCCACCGTGGAGCAGCATTTCTACGCGGTCGAGGTCGACGACAAGCGCCGCGCCCTGGTCAAGCTGGTGCGCGAGCGCGGCATCACGCAGGCCTTCGTCTTCGTCAACAGCAAGCTCGGCTGCGCGCGGCTGGCCCGCTCGCTCGAGCGCGACGGGCTCAAGACGGCCGCCCTGCACGGCGACAAGAGCCAGGACGAGCGCCTGAAGGCGCTGGACGCCTTCAAGAAGGGCGAGGTCGAGCTGCTGGTGTGCACCGACGTGGCCGCGCGCGGCCTGGACATCAAGGACGTGCCGGCGGTGTTCAACTTCGACGTGCCCTTCAACGCCGAAGACTACGTGCACCGCATCGGCCGCACGGGCCGCGCCGGCGCCTCCGGCCTGGCCGTGAGCTTTGCCGCCCCCAGCGACAACCGCCTGGTGGCCGACATCGAGAAGCTGATCAAGACCCAGTTCGAGCTCGAGGTGCTGGACCTCGACGAGGGCCGCAGCCGCGAACGCTTCAACGACGGGCGCCGCCACGGGCGTGAGCGCGACGATGAGGCCCGCAGCAGCCGGGCGGCCCGCCCCGAACGCAGCGAACGCGCGCCCCGCCCGGCGCCCAAGCCGCAAGACCCTTTCTTCAGCCAGCCCTATGAAGCCAGCGCGCCGGCAGACGCCAAGCCGTCGTGGGAAAGCACGCCCAAGGTGCCCTCGCGCGTGTCGGCCAACATCAAGACCAAGCGCAAGGTGGCGGCGCTGTTCAAGGCCGCCGATCCCGAGACACAGCCGGGCTAAATCGCCTCAGGCCACGGCCTGCAGGCGGGCCTGGGCTTCTTCCTGCCACCACGCCAGCGCGGCGTGGTAACCCTCCCAGACGCAACCCTGGCAGCCCCGGCCGCAGCAGCTGGTGGGCTCGGGCGGTGGTGGCCGGTGCGCCACGCCGGCCTCGGCCAGGCGGGCCTGCCACAGGCCGATGAGGGCCTGCGCCTGGGCGCGGTCGCCGGTCATCGACTGGCGCGGCGGCGCGGCGGCGCCGCTGGCGCGGCCGGCGCCGGGGACAGCTGCCCGAGCTGGCCTTCGGTGAGTGTGTCAATCTGAAAGCGGCCGCTGCGGTCCCACAGCCAGGTGTCGGTCCAGGTCACGCGCCCCATGCGCGCGGGCGCCGGAAAAGGCGCGGCCGCCCGCACCATGCGCTCGATCTCGGCCATGACCTCGGGCGCATGCCGGGGCGCGCGCATCCAGTCCAGACGCTGAACCTGCCCCATGTCGTCGATGTCCACGTTGAGCACCCCCACCGCATACAGCAGGGGCGGCAGCTTGCCGGCAAAGATGCGGTCGGCGTTCTGAGCATAAATGTGCGAGGCGCCGTAAGGCCGGTATTCGCGCGGCGTGGCCGCGCTGGACACCTTGCCGGGGTGGGGCTGGGCCTGGGTCGGCTCAGGTTCGGGCTGGGGCGCCGCTGGCGGCGCCGGCTGCGCCACCGGCACTGGGGGTGGCGCAACGGACACCGGCTTGCGCGGGGCACTGCTGCAGGCCGCCAGCACGGCCAGCAGGCCGGCCAGGCCCAGACGGACCAGGCCGCGTGGCAGGGCGCCGCAAGGCTTGGAAGGTAGGCATACATCGCTCATGGGCGCTCTCCTGCTCGGCTATGCTTGGCCGGCCGCGTGCAAAAGCGCGCAAGGCAGCTGGCTCATCCGTTGGCCGGCATTGTCACTGCTTTGTTCCAAAAGAAAACCCCGCACAAGCCCCAAGTGGGCGCCTGTGCCCGCGCCCTGTCCACCCGCTGACCATGACACCCACCTGGGATTTGCACACCGCGCTGCAGCAGCGCCTGGCCCATGCGCCCGCGGTGCTGGTGACCGTGGTGCGCACGCAGGGCTCGGCGCCGCGTGAAGCCGGCACCTGGATGGCGGTGTTTGCCGACGCCGTGATCGGCACCATCGGCGGCGGCCAGCTCGAGCACCAGGCCCAGGCGCAAGCCCGCCGGCTGCTGGCCGACCCGGCGCTGCCCGCGCAGCCCCAGCGCCTGGCCCTGGGTCCGTCGCTGGGCCAGTGCTGCGGCGGCGTGATGCACCTGGACTTCGAGCGCCTCAGCGCCCACGACCTTCCGGCCATCGAGGCCCGGCTCGGCGCCAGCCGCACGCCGCTGGCGCTGTTTGGCGGTGGCCATGTGGGCCAGGCACTGGTGCGGCTGTTGCAGACCCTGCCCTACGCACTGACCTGGGTGGACAGCCGCGACGGCGTGTTCCCGGACGCGCTGCCGCCCCAGGTGCACTGCGAGCATTCCGACCCGGTGCAAGGCGCGGTGCGCGAACTGGCCCCGGGCTCGCAGGTGCTGATCATGAGCTTCAGCCACGCCGAGGACCTGGACATCGTGGCCGAGTGCCTGAAGCGCCAGCGCGAACGCGGCGACCTGCCTTTCATCGGCCTGATCGGCAGCCAGACCAAATGGGCCACCTTCCGCCACCGCCTGCAGGACCGGGGCTTTGGCGAGGCCGAACTGGCCCACATCACCTGCCCCATCGGCCTGCCGGGCCTGCGCGGCAAGGAGCCCGAGGTGATCGCCGTGTCGGTGGCGGCGCAGTTGCTGCTGCGGCGCGGCGGCACCGGCACCTGAGCGTGCAGGTTTTTCCGGGGGTCGCCAGCGGCCAAAACTGTATACACTTTAGCCCGACCGCAGCGGAGCCGGGCGCCCAGCGCGCCCAGGAGTCGCGGTCCCTAGGCCGTCCACAGCGCCCGCAGTGGTGGACGACATGCCCGCCGGCACGGCGTTTGCAAGTGCCCCGGGGCCGCTTTGAGGGACACGCCACATGGACACCTACCTGCTCGACTGGGCCAACCTGCTGCTGCGCTGGCTGCACGTCATCACCGCCATTGCCTGGGTCGGCTCTTCGTTTTACTTCGTCTTTCTCGACTCCTCGCTCACGCCGCCCGTGGACGAGGACCTCAAGAAACAAGGCGTCAGCGGCGAACTCTGGGCGGTGCACGGCGGGGGCTTTTATCACCCCGTCAAGTTCGCGCTCAAGCCGCCCCAGCTGCCCAGCCACCTGCACTGGTTCTACTGGGAGAGCTACAGCACCTGGCTGTCGGGCATTGCGCTGTTTTCCATCTCCTACCTCTGGCAGGCCAGCACCTACCTGATCGACAAGTCCAAGATGGACTGGGCGCCCACCACCGCGGTGCTGGTGGCCCTGGCCTTCCTGGTGGTGTTCTGGCTGCTCTACGACCTGATCTGCCGCACCCTGGGCCAGAAGAAAAACGGCGACGCGCTGGTGGGCCTGGGCGTGCTGGTGCTGGTGTGCGTAGCCTCGTGGCTGGCCTGCCAGTGGTTTGCCGGCCGCGCGGCCTTCCTGCTGGTGGGCGGCATGATCGCCACGGCCATGAGCGCCAATGTGTTCTTCTGGATCATCCCCGGCCAGCGCACCATGGTGGCCGACATCCAGGCCGGCCGGCCGGTGGACCCGATCCACGGCATCCGCGGCAAGCAGCGCAGCGTGCACAACACCTACTTCACGCTGCCGGTGCTGTTTGCCATGCTGAGCAACCACTACAGCTTCACCTGGAACCACCCGCAGAACTGGCTGGTGCTCATCCTCATGATGGTGGCCGGCGCCGCGATCCGCCAGTTCTTCGTGCTGCGCCACGGCTACAAGCTCGGTCGCAACAAGCACCCCCTGCCCTACGCCCTGGTGGGCATCGCGCTCATTGCAGCCACCATGGTGTGGCTGCGGCCCGCGCCCCAGGCTGCGGCGGCCGCCCCGGCCAGCGCCGCGCCGGTGGGCTTTGCCCAGGTCAAGGCCGTGCTGGACCAGCGCTGCGTGCTGTGCCACGGCGAGCAGGTGCAGATGAAGAACGTGCGCGTGGACTCGCCCGAGGCCGTGCAGCGCAACGCCCAGGCCATCTACCAGCAGGTGGTGGTCACGCGGCTGATGCCCATGAACAACTCCACCGGCATCACCGAGGAAGAACGCGCCCTCGTGGGCCAGTGGTTCCAGCAGGGCGCGTCGGTGAAGTAAGCCACGGCGGCCGGCTCCCCCGGCATCACCGCGACGCCCGCCGGGCCGGGGCGAGCCGGACACATTCGTTAATAGGGGTCAGATCCCCTTTTCTCCGTCATTGCGAGGCCCGCAGGGCCGCGGCAACCCAGACTCCCTTATTGGGGTCAGATCCCATTTTTGAGTCGGTCTTCCGCGCGCCAAGTCTCTGGCGGCAGAGCAAGGGCCGGGCCCCTACCGGGCAGGGGTGGCCAGTTGAAGCGCGAGGCGGTTGTGGCGCTCGATCAGCGGGCCCAGGTCCAGCGTGGCCAGTTGCCCGTCGCGCACCACCACCCGCCCCTGCACCACGGTGTGGCGCGTGGGCGCGCTGGCGCACAGCATGAGGCTGCCCACGGCGTCATGCACCGCGCCGCCGGCCATGGGCAGGGTGTCGAGGTCGAACATCGCCAGGTCGGCGCAGTAGCCCGGTGCGATCTGGCCGATGTCGTGGCTGCGGCCGAGCACCTGCGCGCCGCCGCGTGTGGCCAGGCGCAGCGCATCGCGGGCCGTCATCTCCAGCGGCGCGGTGTCGCAGCCAAACACCGTTCGGCCATCGACGGCCTGCGGCGCCTCCAGTGACTTGCGCAGCCGCGCCAGCAGCATGGCCTGGCGCGCTTCATTGACCATGTGGGCCGCATCGTTGCTGGCGCTGCCGTCCACACCCAGGCCCACGGGCACACCAGCGCCCAGCATGCGGCGCACCGGCGCAATGCCGCTGGCCAGTCGCATGTTGCTGCAGGGGCAGTGCGCCACGCCGGTGCGGGTGGCGGCAAACAGGCTGATGCCCTCGTCGTCGAGCTTGACGCAGTGCGCATGCCAGACGTCCTCGCCCACCCAGCCCAGGTCATGCGCGTATTGGGCGGGGGTGCGGTTGAACTTCTCGCGGCTGTAGGCCACGACGTGGTCGTTTTCGGCCAGGTGGGTGTGCAGCCGCGTGCGGTAGTGCCGGGCCAGTTCGGCGGCGTTCTTCATCAGGTCGCGGCTC
>JACCDV010045812.1_pt1 | contig 10748 bp, 3 predicted proteins | sample 7446131 | NCBI WGS metagenome assembly JACCDV01 (sample SAMN15323448, study PRJNA562643) | freshwater metagenome | isolation source: river surface water | place: USA:Blue River Watershed | collected 2017-08-17
AACTGCCATGTTGCGAAGATTGCTTGTAACAGTGTATCAAGCCGTTTATACGTCGATATCTGATACAAGTTTCCCTTATACACAAACCACACCTCCCGCGATGCACCCTCAAACGCATCATTATCAGAGACGAAAGCGACCCCCGTGTACTCCGGTCCTATAGTCACGACTTCTGGATCCGAAATACTCATATCGGGTATTGCGATTGTAATGTCGTCTGCGGTTATAGTTTTGACATCAACGTAGGGTGAAATTCTAATCTGAATTCCTTCCCCTGCGCTATTTTGGAGTACCAGAGTATGCGCACCCGTTTCGTCCTCAGGAAGTTGAAGTGGAGAAAATCCGTCCGGCATCTTTAGTGAGAACCCAAACTGGGCGTTTTCGTAATCCGCTACTAAAGGCTGTCCGACATATTGTTCTCCCTGGATACTCGACGGCCTGATGCCGACCGGCTCTTGAGAGCGTATGGCGATAGCCCATATAAGAAAACCGAGTGCGAGAACAACAGCAATGACCGCATAGTTGCGCATATGAAAAATGTATCACGAGCATAGACTGCTCTTACCGAGCGAGTTTGTCCTTGGTACTATTACGGACATACACTTCATGCGTCCGTACATCTTCGCTATCGGTGCTGGTTGCTTTATCGTTGGGGCCCTCGCCACACTCTTGTTTGTGACGTTATTTAAAACTTCGGAAAATGGCTGCGTTTCGGAATACAAACACATAAACCCTGAACCGGACTGTGAGATTTACGACCAACGTTCTGAAAAATTACAAGCATTACAAGCATCCCTTGAGTCAAAGGTACAAGCTCTTGAATTGAGAAGCGACATTGACCGTGTATCGGTGTTTACGCGGGATCTCACTACACGCCGCTTCGCGGCCGTAAACGACGACAAAGTATATATTCTTGCGTCATTACTCAAAGTGCCGATACTGATGTCCTACTACAAATTTGCTGAAATCGAACCCGCTATACTTTCTGATGAGATAGTATATTCGGGAACTCCGAATTCGTATTCGGTACAATCTGAAATTCCTCCTGAGGTAAAGTTAACTCCTGGAGAAAGATACACAGTAGAGGCACTTCTTGAGCAGATGATTATTCACTCCGACAACACTGCCTCGGATATCCTAACACCACGTATGAATGATGCGTTTATTCAAAAAACGCTATCATCACTTGGAATACAAATCGAAAATATCTCAGGCGAAAAGGAAGCACTGGTGACCGCACGGACCTACGCCAATGTTTTTAGGGGCCTCTATAACGCTTCGTTTCTATCACGAGAATACTCCGAAAAAGCTCTGGAGCTCCTCACCAGAACGACATTCGATAAGGGAACACGAAGTGTAATTCCGAATCACGTAGAAATTGCCGAAAAGTTCGGCGAACGCACCAATGTTGACGCTTCTGGGAATATTGTCTCTCGCCAGCTTCACGATTGCGGCATCGTGTACGCAAACGGTGGTGCGAGCCCTTATACTTTTTGCATCATGACCGAGGGCGCTGAGTATGCTTCACTAGAAGAAGTGGTGCGAGAAATTGCAAAGGAAATTTATGCAACGTTAGGCGACTAGAGCGATTGTTGTGAGTCAACGCCAAGGTTGATTGGAGCTACTTCGACAATTTTGTTAGATGAAGGATTGTAAAGAATGGCCTTCTGAGAGTTTGCGTATATTAATACCTTATCGCCCGTCTTTGCGTTTTGAAAGAATTTTTGATCCTTTAGCTTCTCGGGGTCAGCGACAGTTGCAAGAGTTGGTGTTTCTCCTTGCGGTAACACCATCAGTTTTTCAACTTTTGCGACGACATCTTTAAGTTCATCCTGAGCCGCCTTCTGAGGATTATTCATGCCCCAAAGAAAATACCCGAGTGCCCCAAGAGCCAAAACGAGCATGACTGAAAGAACTATTATTATGGTACGCGGTGAAAAAAGCTTAGTCATAGAATTCTATAAAATTACATTGACAGGATACCATCAATTTCAAAGTATCCGCCCTGGGATCATTCGAGCATCAGAGTGCACGGTCTAGGGTATTATAGTTGAGATGCATCTCAATCAACCGGCAAAATGGGGTCTGGCTGGAATTATTGTGGGGGTCGGACTTGGTGCTGGACTGTCAAATTTAGTGCCGAATTCTTTCATGCCGGTCGGTACTGGAGACGAACAGGTTCGCTTAGGGGTAGGCAAATTCACAAACCCCTTGCTTGAATGTGAGGTTGCGCAAGGGTCAATTAACTCACCAAAGATAAACTTTGAAGGGGCGCTAACACAATATGTGCAATCTATTGAAAACGAAAATGGCGTCAATAGAATTGGTGTGTATTTTCGAGACCTAAATAACGGCCCAGCGTTTGGCATCAATCAAAATGAGGGCTTTGTACCTGCCTCATTACTGAAAGTGCCTATAATGATTGCCTTTCTCAAAGCCGCTGATGACAGGCCAGAAATATTGAATGAAACGATTACCTTCTCGAGCCCACAAACGACCGACTATTTTAATCAGCAAATCGATCCAGACCTGAGTCTTGCCCCGGGTACTACGTACACAACACTTGAACTTATCAACCGAATGATTGTCTATTCAGACAATGAGGCAGCCATGCTTCTCGCTGGGGCTGTTGGTTTGGAAAATCAAGGTGAACTTTTTAGATTGCTCGGTGTCGATCAAAGCTCAATAGCAAACCCTCGGGCAACGCTCACCGTGCGCCAGTATGCGGCATTCTTCCGAATCCTGTTTAACTCGTCGTTTGTCTCTCAGAAGAACTCGGAACTGGGTCTTGAGATACTTTCCCGAGCTGGTTTTAACAAAGGATTACGAGAAGGGGTCCCGAGCGACGTCCCGGTAGCGCACAAGTTTGGTGAACGAAAACTAGAGACGGGCACTCAACATTTTCATGATTGTGGAATCGTCTATTTTCCTGAACATCCCTATCTTATCTGTGTTATGACACAAGGCGAAACGCCTGAAATACTCGAATCTGCGATTGCTAAAATTTCAAAGTTCGTTTACCAACAAGTTGATTCTCAATATTAAAAACTGGGAGAAATCGTTTCTCATCTCGGTCGCTGGGTACAAATTGATTACGACGATTCTGTTTCAGTAGGTTCCTCTACTGCGGGCTCATTTGATGACTCTGGGGGAGCCTCGGCATCGGGGTCAGGCGGAGCGACATTCTCAACTTCAGGCTCTGCAAGGGGCTCAGTATTGTCTCCCTCCTCCCCTACTTCATCAGGAGGTAAATCTACAATAGGAGGAATTGACTCAGGCGTTGAAGATGCTTGCTCATCACTGCCATCTGGTGTCGACGTGCTTATCGCATCAGGAATTGCGTCTGGCGCAAGTTCGGGTGGAGCATCGACGATTTCGCGTGAGCTAAATTCTTGAGAATCCTTGATTGCAAGCGCAATCCACGTGAACATCATATCTTCTGGCGCAGCCTTGCTGAGACGAATTGTGAACCCTGTAGTGTGTCGCTTCACAACCGCGTAGTTCACACCCTCTAAAAGGATAGCTTCTATCACGGCATCATCCGTAGTTGTGCCGAAGGAGAGCGATGCGGACACTATCGGAGTTTCGATAAACTCTCGACCAAATACGACATCGACATCGCGCGCACCCTTTTTAACAATCGCAGTTCCACCAGTGTCCGAAGTGAAGTATGGGGTTCCAAAGAACAACGCGTCACCCATAACTGCTAGCGTCGTTGATGCATTGCCAATAGTGCCTACGGTTAGACCACCCTCAAACGTCGCGGGTCCGCTGACCGAAAGCGCTCCAGTTGTGATACTTTTCGCTATCAAATCCCCTGCGAAGAACGCGTTTCCTTTTGTGTCGAAAGATACAACAATTCCTGCCTCTGTCACGGGTGCCGAAAGCGCTACCGCTTCGGTCGACGATGCAGTTTCTGTTGTCGAGGCAACACCTTCTGCAAGAAGCGCCGAAGCAACAAGATCTTCGCTTGGAATTTCAGTATTTGAGGTAACAGTTGGCACGTCAACCAAACCTCGAATAACGAGAAGATTCCCCTCAATACTCATCTCAAGTGAGCCGTACGTGGTACCGGAAATTTTGTCTGTCGTGAGGGCGCGTGCTCGTACATTATTCGCAATCAATTGTGGTGTGATGACCTCTGAAATAGCACTGAGAGAATCGACAAATATTTCGGAAACTGCTCCAAACGGGTTGTCCGCTCTTTGAGCCTTAAGCTCAGTTAAGAAATCTAGAACCTCAGCCTCTCTAGTCTCAAATACAACTCCTCCCAGCTCGACGTTAGAGGTACTGGTGTCAGAATCGCTTTGAACTAAAGCACTTTCTGCCTGCGCCTGTGTAATCTTCCACTCAAACAATGCTTGATCAACCGACTGACCGTTAAAGTCAACGAGGTTTACGAACATCATGATTGAACCGCACTTGGTAGTTGCCATCATGCCGAGCGCCTCTTGCGGGCACGCGACCGCATCTTCTTCATTAAAATCCTCTAGTGCTCGTCCAAGAACTCTGCCACCGACTGTTGCGCGCATCGCATACCCCGCAATCGATGCTGATGTCAGCGGATCGCCAGATTTAATCGAACCGTTCTCCGTTGAAATCTTCACTGGCACACGCCCGACGAGGCCGATTGGATATGAATTTTCCGTAAACGCACCTGCCACAAAGCCCGGTTCCGTAGATACAACGCCGAGTATCGTTGGGTTGTATTGACCCTGTGCCCGAAGCACTCCCTGCGGGTTGCCGGGGTCATTCATCACCACCTCGCCAGGCTCTAGCTTTTGCGTTGATGTGTAGTTTTCTGCCAAGTCGGCGCCCCCTGAGAAGAACCCACCAACTGATGACGAGTAGATATTACCGTTCGCAGTCACCCGAAGCATTGAGAGCCCCTCATTTTGAAGATCGAGAAGGTCAGAGCCACTGCCGATCTTAAACTCGTACACAGTCGGAACAGAAACGGCTCTATATGAATATGCCCTCCCCGCGGCAGGTCGCGCACCAGTAACCGAACCGTTTACTGCACCATTCAATACGCCATCGAATGTCGGAAAGTCTCGCCTAAAGTTAATGACAACTTGTGCCCATGTTTCCCCACCTGTATTGAAGATACTTGCTCCAGGTCGGTCGATAGTGCGGAAACTAGATGTTGCCAAGTTTGCTTGAGAAGACGCTGTACGAATTTCGAATGAAACAAAGTTATCTGAACCTTTTTTCCAATCGAGCGTTGTATTAGCTGGTAGTGCGGGAACTTGAATTTGTTCCGACAAATATTGCCCGTCAGCATACCAACCAGCGTCATAGGTGTTTACTTTGGTACCATCGCAACCGACAGTAGCACCGACACCACAGTACCAACCCATCAATATGACGAATTTGCCGTCAGGTCGTTGGAACGCAACTGCCCCTGAGCCCATGCCTCCCTGCAGGGAAGGTCCTGCGATACTTGCGCCAGGGATACCTCCTGCGACTGGCACCCCTCCCCAAGGAATGACAATGTTAGATGTTTGTGTGGAACTTGCGACAGGGACCATGAAGGTACCGTCTGCGCGAGGGATTACCACGCCGCCCTCCCTACTTACAGCTGTCGTCAGTGCACCAGCCGCACCAGTCTGTCCGTTCTCAGGATTGATGATACTTCCAAGGGTTTTGCCGTTTCCAGAGACACTTCTCCAAGATCCGTCCGCCAACTGGAACACAAACGAACCGCAACCATGGTTTCCCGTTAATGCGTACGTCGTATTGTTTGTAAATATCTTTGCTCGTGGATCGTAGGTTTGGTTCGTTGTTAATCCGTCCGCGGTCGCTGCAGCGCCATGGAAGAATTTATAGGTACCGTTTCGGAGTGGAATAGCCCACGCGCCACAGTTTGCTGCAGTCGCGAGCGTAGGCCCTGCCGGCATAATTCCCGACGTTTGTCGCACCGGGTCATACAGAGATGAAGTAGTGAGGGCATTTCCGTGCACAATAGTAGCCGTTCCATCTGAGTTTGTAATCGCAAGAGCACCGAGGCCCGCGTTTCCTGAAAGTTGAGGACCAGCGGTAAAGGTATTGGTCTCAGGATCGTAAATGTTTGTTGCGTTTGAGTTGTTGCCGAGAACTATGAGGTACTTACCGTCAGGACGCTTGTATGCGAAACCGCCGATTCCGTTTGCTGCAGTTGGAATATTTGACCCCGATTGAGCAGTGAATTGCTGCGTGTTTGGATCATAGAGCGCGGCATTCGCCACCGGGGTTGTCGGATGCGAGGCGATGATGACGAAAGTTTTATTCGGTCGCGCGATAACAATCGTTGATGTTGCGGTCGGAGTCGGCAGTACCGGATGAGCAGCTGATGTGGTACCTGCATAAAATCCAGAGCCTGTACCTATGAATGTAGTCGGAAGCAGTCGACCGAGCGGCAAATACAATCGATCTGAAAGCGCTTCAACACGCGTTAACACTGGCCCAGACGCTTCAGTGACCGGAGAAGAAGAAGCGGCGTTCGGGAAGACGAAATCAAAATTATTTCTGCGAACAAACGATGAGTTGTCAATGAATACATCAAACAGTGCAGGGCTCTGGTAATCAAGACGCGTAACTGTCGAATTATTTCCACGGAATACCCCTCGATCATCCATAATTTTTTCAGGGAACGGACGCGTCATTTTCACGGTTATACGTATACAGTTGTGAGCAGGGTCTGGCTTTATCAGGTCACCAGAATACTGCAGCTCCCTATCCGTTGCGCTGTTGAGCGGCGTTGTGCAGCCGCCTGAATTTGTCGCTGTGCGCACCAGGAACTGTAATGTTGACGTTGCATTTCTTCCTGGTGATTGTTGTGCCTGTCGATCTGCGGTCCAACGAATAATTGAGCCCATGTTGAGTGCGGTCGTCGAAATGTCATCCGATGTCCATTGGGTCGCAGTCCCAGTCATTGGAAGACCTGTATCAAAATTGTTTGACGTTGTACTTCCGCCGATAAGCACTTGCCATGTGCCGTCGTGATTCAAAATCGAGTGGGCTCCAGTCGTTATCGCTCCGAAAGTCGACCCATGCGCTGTGAATGAGTCAGTATTTGGGTTATAGAGATACGAAGCGGTAGAACCCCCTCCGACCAGAACGAGGAACTTACCGTCCTGCATTGGAACTGCGTGTGCGCCGTCGCCAAGCGCAGTCGCTGGACCATTTGATGTACGACACGTGAATGTATTGAGCACTGGATCGTAAATTGTCGAGGCGTTTGCTTTCGACAGCACAACGTATTTACCGTCAGGGCGTCGAAGTGCTACTGAGCCCGAGCCGTTTATTTCACAACCCGTACCCATGGTTGGCCCAGCTACAAAAACACCGATGTTAGAAGCTCCTGATGTCTCTCGATAGAGCTGGGTATTCCCTGTTGAGCCACCAACAACCAGAAGAATCGTTGAAGAAGCTGTCTTCATCATTAATGCCCCGGCGCCTGCGGTACCAGTCGTGAGCGAAGGGCCAGAAGCAAATGTATCAGCGGTTGGGTTATAAATTTGTGTCGTTGCCGCACCTCCGTTTGTCATGAGATATTGCCCGTTTGAACGAAGCCCAGCAACCGTACCCGCGCCCGAGGCGTTGACCGCGGTTCCCGTGTACGCTGCAAAGTTACCTTGCGGATCAACGACTGTGGTCGTCGTCAAGCCACCACCGTGAACTATTCGATACTGCCCTGTCGGTCTCGGCAATGCTGTGGCTCCCGCACCAGCGCTACCCGTCAACACCTGAGAAGAGTTCGTAAATGTATCTCCAACTGAATCGTAGACATCCATTCCTGTACCGCCTCCTCGTATCACAAGATATTTGCCGTCTGCGCGTAGAATCGCCATCGCGCCCGCGCCAAGTGTGCCGGAGGTAGTTGGCTGGCTGGTAGTTGTTATGGTTCCTGTTCCATTGTTTGGCACCGTACCCTCACTCATTTCAAGTTGACCGTTCGAATTCGTCAGACTCGCTCCTACCGTTCCAAGCTCAAAGTCCGCAGATGTTGTGCGGGAAACAGAATTGCTGTCAGTATTTATCGTCAAACCTCCTGCGTTTGCAACGGTAAATCGGTCAACTCCTGCTTGCTGAAGGGTTAAGAGCCCCCCGCTTCCACGCTGATCAAGCACAGCTAATGGTAAGGCTGTCGTTGATGAAGCCGCAAACGTCACCCACGGCGTTGAGGTGCCTATACCAATGCGATTATTCGTTGAATCCCATACCAAGTTTGTGACGTCGCCTCCAAACGAGCCTCCATCGTTGAACTGTAACGCGCCAGACGAACCACCTGGAGTACCACCTGCACCACCATCGTCTGTTCCGCAAATCACATTTCCATTTGCATCCGTTTGCAGTAATTGAGTTGTAAGCGAGCAGTTTGCGCTTGCTATGCGAAGGCCACTTGTCGTCTCGATACCGACAAATGTCGAAGTAGCGCTTGCCGACAGTCGTCCAGTCGAAATACCGCCAGCGAAAGTCGATGTTCCTGCCCCCTGTGAAACAATGAATCCTGTCGTCGTTGCGCCCCCTGAAATTGTTAGTCCACCTGCTTGTGTTCCCGAACCGATAGTCGACGAGGCTGTTGCTAATAATCCTTGGAATATTGAGAATACTCCGGTTTGACCATCGACTGATGCAAATCTGGTTGACTCGGATGAGGAGCCAATTTCAAAGACTGGGTTTTGCTGACCAGCTGTGCCAGCGATTGAAAGCTTGCCCCATGGCGTCGTCGTGCCAAGACCAAAGTTTCCAGTGCTACCAACAGTGAGAGTTGCAATTGACGACGTAGCAAATCCTGCTGCTGTAGCTTGGCCTATGTAGAGATTTCCGTTGATGTTTCTGAACGTCCAGTGTGCAGATGTAGATGAGCCATCAGAAAGTGCCAACTGCGGACCAGTTGATGATGCAATTTGCACCGTGAAGCGAGGAGTTGAGGTTCCAAATCCAGTCTGCATGGCAGAATTTACAAATATTGCAGAAGCAATTGTCGACGTTGAGAATTTATCCGTAATTGCGCCCGAGGCTACCCCTCCCCCTACGCATATGTCGTTAATTGCAAAGCATCCGCCTGTGAGATTTATACCGACGTTAGAAGTAGATGTTGCTGAACCACTAATCGTGAGGCCAGAGAGAGTCGTTGTACCAAAACCAGTTCCAGCAACAGTAAGGAAACGCGTACCGTTCGACGATGAAGCAACTTCAAAAACGGGAGTGGATTGATTGGTACGCGCCTGAACAGCAAGTCGTGCGTATGGCGACGTCGTGCCGATTCCCACATTTCCCGCGTTGTTGATAATGAAGCTTGTCGCAGTTGATGAGCCAACAACAAACTGATTCAAAGAACCAGCGTCAGGATTAACAGCGAGTTTCGCAAATGGTGTGGTCGTACCTATACCGACTGAGGTCGTGGCTACACCTCCTGCACCATTTGAAACACCATACACGGTAAGAACGTCAGTGCCATCAAGCGATGCCGTGTAGCTCTGCACGGTTCCCGCCGATGCCGCTGCAGTAACGGGCATATCGACCCAAGAAATGATTCCCGAATCCGTTTCAAATACCATTTGCCCAAGAGCGAGGTTTGCAATTGTTGTCTGCCCCGACGTTATGTCGTAGGTGATTGCGCCATTATCGATATCAAGTCCTGAGCGAATCGACGTTGTTGCGACATTGTTTGAAGATTCCACACCAATGACTGCGTAGCTTGAAGTTGCAAAAGTACTTCTCGACGAAGTCGCTAAATACAAATTCCCGTTAATATTTCTAAACGTCCAATGCGGCGATGTTACTGACCCATCAGAAAGGGCGAATTGCGGACCCGTTGAAGATGCAATCTGCAGCGACCAGCGTGGGGTCGTTGTGCCGATACCTAATCGTTGTGCACCATTTGTGTATATTGCGAGTGCGTCAGTTGTTGATGTTGCCCACTTTGATTGCGATATTGATGAGAAATCGACATTGAACGCCGTGCCTGTGTACACAAGTCCTGTACCTGCAGTTGTTGTTGCGACTCCAGTCCACGTGTTTCCAATCCGTGCAAGAATTTGACCATTCGTTCCTAAGTAAATTGATGAAGTAGAAACCGCCTGAAAGTCCGCTGTCGCTCCCGTTGGGTTAGCAAGAATTGTGTTTGCCGCTCCTTGCGTTAAATTCGAGAACGGAAGATCTCCGGTAACTTGTGTTGCAAGATCTAGAACTCCGGAAATTGTCGCAAGTGTTGATGTTGCGAAGCCGTAGACTTTTCCAAGCGCGTCAACGGCGAGCGCCTGCGTGGTGATTCCCGTAATGTGGAGGTTAGTTGTCGTTGCGTTTGTAGTTGAACCAGCAGAAGCGAAATAACTTGAAGGGAAGATAACGTGGTTAGGAAGTGAAAGCGTCCACGTTCTGTTTGAAGAAAGGTCTTGTGCGCCCGCAGATGAGGTCAACTGGTTTGCTGTACCCGCAACAGTTAACGTTCGAGTGGTTGGAGTATATGTAGTTGTGTCTATAGAAAGTGCACCAGTTCCGCCTGAGGTAATCACAAAACCGTTTGATGTCAGGTTCGACAACGTACTAATGTTCTGGGTGGTGTCGACCGTGAAGGCAGTGCCTGAGTATGAGAGTCCTGTGCCTGCTGTGGTGGTTGCCACCCATGTTGGTACTCCAGAGACGAGAGCAAGAGTCTGTCCATTCGTACCTGCTGAGGTGGTACTGATGCGTGTACTGCCATTGCCTAAGAGGAGTGTGTTTGCCTGGAGACTCTCCCATCCTGTGCCGCCGTTTGGTAC
>JACCDV010224604.1_pt1 | contig 10747 bp, 8 predicted proteins | sample 7446131 | NCBI WGS metagenome assembly JACCDV01 (sample SAMN15323448, study PRJNA562643) | freshwater metagenome | isolation source: river surface water | place: USA:Blue River Watershed | collected 2017-08-17
CGCCTGAAGTATGGTGGAAGAGACCGGCGCAAGCCGGTCTCTTCGTTTCAGGTGATTGGTATGTTCTCCGCAAAACAACCCAAGGAGGGTACAGAGCCAAATAGTTTGTTTGTCTCTTAGTCGGCCTTTGCAGACGTTGGGCGACTGGGCAGAATCGGTCTTCTTTGTACCAGTTACCAGCCGTTCGTTACGGCCGGACCCAACCCAAGGGCGATTTACAGGCTAATATGTTCGATGTTGGCAATATCGATCGCGGTAGTGATCGCTACAAAGCAATTTCAAATTTAGGATTAGATGATGAGAGCTATTTCCAGCCTGCACGACTCACGAATCAACGCAACGAATGTCCTGGTTGAAATGACCATCGGGGAATACTGCGAGCTTGCATCAGACATAACTAAGAAGAATGTCTTTCAGCGCCGTCGTATTGGATCATCAAAGACAGTTTATTCGCTGCTGAAGCAGGATTTAATGCGCGATTGTGTAATTCCACCTATCGTCTTGGCGCTAACATCTGCTACGTCACAATTTGATGTAAATGATCTTACAAGCTTTTCTTCTTACATTGAGCAAAACAAAGATCATCTTGTCATCCTGGACGGACTTCAGCGAACTTACACGATTCTTGATCTAATAACCGACCTTGAAAAGAGTGATGACACTGAAGCAGTTATTAGAATTAAGAACAACAAACTCAGGGTGGAGTTTTATGTTGGTCTAAATCGAATCGGCATTCTTTATCGCATGTTGACTTTGAACACAGGTCAAACCCCAATGTCTTTGCGGCAACAGATTGAGATTTTGTACCTAGATTACATTGATGTGGTGCTGGATGGTGTTGAGCTTATTCGTGCATCAGATGATCGTGTAGCTACTGAGATTAATCAGTATAACTTCAAGGATATAGTCGAGGGATTCAACTCTTACCTGGATCGTGATGAACTTCCTATGGAGAAGTCGGATATTCTGGAAAACATTGGAAGTTTAGAAAAACTTGCAAAAGAAAACCAAACCACTGACTTATTTCGTTCTTATATTAGCGCATGGCACCGATTCATATTGAAAATAGATGAGTTGTGTGACAACGCAACTCTGGACGATGATTATCTACAACGTAACAGCAATCCCTTTGGGAATAGCGCTCTAAGAATTTTCAAGAAGCCTCAGGCCATGTCTGGATTTGGAGCGGCAGTAGGAAAAATGATTGACTTCGGTATGGTCAAAAATTTTGGGGACCTGGAGGCAATTACTGATGCGTTAGTAATCAATGATCCAGCTCAATTTCTAGAGGAAATTAACAATGCGTTGGATTGGATCAAGACAAATACGAAGAAAATTGGTAATGCGCAGCGCTCATACTTTCAGTACTACTTCCGCGATCTGATAAACAAGGATTCTGACAGCTACGGGAGACCGTTGTTGGCCGCTGGTAGCGCTCTCAGAAAATACCAAAGCCAGAATTTCTGAGGCACCAATATGGGAGTAGTCGTACAGATTGATTCAACCAGAGTGGAGTTTTCAAACTTTGCTTTTGATGAGGCATCCAAAGCATTCGTTTCGGAGGCGGAAAGCTCCACCGGAATGTCTCTGTATGTCCAGACTCCATTGAGTCTCGATAAGTCATTTGAAGGAAAAAATTTTCACGTGTTCTTTCTTTCGAAGAAAGGACTACGTGAGAGCGAAATATTCCAGTTTTTTGACGGGTCCAGGGATCGCCGAATAGGTTGGTGCATTCCAGTCAATGCTCTTGACTCGAACGATCACGATTATGCAAATAATCTACATTTCTTGCGTTACGCCTACGTCGGTATCAAATGCGCACTTAACTCGATTGATAATACTTTTTTCTACACATCGCACAATGCCACAACTGATATGATAACCAGTTTGTCGGCGATCCTGCCAGAGTCGACCGCACTATTGATTATAAGTGTTGAGACGCTAGACCAGGAGTTCGATATTGGTATGTGGCTTCCTGAATTGGCGACATTGGGTTATTTTCAGTTAACTAATATAGACCCAAATAATATTCAGATAGAAAGACCAATCGTTTCAGATAAAGCGGTTAAGGCATTTCCCGTTTCGAAATTGTTCGCCAACACTGACTATTTGACATTGATATATTCAAGATCTCTTCCGTTTGAAAGAAATCCAGTTTTCCAATTTTTTTACCTCTACCAAGTAGTTGAGCAGGTAATGGAGTTAATTTTTCGGCTTGAGCACACTACCTTTGTCTCACAGCTAATTGAAAAGCAAGACGACATAGGGTCAACCAAAGATATAATCGATGCAGTTAGATCGAACGTTTCAGAGAAAGCTCGATTGAGCCGATTGGTACAAAAATACTGTTGTTGCGAGAAGGATTGTGAAGATCTAATCAAAATGTGCAATTGTCTTCTTGGGATTATAAGGAAACCGAATGGGAATCATCTGGAGAGCACTCTGTATCCGATTCGCAACTTTCTATTCCACCAGCACAGAGATTTTCCATCAACTGCTGACGAGCAACTTAATGAAGTAGTGTATTCCCTATTGGACTTGGTACCGAAAATTCTTGCCAAGTTTCGCGATCCAAATTCCGAAATTAGGCTTGCCCCCGCAGCCATTTATTGATGTTGGTGAGTTGTAACCGCGTAGCTGTAGAGTAACGTCATCATTGTCGTTGCTATTGTGTACCTCCCATTCGACCAGCCAGCACCGCCAACGGTTGACGCAGGTCAATCAGCTGGTAGCGTGTGGCCCGGAAAAAAGTCTTAGTCGCCATCAAACCTTTCATCAATTTGTATGCGGTTTTGACGCCCTTTATTTTAATCCCTCAGGGATTTCCAGAGGACAATTCGCACACAATGCCTCTACTTGCTGGCGTTCAGCACTTTTGCAGAGCCGACTTCTGAACATCCGCTTTCCAAAGTTCCCAACTATCGTTTTAGTTGTTTAAACGCATTTTACAGATAGAAAAGGCCTTTCGACGTCAGAATGACTGATATGAGCCAGATTTAAGACTTACACGCCGTATATCACCAATGTTGGCATTGACTGATTAGAAAACCATTTAAAAAGGCACTCAATCGGCCGATTCGGTTTTCTCCTGTGCCTGGCCTGATCGACTGTTTCCCACTCTAACGAGACTTTTTCGTTGCAAAGTGGCTTGGATGACTTTTAAAAATTAACAAGCCAGCAAGTTTAAAATTCTCATCTTACTCAAATCGCTCGTCCCTAACTCGATCTCTCGTAGTCTCCCTGATCCGCTCCTCTTCAATCTCACGCAAGAGTTGGATTCTTGCCTCAGCTATGACCATTGTAAGCCTTCCGGTAACCCCCCCTTCCAAGCTGTCGAGCATACGAACATTTGCTTCCATTAGCGAGGCACGAGAGCCGCTCCAGCTACTAGGCCGGAATCGATCAACAAATACGGCCAGTACGCTACTCGGGTCGGGCGCATTGGCAAGGAGAGCCATCGCTTGCTCCGACCACACTTGAAGGCCGCTTTCTTCTGAGCGGCGTCCTAACGTTACAAATGCGGCCGCGAGAACAAATCGCTTTTCGGGATCTTGGTTGCACCAGGCAACCAATTCTTCCAATGATATCTGGTCTGCTGGATTCTGTAATGAGCCACTTAAGTTATCAAATAGGTCGATACCCTCTTGCTGCGCCTCATTATCTCCATCGAAAATGGCATCTAAAACAACAGATGGCTGAATCGTTAGCAAGGTTTTCAATAGCTCATTGTTGTCGAACGAGTAGGTCTCACCGGCCGCAACGGCTCGTTTAAGTCTATCTACCACCTCCGCAGCCACCTCCGCTGCCTTTGGATCTGCTAAACAGATGCGCACAAGTTCCGTTAGATGGTAAATATCACGGTCGCCGTACCGATGGAACCTAACGCTCCGTAGTAGATTTCGACCAACCTCCAGAAGTTCGGACTCATGCGGAATATGCGCCGAGCGGTCTGAAAGCAGGCGCATGTGTAGAATTTCCAGCGCCACATCAAACCCCTCAGGCTGTTCGGCGATGAGCAGTAGCAGATCACTCAAGTCGCTACCAGCCAATCGGTCCGTTATTCGCCCGTATGCAAGGTTACGAAACATCAGAACCGACACTTGCCCAGAGTTGAGGGCCTGTTTCATTCGATCGACACCTCTTTTATCAAGACCCACCGCCGAGTGCAGCAGAGGAACAAACGCGATCAGGCTGGGCTGGTCGAGAGCGTCGTCGAGGAGATTTTGTACAAGATCCCTGTCATTCTGCCAAAGTTCAGCGAGGTAACCTCTGAGTACTTGTGCATCGCGATCCTCTAGGGGGAGTTCTCCAAGCCCCCCCACAAGCTTGAACCAAGTTGCGATGCAGTCTTCTGCCACCCTCGCGAGTCCACGGCCAAACGCCCACGCCCGCCCCCCACCTCGGAGCAGGTCGGGCAGAAGGTCTGCGAAAGTCACTTTATCGGTGGCTACAGCCGAACCAAGTTCGGTTGCAATAGCTTCAAGCTTCTCGAACTTGTCCGAAATGTCGTCACCGGGATTGACGTTCTCAAAGTCGAGGTAGTTATAGCTTTTTCCTAGGACTATAGCCCGCACGCGATCCGAGAGACTGCTCGGCTTGAGCTCGGCCTCCAATGCTGAAAGGCGTGACAAGCTGTTCGAGGTCAGCTGACTCCGGTTGAAATGTATGGTCTTACGGCACGCAATCCAACCTTCTCGCCAAAATCCTTCCGTAGCGAACCGGCGGACTATGCCCTCCAGTTGGCCACAGACATGCTCCACTGACCACAGTCCGGGAAAGTTTTTCGCTACAAGACCACTCAACTCGGGGATAAGTATCCGTTCTGTGAACGCCAATCGTTCGATAAGTGCCAGCGCGGCCATAAACCATTTGGTAAATTCGTCATTAGTTCGGGGTTGGTAGCCGTAATCCCGTGGCCGCGCTCCGAACTCAAAACGGTAGTGCGAGCTGAAGTGCATCGTTTTTAGAGTTTTTTCCAGGGCCGCCAAACCAAGTAAACGCAACTTTGGCTCTGCAGATCGGAGTAGCCGTTCGATCACCACAAGGCGCTGCTCGATAGTGGCGTGCGTCCCGGACAAAAAGATTGTGAAGAGCGAACTAAACCTCTCCGAAGCTTCTTTGACCTCGCGCTCATCGGTGCTTTGCACAGCCGCAAGTGCCAGCAATGATGCACTTCGTTCGAACAATGGTGGGTCATAAGCAAGAGAACGTAGCAATGACTGATGCTCTCTAAATACCATTGCGGCTACATCGGGATCGCCATTGGTGGCCCGCTCAAAAGCCTCGAGTGCAGCGCTGGGGGAAACGGAGGCTACGTTCTCGAACATTGCTCGACCGAGGCCATTAAGCTTCGTCGTGTCACCTAGCAAACCACCGGGAGCGAGCCACCGCTTTACAATACTGACTGCGCTGGAATGATCGTGCAGAAACCCCAGTCGCCGCGAAAATGACCGTGCTAGTCTATCCGTGCCGCACGTCACAAGCTGCTGAACGACTAGATCATATGGAGTGTCCTGAAGTGCACGAGCAGCGAGCCGGTTCGCAATAGCGTGGGGCAGTACTGCCCGCCACACGCTTCGCTGCTGTACAAGATCACGCCGCAGTAACTCATTAACGTGCCGATAGAGCTCCCTAGGCGCTTGGTCCGCCAGTACCGCTAGGTGCTGCAATTCCGCGTCATCCTCCGCCACAGCCTCCCCTTGGAAGGAATAGACAAGCGAACATGCTTGAGCTGCAAGGAGTAACGCATCATTTGGATTGTGCCTCTGGCGGAAGAGGCGTTGGAAGAGCTCATCGTCCGAGAGCTCCGCAAGTGTTTCGGACTGATCGACAGTACCGGCAAGAGCTATCGCGATCCGTGCATTGCCGCCTGACAAATCGGCGATGGTACGGGCATTAACCTCAGACAGGTGCGAGAACCGGCGCCGAATCAGTTTTTGGATCAGTTCGGCCGAGGAGGTTTCTAGAGTTACGACCTGCGTTCCCTCTGGTTGATCCTCGCGAACATCGTACTCGACCGTAAGGACGCTGACCGTGCTACCTGAAGCAGTGCATAGATCCGATAGCCTGCGGTGAAGGTCAGGAGGGCAGTTGTCCACGATAAGGATCGCGCGCGTGCAGTTCGCGATCAGGTCGGAGGCGAGGCTAGTTGGTTGCGGGTCTGGGTTATCCGACAGATTGGTGTAGACAGCGAGTGACGGCGGAAGAGACCGAGAACCAATACGTGCATCAAAGAGAGCTTGAACAAAACGAGTTTTCCCTACTCCAGACAGGCCAACCAGCCGCACAATCTTGGCCGGTTGCGCGAGCTCGGCCCGTAGTTCGTCAATGGCATCAATGACAGGCTGCGTAGGCGCGTCGCGGTGCTTTCCCATATGGAGCCTCAGCTTATCGTCAAGCAGATATTCTTCCTCGACGCCTTCTGCGGAACTACTCCATGATCCATATGGGCGCCAGCCGACGAACGTCCGGCCCACCTTTTCCTTGACCCAAGTGATTAGACCCGGGTGTTGTCGCACCCAAGTCGCTAAGCGCGTGCGATCATAAAAATCAGTGTGAAGTTGAACCGCGTTATCAACCCCCGTTAAAGCCTCACGCAATGCATTCCGTCGATTCCCAAGTGCGATATCGGCAGTGGAACCGTTTGAGCTAACGATGATATATGCACCACCCTCATGGGCAAGCTCTTGGATGACAGGTCTAATTACGCCGTGGGGCCGCATCTCGTCGAGGATCGCAGCTCTAGGCATGTCTGGCTTTTTAACCTGGAATCCGGTTGAGATCCTTGGGACAAAACCATTGACGGACGAACCTAGCGGGAGTGAGACACGTACGTCTATACCTCCGTCTGCTGCTGTTTGGTTACCCCCCCAAGTTACAGCCGCAGCAGTCAAGTTTAGGCTTGCCAGCTCTGCCTCACACAAGCGGCCGACAAGCTCTCGCAGGTCCACATCATTAAGATGAGCAATGTCATTAGGTGAAACGTCAAACATCTTGCTGGTGTACCTTAACCTCTGGGATTTTAGGAGAACTTCTTAAAACATCGCAGAGGATTACTGGGGATCCGCCTGCAGCCTAGTTCAACGTCCCAACTCTATATGACAAGCGATCACTTGTGAATCTGTAGAGCGGACTAGCGGTGAAGATGCGAGAGACCGAATTCGCCATATAGCCGTCAGTCATGAAATGCTGCTTCATCGTCCGCTTTGGCCGATGAGCGGTCAGTACTCGATTCGAATTTCTAAACAGATTTGAAGGTTAGATACCACCATATCACCTGTTGCACATAGGCCTGGGTTTCCCGGAAGGGCGGGATGCCCCGATATTTCTTTACGGCACCTGGGCCAGCATTGTAGGCGGCTAATGCCAGACGCCAGTCACCAAACCGCTGCATCATCTTCTGCAAGTAACGTGTTCCTGTCTGGACATTCACGGTGTCAGACAGTAGATAGGTCAGATCACTGATCCCTAATTCTCTGGCAGCGATGGATGTGATCTGCATCGGTCCGATACCGCCACGGTCAGATAGCTTCAGCTCGGAGTAACCCGATTCGACGGCAATTGTGGCAAGTATCAGAGCTGGGTCGATACCGGCTTCCTCTGCCAATTGAGATACGTAGCTGTACTGTGACTCGTACCGGACGATCTGGCTAGCACACTCAGCCGTCTGAACACGGTTCTTCAGTAGGCAATCAGAAAGCGATGCGGCAAGGACTAATCCGGGGGATAGTGCACAAAGAATGCTGATCAAAGCCAGCCGCAATAGGCGCATGGCTTTTAAATTGCAGCCTGAAAACGCCGTCTTGAGCCGGTATCCGGATTGACCAACCAGCTGAACCCCGTCTTGCATTGGATCAGGACATTGCCGCCTTCAATCGTGGCTGACTCGGCCCCCGGTACTGAAATCTGACGAATGACCCCGGTGCTCTCCTTAACTAGGTACACCGAATTTTCACGGGGACAGATGCGTTGGATAATCCATGACATGGCCGGATTATCCCAGATGACTTATTAAATCCATAATTCCGGCCATCGTGTGATCCGGATTGTCATTCCGAACATTCCTGCAAGATTTCAATCGTTGCAAATCAGGTCCTTCATAAAACCCATAACGTGCGGCGCTATCTGAGGCATAGCGGGTCGAAGATCATGACCGACCTCAGGTATTGTCCTTAAGATGCTCCCGTAGGGGGCACTTGCCATCAGACGTCTAGCTTCAGCTATCGGAACATCGTCATCATCGTTGCCATGCACCAGCATCAGTGGACATCGGATTTTACGAATGGTGTTCTCAGGAGCAAAGTCATCGAATCTTGCACCGATCACCGATTGCACCTGATTCATTATCATGGGTTGGATCCATCTCTTCGGTATACGGTGTTCATTCATGAAACGCTGCATCATGTCCCTGGGGTGAGCGAAGGCATTCAGACTCACAATTCCTGCCCAGTCCGAACGGCTCGCACTCAGAAGGACTGCACCAGCCCCGACCGAATGCCCCAGCGCAATTATTTGCAGTGGATTGACATCGTCACGCGCCATAGCCCACGCCCGTGCAGATTCTAGATCTTCTGCAAACCGGGGCATTGATGTGAAATCAGTGTCGGAACTCAGGCCATGACATCTTGCATCGATAAATAGTCCATGGAATCCCGATCTCTGAATCCATGGTGCAATATCCAGCATCAGGCTCGCGTTAGCGCCCCAGCCGTGCAAAACAATAACGGTAGGCGCTTTTCCCGGCTGATTTTGAACGGAAGCAGGAATCCACCAGCCGAATAAAAATCCGTCCTCTGCCGTTTTGATATGAACGACCTCTGCTTTGAGCTCAAGCGAATCCGGGGTGCGATCATGAGCAATGCGGGGGGCACGAAATTTACGGAGCATCCATCGCTCTAAAAGCTGCTGGATCAAGATATATCCTGCAGGACTAATGGTTGTAATCGACCTGCGGCAGTTGAGAGTATCTTGTACGTATCCCGATCAAACCGGGTTTGTCTTCCGTCCATGATTTGCCATATTTCATCCTCACTGGTGGCACTGCCCAGGTAGGCCCAGTTCTCGATCAATAGTATTTCTTCGCCTTCTTTCAGATAGGCGGGTCCGTCGAAGGGCCACGTCTTGATTTTGAGTTTGCCTAAGCCAGCTAGCAATCGAGCATCATGGGCAAGTCTTGGCTCATCACCGATACACGCCCCTAGGCACTTCTTTAGCTGCCAGCCAAAGCAGGGGGATCCTGCTTTTACCTTTTCCAGCCCGATGATGGCTTTGCAAAGTGCGTGCTCTTCCGCGATCTCGGTGAGTGCCTTGAATGCTTCGCGTTTATTCTTGAACAGACCATACAGATTGGATGTTGTCGCAAAATCAAGTTCACTGGCGTAGGCCACATGGACCTCTAATCCTTCAGATGAGTCTTTGAGCTGGATCGAGCACAGCTCGTTATTACGCCGAAGTTGACGGTTATGCGTGGGTTGTAGCTTTTTAACAAGGGCTGCCTCTTTAAGTAATGCGCCAATCTCACCACCCGTCTTGATGTGTTCGATCCGACGAACCTGTTGAGACAAAGACATTTCCTTGGCAGAGGTCACATCGGCCGTGAAATGGGACATCACCCTTTGACGGATATTCACAGACTTTCCGACATACAGGGGCAGGTCGTTTTCACCATAGAACAAATAAACACCCGGTGACTCCGGTAACCCATCAATCATCGTCAGGTCAATGTGCGTGGGTGTGCTTGGTCGACTAAGTAAGGCTCTGACGGCTGACTGAATCGTTTCCTGTGGGATCGTGGCTTGTATCTTCTCCCAGAACTGATGAATCAACTGCGCATCAGCTAGTGCCCGGTGCCGTCCTGATGCCTTGAGGCCATGACGTTCAATCAAGGTGTCGAGATTGTGCTTCGGGTGGCCTGGGTACAGTCGGCGGGAGAGCTTCACCGTACAGAGTGTCTTGGCACTGAAATCAATCCCTTCCCGAAGGAAAGACTGTTTCAGGAAGGCATAGTCGAATCGTGCGTTGTGGGCGACAAAGATACGACCTTCCAGCATCTTGTAGACTCGACTGGCTAAATCACAGAAGCGGGGTGCCTCTGCCACCATCTCATTGCTAATACCGGTCAGGCTCTCGATAAACCCCGAGATTCGTGTTTCCGGATTGACCAGCGAACTCCATTCCTGAACACCTGTGTCATCGACGAGGATAATCCCTATTTCCGTGATGCGATCCTGAGACGCGGTAGCACCGGTGGTTTCCAGGTCAACGAAGGCGAGGGGTTGCATGAATTACGCCGCTAGTACCGTATCGTCATGAGCATAGGCAGGACTGCAAGAACACAACAGCACAAGCACTTCTGTGCCGATGTTCTCAATGCAATGCTCGGTTTCGGGCTCAATACAGATCGTATCGCCCACAAACACCTCAAACGTTTGATCGTCCAGATGCATGAGGCCATGGCCCTGGGTAATGTGATAAAGCTCTTCCGTGACTAGGTGCTTATGTTTAAGCGTCTTGCCGCCAATCGGTACAATCGCCTCGGCAAGGCTCTGGTTTTTATTGCCATGAACGGTGGGATGCATCAGTTCGCGTATTTCCGAACCGTCCTTCGTAATGTAGGGAGTTACGCTGGCGTAGGGTTGGCGCATATCAGATCTTGGTAGGTTCATTCAAATGGATTGCCAGCCAGATGGTGGGCTGATTCTGATCGGTATGGGTAATGCGATGCTTTTGACCCGCCTTGATCAGCACA
>JACCDV010534440.1_pt1 | contig 10747 bp, 8 predicted proteins | sample 7446131 | NCBI WGS metagenome assembly JACCDV01 (sample SAMN15323448, study PRJNA562643) | freshwater metagenome | isolation source: river surface water | place: USA:Blue River Watershed | collected 2017-08-17
CAGGTTGAGCAGCACTTCGGCGATGCCGCTCATGCCCGAGCCGCCAATGCCGATGAAGTGGATGTTGCGGATGGCGTGTTTCATGCAGCCAGTTCCTCACACGCCACCACGACCTCCCGTGTGGCGTTGGTCTTTCGTTGTTGATGGGCCTTGCGCGCACAGGCCAGCAGTTCCTGCCGTGTGATTTGCTGCAGGCGCAGGGCCAAGGCCTGCGCGCTCAGTTCGGCCTGAGGCAACAGCCAGCCACCGCCTTGTTCGACAAGGAAGCGGGCATTGGTGGTCTGGTGGTCGTCCACCGCAAAGGGGAAAGGCACAAACATGGCGGCAGCCCCCACGGCTGCGATCTCGGTCACGGTACTCGCTCCGGCCCGGCAGATCACGAGATCGGCCTGCGCAAAGGCGCTGGCGGTGTCCTCGATGAAGGGGGTCAGCGAAGCCTCGACGCCGGCGGCGGCGTAGCCCTCACGCAGCGCGTCGATCTGTTTGGCACCGCTTTGGTGGATGACTTGCGGGCGCAGGTCTGCAGGGATCAGTGCCAGCGCCTGCGGCACGGTGTCATTGAGGGCCTTGGCGCCCAGGCTGCCGCCCACCACCAGCAGCTGCAGGGGGCCGGTGCGCCCGGCAAAGCGCTGCTCGGGGGCGGGCTGCGACAGGAAAGCCTCGCGCAGCGGATTGCCCACCCAGTTGGCCTGCTTGAGCGCATTCGGGAACGCGCAGAACACGCGGTCGGCGATCTGTGCCAGCACCTTGTTGGCCAGACCGGCCACCGAGTTCTGTTCGTGCAGCACCAGCGGCTTGCCCAGCAGGCTGGCCATCATGCCACCCGGAAAGGTGATGTAGCCCCCCAGACCCACCACCACATCCGGCTGGACCCGCCGCACGACACGCAGGCTTTGCCAGAAGGCCCGAAGCAGCCTGAGCGGCAGCAGCGCCAGGGTCTGCAGGCCCTTGCCGCGCACACCACCAAACTGCACAGGCTCGAAGGCAAAGCCGCGTGGCGGCACCAGCTGCTCTTCCATGCTGCCGGGCGCGCCCAGCCAGTGCACGCGCCAGCCTGCGGCACGCAGGGCTTCGGCCACCGCCAGGCCCGGGAAGATGTGCCCTCCGGTGCCGCCCGCCATGATCAGTGCGCATTTCTGCAAGCTCATGCGCGGCCTCCCCGCATCATCTGCTTGTTCTCGAGGTCGATGCGCAGCACGATGGCAATCGCGATCAGGTTCATCATGATGGCCGAACCACCGTAGCTCATGAGCGGCAGCGTCAGGCCCTTGGTCGGCAAGGCGCCCAGGTTCACCCCCATGTTGATGAAGGCCTGGAAGCCGATCCAGATGCCCACACCTTGTGCGACCAGCCCCGCAAAGACCTTGTCCAGAGCGATGGCCTGGCGGCCAATCACCATGATGCGGCGCGCCAGCCACAGGAACAGGCAGATCACCAGCGTGACCCCGACCAGACCAAACTCCTCGCCGATCACGGCCAGCAGGAAGTCGGTGTGGGCTTCAGGCAACCAGTGCAGTTTCTCCACACTGCCGCCCAGCCCGACGCCCCAGACTTCGCCACGGCCGATGGCGATCAGCGAATGGCTGAGCTGGTACCCCTTGCCCAGGGCATGCTCGGCGCTGAAAGGATCGAGGTAGGCGAAGATCCGCTCACGGCGCCAGGGCGAGAGTGCAATCATCAGCACAAAAGCCATCACCAGGATCGCCAGGATCAGGAAGAACATCCGGGCATTGACACCCCCCAGGAACAGGATGCCCATGGCGATGATGGCGATGACCATGAAGGCGCCCATGTCGGGTTCGGCCAGCAGGAATACGCCGGCCAGACCGACCGCCGCCCCCATCGGCAGCACCGCCTTGAAGAACCGTTCCTTGACTTCCATCTTGCGCACCATGTAATCGGCGGCATAAATGATGGTCGCCAGCTTGGCCAGCTCCGAAGGCTGGAAGTTGATGACACCCAGCGAGATCCAGCGGCGGGCGCCATTGACGCCTTTGCCGATGAAGGGGATGAGCACCAGCGCCAGCAGCACCAGCGCCAGAACGAACATCGGACGGGCCCATTTCTCCCAGCGCTCGACCGGCACCTGGAAAACCAGCAGGGCGATCGCCCCGCCGAGCACCAGCGAAATGATGTGCCGGGTCAGGAAATGGGTGTGTGCGTAGCGGGCAAAGCGCGGGTTGTCGGGCATGGCGATCGAGGACGAATAGACCATGACCATGCCCCACAGGAGCAGGGCCACCACCACCCAGAGCAGGGCCTGGTCCACGCCATACAGCCGCGCTGCGGCAGCCGGGCTGGTGCGGGTGAATTCGTAGCCGCCCAGGTTCACCGGCAGACCCTGCGCACTGGCTGCAGGGCTGACGCCGGAGCCGCCCAGCAGGCCCGACAGGCCCTGACGCAGACGCTGCATCCAGGTGAGGGTTTCGCTCACAGTGCGCCCTCCATGCTGACACCGGCGGCATCGGCCAGTTCCGCCACCGCAGCCCGAAAGACTTCGGCCCGGTGCTCGTAATGGCGGAACATGTCCAGGCTGGCACAGGCGGGCGAAAGCAGCACGGCGTCGCCGGGCTGGGCCAGCTCGCTGCAGCGCTGGACGGCCTGCATCAGGTCGTCTGCCGGGTGCAGACCGACACCAGATGCCTCCAGCGCCTGCCGGATGACCGGTGCATCCCGCCCGATCAGCACCACCGCGCGCGCATGCTGCGACACGGGGGCCAGCAAGGGCGAGAAGTCCTGCCCCTTGCCGTCGCCCCCCAGGATGACCACCAGGCGCCGGTCGGCGCCCAGCCCCTGCAGGGCAGCGACCGTGGCGCCCACATTGGTGCCCTTGCTGTCGTCAAAGTATTCGACCTCGTGGACGATGGCCACGGGTTCGACACGGTGCGGCTCGCCCCGGTATTCGCGCAGGCCGTAAAGCATGGGGGCCAGGGTGCAGCCGGCACTGCTGGCCAGGGCCAGCGCCGCCAGCGCGTTGACGGCATTGTGGCGACCACGGATGCGCAGCGCATCGGCAGGCATCAGGCGCTGGATGTGCAGCTCCTCGGCTTCATCCTTGCGCCGCTTGCGGGTTTCATCGGCTTCCAGGGCACGGACCAGCCAGGTCATGCCGTTGACTGTTTCGATGCCCCAGTCGCCCGGACGCTGCGGCATGTCGCCACCAAAGGTGGCATGGGCGCGCACGACGGGTTTCTGCAGTTTCACCCGCACCGGCTCGGGCAGCATGGCCATCACGGCAGGGTCTTCGCGGTTGAGCACCATCAGGGCCTGCTGACCGAAGATGCGGGACTTGGCATCGGCATAGGCCTTCATCGAACCGTGCCAGTCCAGATGGTCCTGGGTCACATTGAGGACCGTGGCGGCGGTCGGCTCGAAGCCTTCGCTGCTGTCGAGCTGGAAACTGGAGAGTTCGAGCACCCAGACCTGGGGCAGCACACGCGCCATGGCCGACAGGCGCACCGGTGCCTGCAGCACCAGCGCGGCGCCATCCTCTTGATCGCCGTGTTGATCGTCGTGTTGATCGCCGTCTTGATCGCCCTCTCCATCGGCTTGCGCCTCACCGACCTCTTCTGCCTGAGGCTGAGCGGTCTCGGATGTCAGCGCAACTTCAGGGGCTTGAGCGGCCAGCCTGGCGGCTTCGGCCTGCTCGGCTTCCTCGGCTTGGCGTTCCTGACGCTCCAGCTCCTCTGCATCCCGCTCGGCCTGTGCCATCGCTTCGCTCAGGGTGTCGAGCAGGGTGGGGCCGATGTTGCCGGCCACCTTGACGGTCTTGCCGGCACGCGCCACCAGCTGTCCGGTCAGGGCGGTCACAGTCGTCTTGCCATTGGTCCCGGTGACGGCCAGCAGCTGCGGTGCGTAGCCAAAACGCTCGCGCAGGTCCTGCAAGCCGGCGGCGAACAGGCTGAGCTCGCCGCCCTGCCAGAGGCCTGCAGCACGGGCGGCATCCACCACCGGGGCCACCACCTCGGGCGAGAGGCCCGGGCTGCGGAAGACAGCACGGACCGGTGCGCCTTCGAGCAGGGCCGCACTGAAGGGGCCGCTGAGAAAACGCACTTCAGGCCATTCGGTCTGAAGGGTGGCCAGCTGCGGCGGTGCTTCACGCGTGTCCGCCACGGTCACGACCGCAGCATGGCGGGCGCACCAGCGCGCCATGGCCAGACCCGATGCGCCGAGACCGAGGATCAGAACGTGAAGACCTTGAAGCCGCTGCATCGCTTACCTCAGCTTCAGGGTGGACAAGCCCACCAGACACAGCAGCATGGTGATGATCCAGAAACGCACGACCACCTGCGTTTCCTTCCAGCCGCTCTTCTCGAAATGGTGGTGCAGGGGCGCCATCTTGAGGATGCGGCGGCCCTCGCCGTATTTCTTCTTGGTGTACTTGAAGTAGGTCACCTGCACCATGACCGAGATCGCCTCGACCACAAAGATGCCGCCCATGATGGCCAGCACCACCTCCTGGCGCACGATGACCGCGATGGTGCCCAGCGCGGCACCCAGGGCGAGCGCGCCCACATCGCCCATGAAGACCTGGGCCGGATGGGTGTTGAACCACAAAAAGGCCAGCCCTGAACCGGCCATGGCGGCGCAGAAAATCAGCAACTCGCCCGAGCCCGGGATGTGCGGAAAGAACAGGTATTTGGAGTAGACCGCGCTGCCGGTCACATAGGCGAAGACACCCAGCGCTGAACCCACCATGACCACCGGCATGATGGCCAGTCCGTCCAGGCCGTCGGTGAGGTTGACCGCGTTGCTCGAGCCCACGATCACGAGGTAGGTCAGGATCACGAAACCGAACACGCCCAGCGGGTAGCTCACTTCCTTGAAGAAGGGCAGATGCAGATCGGCTTTGGGGGGCAGGTCCACATCAAATCCGGACAGAACCCAGTTGACAAACAGTTGCACCACCTTGAGGTTGTTGCTCTCGGAAATGCTGAACACCAGATAGAGCGCCGCCAGCAGACCGATCACCGACTGCCAGAAATATTTTTCGCGCGAGCGCATGCCTTCGGGGTCCTTGCGCACCACCTTGCGCCAGTCGTCGACCCAGCCGATGGCGCCAAAGCCCAACGTGACGATCAGCACGATCCAGACAAAGCGGTTGGAAAGGTCGAACCACAGCAGGGTCGCGATGGCGATCGACAGCAGGATCAGCACACCGCCCATGGTGGGCGTGCCGCTCTTGACCAGGTGTGTCTGCATGGCGTACTCGCGCACGGGCTGGCCGATCTTGAGGGCCGTCAGGCGCCGGATCACCCAGGGACCAGCGGCCAGACCGATCAGCAGCGAAGTCATTGCCGCCATCACGGCGCGGAAAGTGATGTACTGGAACACGCGCAGAAAGCCCCACTCGGGGAACACCGATTGCAGCCACTGGGCCAGGCTAAGCAGCATGGACCTCTCCCCTCTGTACGTCTTGTGGTTGGATGTCCTGTTCCTGCAGGGTCTGGACCACGCGCTCCATCTGCATGAAGCGTGACCCTTTGACCAGGATGCTGCCCGCGCTGCGCCAGACAGCCGCCACTGCGGCCTGCAGGGCTGCCATGTCAGCAAAGTGCTGCCCGCGTGCCGCACCGAATGCGCGGTGCGCATGCAGGCTCTGCTCGCCCAGCGTGAACAGGGACTCGATGCCACGCTCGGCGGCATAAGCACCGACCTCGGCGTGGAATGCAGGGCCCTGGTCACCCACCTCGCCCATGTCGCCGAGCACCAGCAGGCGTGGGCCGGGCAATTCGGCGAGCACATCGACCGCAGCGCGGACCGAATCCGGGTTGGCGTTGTAGGTGTCGTCCACGAGCGAGATCCGCCCGCCATCCAGACTCAGCGCACGCGAGCGGCCCTTGACCGGCTCGAAGGCCTGCAGGCCCTGAGCCACGGCCGACAGCGGCACCCCGGCCGACAGGGCACAGGCAGCTGCCGCCAGGGCATTCTTGACGTTGTGGCGCCCGGCGATGTGCAGTTTCACAGGCGCCGTGCCCTCGGGCGTGCGCAGGGTGAACTGCCAGGCCCCGGCATGCCAGACGACCACCGCGGCAAGGACCTCGCCCGTCTCCAGTGCAAAACGGCAATGGGCGCGCCCGCCGGCCAGTTTCTCCCACACCGGGGTGTAGGCATCGTCCTGGGGGTAGACCGCCACACCATCGGCGGGCAGGGCCTGCAGCACCGCGCCGTTTTCCTCGGCCACCGCCTGCACCGTGTGCATGAACTCCTGGTGCTCGCGCTGGGCGTTGTTGACCAGGGCCACTGTGGGCTGCGCAAGGCGCGAGAGGTAAGCGATCTCGCCCGGGTGGTTCATCCCCAGCTCGACCACCGCGATGCGGTGGTGGGCACGCAGCTGCAGCAGGGTCAGCGGCACGCCGATGTCGTTGTTGAGGTTGCCACGGGTGGCGTGCGCCGCATCACCAGCGTGCGCCCGCAGGATGCTGGCGACCATCTGGGTCACCGTGGTCTTGCCGTTGCTGCCGGTCACTGCGATCAGCGGCAGGCTGAACTGCGCCCGCCAGCCGGCCGCCAGCTCGCCCAGCGCGATGCGGCTGTCGGGCACGATCAGGGCGGGCAGACCGGCGGCACGTGCAGCCGTCTCGCCTGCCGGCTCGCACAGCACCGCAGTAGCGCCCAGCGCTGCTGCCTGACCAATGAAAGCGTTGGCGTCGAAACGCTCGCCGCGCAGGGCCACGAACAGGTCGCCCGGCTGCAGGCTGCGCGAATCGGTGTGCACACGCGCCACCATCACATTCCCGGTGCGCTCGGCACGAACACCCGACAGCCAGCCAGCCGCCTGGATCAGGGACAACTGCATGGGTGTCGCTTGCAGGGCGCTCATGCGCGCACCTCCTGCGCTGCGCGCGCCGCCAGGGCCTGCTGCAGCTGCGACACATCCGAGAAAGGATGGAAAACGCCGTGGATTTCCTGTGTGGTCTCGTGGCCCTTGCCGGCCACCAGCACCACATCGGCGCCATCCGCTTCAAGCACAGCGTGTTCGATGGCCTGGGCCCGGTCTTCGATCACGGTCGCGGCCTGCGGCCGCAACAGACCCTGCTGCATCTGGGCCAGGATGGCGGCGGGTGATTCGCTGCGCGGGTTGTCGCTGGTGAGCACCAGACGATCGGCCAGCGATTGTGCAGCGGCAGCCATCAGCGGGCGCTTGTGCGGATCGCGGTCACCACCGCAGCCAAACACACACCACAACCGGCCACCGCGTTCGCGCGCCAGCGGCTGCAGCGCCTGCAGGGCATGGGTCAGCGCATCGGGGGTGTGGGCATAGTCGACCACAGCCAGCGGCAATTGGCCTGAAACCCCGGCAGGCATGACCTGCTGCATGCGACCAGGCACCGCCTGCAAATCCGCACAGGCTGTGGCGATCTGGGCCAGTGGCAGGCCCTGGGCGCGCAAGGCCCCGATCACGCCCAGCAAGTTGTCGATGTTGAAGTCGCCGGTCAGGCGCGTGTCGATGCGCTGCAAGGCATCGCCCTCGAACAGCTCGAAACTCAGGCCCTCGCCGCTGGGCAGCGGGCAGGCTCGCAGCCTGGCGGGCTGGTGGCGCGAGCAGGTCCACAGGTCCACACCGCTGCCTGCCAGTTCTGCAGCCAGCTGCGCACCTTGCGGGTCGTCGATGTTGATGACCGCCGACTGCAGATCCTCCCAGGCAAAGAGCTGGCGCTTGGCTGCCCAGTAGGCCTGCATGGAGCCGTGGTAGTCCAGGTGGTCCTGGGTGAAGTTGGTGAACACCGCAGTCCGGACGCGGGTGCCGTCCAGGCGGTGTTCGGCGATGCCGATCGACGAGGCCTCAATGGCACACCAACGCGCACCGGCCTGCAGCATCTGGCGGAAGCTGCGCTGCAGCAGCACCGGGTCGGGGGTGGTCATGCCGGTGTAGACCATTTCAGGCCACAGCCCGACACCGAGCGTGCCCACCACACCACAGGACTGACCGATGGCCGGATGGGCCAGCATTTGGGCCAGCCAGCAGGCGCTCGAGGTCTTGCCGTTGGTGCCGGTCACCGCAAGCACACGCAGATCCCGCGTCGGTGCTTCGTAATAGGCATCGGCCACCAGGCCGGTCAGCGCCTTGAGTCCGGGCAAGGCCGCCAGCCGGTCGGCGGGCTGCAGGTCCTGCCAGGGTTCGCTGCCTTCGCGCTGCATCAGGCAGACGCTGGCGCCCTGTGCAAAGGCCTGCGCCATGTACTGGCGCCCATCGGTGGCGGCGCCAGGCCAGGCAATGAAACCGTCGCCGGGCTGCACCCGGCGGCTGTCGGTGCGCAACTCACCGCGCACATGCGCGCGCAGCCACTGCGCTGCCTGGTCCGGGGCCTGGAGCTCGACCATCAGAAGGACTCCTCCACGGCCTGGGCCATCACCTGAGGCTTGACCGCCATGTCGGGCTGCACGCCCAGCAGCCGCAGCGTCTGCTGGACGGTGGCACTGAACACCGGTGCGGCGACCTCGCCGCCGTAGTAGCGTCCATTGCTGGGCTCATCGATCATCACCGCCACCACGATGCGCGGCTGCTCGATCGGTGCCATGCCGACAAAAAAGCCCCTGTATTTCTTGCCCGCGTAGCCTTTGCCCTCCTGCTTGCGGGCCGTGCCGGTCTTGCCGCCGACCGAATAGCCCACGGTCTGCGCTTTGGGCGCCGTCCCCCCCGGTCCGGCGGCCATGGCCAGCATCTTGCGCACGGCCAGGGCGTTGTCGGCACTGAACACACGCACACCCTGCACCTGCTGCTCGGTCTTGAGCAAGGTGGTGGGCACGATCTCGCCATCACGCGCAAACACGGTGTAGGCGCGCGCCACCTGGAACAGGCTGCCCGAGATGCCATAACCGTAGCTCATGGTGGCCTGCTCGATCGGGCGCCAGGTCTTGTAGGGACGCAGACGTCCGCTGACCACGCCCGGGAAAGGCACCTGGGGCTTCTGCCCGAAGCCGACCGCGCTGTACATCTCCCACAATTCGCGCGCTTCGATCTGCATGGCCATCTTCACGGTGCCCACGTTGCTCGACTTCTGAATGATTTCGTTGACCGTGAGCACGCCGTAGGCATGGGCGTCGGTGATGGTCGAGCCGGTGATGGTGATGCGCCCTGGCGCGGTCTGGATCGGTGTTTCCGGTCGGACCAGGCGTTTTTCCAGCGCCAGCGCCACCGGGAAAGGCTTCATGGTCGAGCCCGGTTCAAAAGTGTCGGTCAGGGCCCGGTTGCGCAGCTGCTCGCCACTGAGGTTCACGCGTTTGTCCGGCGAATAGCTGGGGTAGTTGGCCAGGGCCAGCACTTCTCCGCTCTGGGCGTCGAGCACCACCACGCTGCCGGCCTTGGCCTTGTGTTCCTGCACGGCCTCGCGCAGCTTCTGATACGCAAAGAACTGCACCTTGCTGTCGATCGAGAGCTGGATGTCCTGGCCATCGACTGGCGGCACGACATCACCGACCGCCTCGATCACGCGGTGGCGACCGTCCTTGATCACCCGGCGCGATCCTGGCTTGCCGGCCAATGCCTTCTGGAACACCAGTTCCACGCCCTCCTGGCCCTGGTCCTCGACATTGGTGAAGCCCACGATGTGCGCCGCCGCCTCGCCTTCAGGGTAGAGGCGCTTGTACTCCTTGATGGTGTAGACGCCCTTGATGTCCAGCGCAAGGATCTGCTTGACCACCGGCTCATCCATCTGACGGCGCAGCCAGACAAAGGTCTTGTCCTCGTCCTGCAGCTTCCTTTCGAGCTCGGCAGGGCTCATCTCGAGCAACTTGGCCAGCTGACGGAGCTTGGCGGGATCACGCTCGATGTCCTCGGGGTTGGCCCAGATGCTCGGAGCCGGAACACTGGAGGCCAGCAGCAAGCCATTGCGGTCGAGAATCCGGCCGCGGTTGGCGGGCAACTCGAGCGTTCGGGCGAAACGTTTGGTGCCCTGCTTGATGTAGAAATCGTTCTCGATGACCTGCACGTAGGCCGCACGCCCAATCAGTCCGATGAAGCCCACGGCAATCGCAGCCACGATCAGCTTGCTGCGCCACACCGGCGTCTTGCTGGCCAGCAACGGGCTGGAGCCCAGCTGGACACTGCGCACCCCACGGTTCATGGACGCACCTCCTGACGGACCAGCGCCGGGGACTGCGCCGGCGTCGTCCCCCCCACATACTGGGTGATCGCCGGACTGACCATGCGCATCTGCAGCTGCTGGCGTGCGATCTGTTCGACCCGCAGCGGTGTGGCCTGCGCACGGCGCTCGACCTGGAGACGGTCATGTTCGACTTCCAGCCGGGTGGCCTCCTTGCGTTCGGCCTCCAGCGCCATGAACAGGCGCCGGGATTCGTACTGCGAGTGGACCAGCGCCATGGCACTGGCCATCACCACCACGAGCAGCAGCAGGCTCAGGCGCATCACGCCGGCACCTCCGTGCGCCGGGCCACTCGCATGATGGCGCTGCGCGCCCTCGGGTTGGCGGCGATCTCCACCTCGGAGGGTTTGATGCGCTCCAGCGCCTGCAGGCGCATGGCCTGGGGCTGGGCAAAGGGCACCCGCCGATCGACCACCTCCTTGGCGTGTTTCGCGATGAACTGCTTGACGATGCGGTCTTCCAGGGAGTGGAAGCTGATCACCACCAGACGCCCCTCTGGTCTGAGCACCCGCAGGCTGGCGTCTAGCGCCTGCTGGAGCTCTTCAAGCTCGGCGTTGATGAAAATCCGAAGAGCCTGAAATGTCCGCGTTGCAGGGTTCTGGCCCGGCTCGCGGGTTTTGACCGTGTCAGCCACGAGCTGG
>JACCDV010755471.1_pt1 | contig 10746 bp, 13 predicted proteins | sample 7446131 | NCBI WGS metagenome assembly JACCDV01 (sample SAMN15323448, study PRJNA562643) | freshwater metagenome | isolation source: river surface water | place: USA:Blue River Watershed | collected 2017-08-17
CCTTTATCAAAATGAACGGTCAATTACAGTTTGGTTAAAAGATTCCAATAAAAGGTTTATTCGAATTCTAATTCGTTAATGAAGGTTTCCCAATCTTTCATTGTTTTGGCTTTAAAGAAGTGATTCATTTTTTTACTTCTAAATAACAATGATTGAGTTTATTTTGTTTAATAAATAATAAAAAAAGTTAAACAAAATGATATTTTATTGATTTTCAGTTTCTTATAGAAATTTAAAGAATTCTTTTCCTTCTAAACCATAGGTAAATAATCACCACTACAATGAACATTAAGGCTAATGAAAAGAAATAACCCCATTTCCAATTGAGTTCTGGCATAAAATTAAAGTTCATCCCGTATACTCCCGCAATAAATGTAAGGGGTAGGAAAAAGGCAGAGAAGATGGTTAATAATCTAACAACCTCATTATTTTTTTGATCGCTAATTGAAAGATAGGTAGACATTAACTGGTTGGTATTTTCAACTGATTCTTCGTTATAAGTAAGAAGTTGTAATAAATTATCTTTTATATCTTGTAATTGAGACGAGGGTGTTAGCATTTGTGATGATTGTTCAATCACTGATTGAGTAATTTGTAATACTTTTTTCAATATTCTAGATTGAGATTTGATAAAGTATAATTCTTCCAAAACAACAGCCCTATAATCTTTAAGAAATATTATTCTTTCAATATCATTGATTTTATTGGCTAAATCAATGGTTGGCTTTTGAAATGTTTCAATCATTGATCTTACAATTCTTAAGAAAAGTTCATTCATTTTTATTTGTTGCACTTCCTGAATATTCAAGAAGCTAAATTGAGCTCGATGTATGGTAATGAGTTTATCTTCAAATAAAAAGAAGGCAATTTTATTGGACATTTCACCTACTTCGTCAATTTTAAATTGAATGTCTGATGTATATGCTCTGAAAATGTAAAAATCAACATGGTTGTTCTTTTCATATTTTGGTAAGTGACCTTTCTCTAAGCTATCTTTGATCAAGTAGTAGTTTAAACCATGTTCCTTATTGATTTTCTCTAAGTCCTCTTTAATGGGGTTTTCAATATCAATCCACTTAAAGGATTCAAATACTTTTTCAGTTACTTTCATGCCACTAATTTAATGAAAAGGTATAACTGTGTAACCTATGTGTGACTTTTGGGTATAAAAAAGCCTAAGTAATTGATACTTAGGCTTTACTGCGGACCGGACGGGGGACTTAATATATTATAAATATTGACATATAAATTGAAAATCAAAATGTTATAACGAATATATTATAATATAATGACATATATGTGGGACTTTTGGTCCCACAATTGGACTAAAACCCTTATTTTTATTAAAATTTTAGCTGATGTCTTCCTTAAAATTCTATGTAAAGCCAAATGATGAATACAATAGGGTTAGGATTAGGTACACCTTTAATAGAGATAGTAGAGCTGACTTTTTTTGTGGGGTAACTCTAACATCTTTTGAGAATTTTGATAAGGATAACGAATTGAACCCAATTAAGAAAAGGGAACCCGATTCGGATTATAAGAATAATCAGTTAAAACATATTAAAAGAACGATTGAGGATGTTATTCAATCATTAAGATTAAATAAAAAAACACCTACCGCCTTATTGGTTAAGCAAAAGTTTAAGGTAACTAAGCTAACCCAATTTGAAACTACAGATGTTGAGGTTAGAATTAATAAGTTTTTTGTTATTAAAGCCATTGAAGATTACATTACACACTTAAGAAAAAGGGTAAGAAATGGTGAAAATTTAGCTCAATCATCCTTTGAAAAGAACAGAAGAATAATGGAAAGGTGGAAAGAGTTCTTCAAAATAAAGAAACAATATGATATTCAGTTTGAAGAATTGAGAAATAGATATGAATTATTTAGGGATTTTGGAGAATGGGCCATCACAGAACATTCGTTTGCTAATTCATCAGTAAACAAATACTGCTCTACCTTCAGAAACTTCCTTAGATGGGCACAAAAGATGGATTTTCATAATATTGATATTGGGAGATTTGATTCTCCTAATCTTAAAGAAGTATCTAACAAAACGGTATTAGCTTTAACCGCTAAGCAATTACAATCTATATACAATTTTAATGATTTTCATTATTACATAAATGGAGTTTATAATCCTAATTGTGAGTCATATAAGAAGAAAGAGGAGAGATACTTCTATGTTGAGGATGTTTTCAATCAAAAGAAGTTTGATAAGGACAATAAGGTTGAAATAATACCTCATTGTAAGAAATATACAGCTTTAGAGGTTGTGAAGGATTTCTTTTGTTTCTTATGTTCAACATCTTTAGCATATGTAGATGCTGCAAATCTTAAAATTTCTGATTTTGATTTTGGAAAAGATTGTTTTGAATTGATAAGAATTAAAACTTCCGCACCTACTACAATCCCAATGAATGAAATGAGTAGGGCTATATGGATGAAATATTCAAAAGATAAGAATGGTAGAAGAAATGATGGGAATAAGGTAGATACTCATTATCTTTTTCCGAGATTAGATGGAAATAAGTTTTTATCAAATGCTAATACCAATACAATGTTAAAAAGGGTGGGATTAGTTGTTAAAGATGATTTGAGTAATTTGGTAAATGTAGAGGTTAGAAGTGGGAGTGGGTATAAAAAGGGAACTGATAAAGAAAAGAAATTGTATGAAGTTATTCATACACATATGGGTAGAAAGACATTTATCAACTTTGCATTATCTCAAAAGATTTCACCTACTGATATCAAAAAGATTAGTGGGCATAGCGATGAGAAGATGTTCAAATATTATGTAAATTCACTTAGGGATGAGGTTAAAAAAGAATTTCAGACTATGGGGGTATTTATGGGTAAAGGTGAATTTATAGGGCCAAAGGGGAATAAAATGAAAAAGGATAAAGTAGAAGATAAAGTAGAAATACTTCTTCATAAAAGAAAAAGTGGAGTAATAACTGAAGATGAGTTTAAAAAACAGATTCGGGTGTTATCTGAATAGTTTAATTTTTATTCATTATTCTTTTTTAAGTGTAACTATACTCCACTTAATTAAATTGTAGAAATATCTCAATGGGAACGAAATAATTAAAAAAATATAAAAAAATCTTATTGTGTAAATATTTCTGCTATTTTCTTCAATAATTTTATTTTTAGAATTTAGTATTTTTTTATTTATTTTTTTACAATTTTCTATTATTTCATTTGCATCTTTTTTTAATTTCAAAATTTCAAAAGAAGGTTTAGCACCTATTTTTTCTTCAAACAATTCAAATTTAGAACAATTTGAATCATCATAGAATAGTTTCAATTTTTTATAAATTTTCATTCTGAAAGAAATACTGTCAATTATAAGTTCATTAAATTTATCTATATTAATAAAGATTGGTAATTCATTTGGTGAATCGAAATTACTAATTATATTATCAAAGGCAATTAAGTCAATAATTCGGACCATTTTGTTTTCATTATTAAGAATGCTTTCTCCAATTTTTTCATTCAATTTATAGCCTTTTGGTAACTTAATTGACTCACCAAAATTATTATCCAATTTTGCTAATTGTCTAAATACATTTTTCCTAAATTCTTCACTTTTATCAGTAAATTGTTTTATTGGCTTATTAATACTATCTAATAAAATACTTTTTGAATCGTAATCTTTTTGTAAGATTCTTATATGATTACTTTGATAAATATTATTTAAGTGTATGCCTACTATAAAGAAGATTGACACTATGAAAACTGTTGTGAAAATTAATATTTCCTTAGCAATGATTTTTTTTGCTTTTACATTCATAATTAAAATTTAAAATCAAACCCTTCGTATATATCTGCAATTTCTTCTTTTGTTATTCCTAAATAACGGCGAGTTATTGCTGAAGATGAATGGTTTAAAACCATACTCAATTTAATCAAACTTTCGTCAGAACGATTATTTTCATCCCATATATACCTACTTCCACTTTTTCGTAAACTATGGGTAGATATATGTTTCTTCTTAATCCCTACAAATTCAGCTCCATTTTGGAGTAATCTGTTAGTATGGCGGAGGGTATAGCCAAATACTTCACTTACTAATGGCGGATTACCCATTTCTTCATAATGTTCTGATATTATCTCTTTAAGGACCTTTCCAATCCTTATAATCCTCTTTTTATTGGTTTTCTTCTCATTTAAGTGTAATTCATCCTTTTGGAGAATATCGCACCATTTTACCCTCTCTAAATCCGAATAACGAAGAAGTGTGCGGAATCCGAACTCAATTAGAAGGGATAGGGAGTAATTTTGGTTCAATTTGAAGTATTTCTTCAATTTTCTTAACTCATCAGTTGTAAGGTAATCTGAGGTTTTATCTTTGGTTGTAGTCATACGAAAATGTTGATTTTGTTATCGTATGTCAAAAATAATTAATATGTCTGATTTTGCCTAATATTCACATAAAAAGACATTTTTAGATAGGGTATTTCATAACTCGTTGAGGTCCAATGTGCGGGATGTCTCTTAATATCATAAAGGGACATTTTGGAAAATTAATAGATGATGTTTTCAACCATACTTCAGCAATATATTCTAAGGGTTAGGTAATATAACATATTTAGATAATTTTAAATGCGAATAAATTGGACTAACTTTATTTAAATTAACAAAATGAAGTCATTTTTTTTAGCATTGTTGTTTTTCCCTTTGTTATCTAATTCTCAAAACACAAATGATACACTTATTGTTAATTCCAATGATTTCAATTTTGGATTACCTATTAGAGATGGTAATAATGTAGTCTACGAATTCATTTTGAATTTAGATTCAAATTATAAAGAATCTGAAATATATGAGAATTTAAAAGCGACTCTTTCGTTAATTAGTAAAAGTTCGGGTATTAGTGTAAATTCATTACCAATTTTCAAAGTTTATTCAAACGACCCATTAATTTTTGAAGATAAAAACTCAAATAGGTTTATTTATCAATTGAATTTCAGAACAGTTAAAAAAAATGGTGAACCCGATGGTATAGTGAATGACTTAATTTATTTTCTAAAAGCTGATGTGAGAGTAAAAGGGAACCGCTTAAAAATTACTTTCAAAGACATTGATTTATATTTCCAAAGTATGGGGGTAGCTTTTTTAGTTGGGACACAAAATAGTTTATTTAAAGTTAGTTTTAATGGGTTTAATGCAGATATGGTTGGTAATATTGAAGGAGCTGATGCGGTTATTGAAAATGGCATATATAAAACTAAAAATTATATGGCTAAAAGAATATTCACAGTTGATTATAAAATAAGAAATGTAATCATTGATTATTTAATTGCTGAAATGGAAAAAAATATCAGAGATTCGAAATTTTAAATTAGAGATTAAAGAAATGCAATTTTAATTTATGAAAAAGATATTGTTTTTTATACTTATCACTTTGGTATTCTCATCTTTCACTATGATTCAATCAGATGTGTATTTATGTAAAGGAGGTTCATCAAAAGTTTACCATAAATCTGAAAAGTGCAGAGGACTAAAATTTTGTTCTACTAATGTTGATAAGGTATCAGAAGATGATGCAATTAAATTAGGTAGAAGAAAGTGTAAATTGGAAAAATAGATTAAAAAAATGTTTAGAAATCAAATAAAGTTCCTTTAGTTGCCTTTATTCTATCTTCCGCAACTTTTATATACTCCTCACTTATTTCACTACCTATATATTTTCTTTTCATTTTTGCAGCAACAACTGCTGTTGTGCCCGCACCCATAAAAGGGTCATAAACTATATCTCCTTCATTAGAGAAATTATTCAAAATTGTATAAACCAACTCTTCGGGAAATACAGCACCGTGTTCAGCATTGATTTTTTTACCTCTCTTAATTAACCATATATCATCTAAAGTTCCTCTTTTAAAATTTGCATTTTCAAATTGTCTGCTAATAGCATTTTCCTTATCAAAAATTAGAATCAATTCAGTTCTTCTATTTAAAACTCTTTCTGCCATTGCGGGTTGACCGTGTCCTTTATCCCAAATAACAATATCTTTTAGGAATTCATTCAACTCACCCATAATTTTAAATATTGGTCTTTTGCTGCCCGTTACTATCTGAATATTATAAAAAACAATTTTACTAACTCTTAAAAGTTCTTTTAAAATTGAAAGGTGATGCTCATAATATTCTTCAATAGGTAAATTATCATCAAAATTTGCATATTTAGTACTAATTTCTTTTACAATCTGTCTGCTACAATATTGACCATTTCTTATTCTTAAATTCATATTGTATGGAGGTGAAGTTATTACAATATCAACTGAATCGTCCTCCATATTTTTCAGAGTATCTAAGCAACTTTCATTGTATATCTTATTGAATTTTACTTCTTTTCTTTTTTTGTCTTTTTGGCTCATAATCGCTAATTTGTGTCTATGCTATCTCTGCAATAAAGATATAGTTTTTGCAAATGACAAAAAAATTACTATGAAAGATAATCAATCTAAAATTATTAGAGAATTTCAAAAAATTAAGAATAAGGGATTTGTTGTCAATAGTAGGCCAAAAAACAAAGATGGAGGGATAGGTAATACTTTTGAAGACCATTTAAAAGTTATTGAAAATAATTCAAAGGACCCCGATTTTATGGGTTTTGAGGTTAAGAGTAAAAGGGAATTTAGTCAATCATTTTTATCATTATTTTCTAAATCACCATCTTATCCCAAAAGAGGAGCAAATAAAGTTTTAAGAGAAACTTTTGGTGAAGTAAGAGAAGAAACAGATATGGGATTAAAAAAGCTATATGCTTCTATTTATGCTCATAATTGGGGTTTAGTATATGATAAATATTATATGAAATTGGATATAGACAAATTAAACGAGGTTATTTCACTTCATATTAAAGATTTGAATGGGAATATTATTCATACCGAAACTCATTGGACTTTTGATGCAATAAAAAAAGCCGCATTTAAAAAATTTAGTAAACTTTTTGTTGTAACTGCTGCTGTAGAAAGGAGAGAAAAAATAGATTATTATCATTATACCAAAGCAGATGTTTACTTAAATTTAGATTTTGAAAAACTTATTTTAGAAATAGAAAAGGGCTCAATTAGATTAGATTTAAGGATTGGGGTAAACAAAAGTATTGGAGGAAAAAATTTCGGAAAAACCCACGACCACGGAAGTGGATTTAGAATTAAAAAAGAAAAAATTGAAGTTATTTTTAATGAAAAATTTACAATAGAATAGTCTATTTATATTTTCTTTTATTTTTATAAAACTCTTTATCCAATACAATTCTATTTGTTTTCTTTATTTTTGTATCATTAGTAATCAGATTCTTTCCCTCTAAATGGTCCTTAGCTTCATTTAATTTTGATTTAGTAAGTTGATAAGTGAAATCTTTAAGTACTTCACTCCATACTATCTTTTCATCTCCACAAAACCTTTCAAATCCGTTTATAATTAAAAAATCATCTATATGTTTTTTAAGTGATGCTCCAATGAATTTATAATTTGTTTTATTAATCCTTCTATTAAATGATGGGTCTATTCTTTTAACTATCTCCTCTACTTTTTGGAAGTCCTTTCCTAAGCTCAATGTTTTCTTCTTCCCACACCATCTGATATCTAATTTAATATATACACCCTTATCTAATTCAACAAACAAATTAGATATAGTTAGGTGTAATGGTAGATTCTTTGCATTCTTATAATGTTGAGTTTCTTCCATCTCCAAATGCTTAATCTCTTTTTGTAGGGATTTAATTAAACCTTTATAAATAGCTAACTGATTATTGCATTCTTCCAATAACTTTTGCTTTCTCTTATTTCTAACTCTAATCTTCCTATGAGCAGTTAAGAACTTATATACTGCTGTTTGTATCTCCTTTGGAAATGCCTCAAATCTCTGATGGTCTTTCATTACTTCCCCCAATCCCTCTATTCTGCGATGCTTTCTTTCCATTGCTGTATTTTTTAATACTACTAAAATAATGTTTTTCGGGAACTTTTTTTGGAGTGTTTAGTTTATTAATCGTACCGAAAAATAGGGGGTGTATATTAGTATAAATGAGTAAAGAAAGTGAAAATAATGAGTTTTTCGGTAACAAATTCGGAGACATATTTTTCTTCCATTGTACCGAAAAATGAGTGTCGTTTCTTTACTATATCAGTTTAATAAATAAATATTTAATAAAAGTAGAAGGTAAACTACTATAAAAACAAAAATAAAATGAGTAAAATTAAAAGAAAACATTTAACAACAAAAAACACTTCAAAAAGAAAGGATTTAAGAGTACCCGAATATGATAAATATAGATGTGATTTTGATAGAGAATTAGATAATTTTTCAGACTTTTATTCAGCCCAAATTCGACATAATTGGAAGACTATAGGAGTAATTGGTCTAAGTTCAAAAATTAAAAGTAGTGGAGAAAAATTTCCACACAGTTTAAAATATTTTTCAGAAATGTTTAAAAAGTATGGAAGTAGAGGTAGGTTTTTCCATTTAACATCACCTCTGAATGCTTCTAAAATTCTTAATGTTGGATTAAAAGGAGAAGGTGTCAGAAAAAATACATCTATGGGTTGTGTTGGTGAAATTTATCTCGTTGAAAGTGATAGTGAGAAAATATGGAATTATATCGGAATTTCTCAATTGGGAATGGGATTAAATGGATTGCCATTTGATGTTTTAGAGATTGATGTTAATGGAATATATGGTGAAATGTTTTCTGAAAATTGTAATGATTATCCTTCTCCGCTTCACACAATGGTTAAGCAAAATATTATTGAAGCAAAATGGATTAAAAAAGTTTCAGAATTTAAAACATCACGAATAAAATATTATGAAGATAGGTCAGAATTAGGTAATTTGAAATTAGAGTATTTGCAAAATCACTATCCTCATTCTAATACTATATCAAAAAATTCTGTGATTGAAGGTAGATATTTAAAGGCTGCATAGTTTATAAATTAGCCTCATTAATTTTGGGGCTAATTATTTATTTAAGTTATTTCTTTCTTTATATGTATTTCCATACATTTCTTTTCTCTCCAATTCTTTCTTATACAATTGAATTCTATCTTCTAAATCCATTAATGTTCGTGTTAATACGCTCATTACATCTGCTTCTAATTCATCAAATTGTTTATTTATAAGATTATCAATTCTTATATATAACTCTATTTGTTTATTAAATAATAATTCCTCTATTTCTATTGAATTTCTTTTCATTCTAAGTGTATCAAAATACCATTTCTGTAGTTAAAAAAATTGGGGCGATATTTAAAGGGGTCAGATTCTATATTTTAAACAAATATTGTTTTAGGATTACACGAAACTTTCATCTATACATTTTTCTATACATTGTCTATAATATAGATTGCCTTACAATAGTATATCAAATTTGATTTTGATATACAGTTATAAAATATCGATTCCTTTGTCTGTCAAATATTTTACTACTTCATTAGACTTCCAATAGTTCCTTCTCATAAATTTAATTGGCTTTAATTCTCCCTTATTACATATTCTGTATATAGTATATTGAGATACTTTAAATACTTCAGTCAAATCTTCTATTGTTAAGTAATCTTTAGAGATAATTAGTTTTGTGTCGATATTTAATTCTTTCATTCTTTTTTATTGTTTTGATTCTAATTTATATCCTTTGGTGAGGATACACTCCACCCTTATGAACTTAATCATAATGATGGGTATATGTAGTGTTGTTCTTTGGGTCGTTCAACACTGTAAGGTATTCATACTATTCCCCTACATACTAATCAAATAGGTTTCCTCAACATTATTAGTTAGTATCCACCCAATCCGTTTTAGTATCTCAACTATGGTGGTGTTTACCGTTGGATTTTATGAATTAGATTAAATATGGATTAAGGGTGAGAGTCAGTCACCCATACTTAAAACTAAAACACTCATAGAACCAACAGAATACACCAACATTGTAATTCTGTTTTTGATTACTACATATATAAGTATTTGAAAATTTTCGAAAACCACAATTTTTGTTAACTTTTTTTATAAATGATTAGATTCATTCATAATTTCATAATACTGTAATCATTTTTTTAATAAGCTAAATCAGATGATATGAAAAGTTTATCATCCCATATAAAACACATAACAGAAGTTCAGAATTTAGACTACTATGATTCATTGACAGATGAGGAAAAGGAGAATTTTGATAAATCCACATTCTTCATTTTTGAGAAGTTAGGATTGTGTATGGAATTATTACCCATATTGGTAAAATACAAAACGGTATTGAAAAGGGAAAAGGGAAAGCGATTATATACAGCACTTATAGAAGTAATACCAAAGGGTATATATACTTATAATCAGATTAAAAAGAGTAAGATAAAGAGATTTAGCCCTATAATGGTTGATTTAATGGTAAGGGAGTATCAATGTTCATTATTAACTGCAGAGGAATATATAGAGGTTTTAGAGGGCATTGGTAAGTATGAGGAGGAGTTAGAAAGGTTGAAGGCAAAGTATGGTTTAAAAAGTTCTAATTAAAGGTGATTTTATTCAAATCTGAATCAACCAAATCCATCAATTACAGAGTTATTTTAATGGTTGTATGCCCCTCTGAAACTCAATAAAACGAAAAAATGTGGGACATATGTGGGACTTTTGGGCATAAAAAAGCCTAAGTAATTGATACTTAGGCTTCACTGCGGACCAGACGGGGGACTTAATATATTATAAATATTGACATATAAATTGAAAATCAAAATGTTATAAC
>JACCDV010563685.1_pt1 | contig 10745 bp, 11 predicted proteins | sample 7446131 | NCBI WGS metagenome assembly JACCDV01 (sample SAMN15323448, study PRJNA562643) | freshwater metagenome | isolation source: river surface water | place: USA:Blue River Watershed | collected 2017-08-17
CTAGAAATTCTTGTGCTTTTTTTTCGCCCTGTGAGCGCACTAACTCGTCATATAATTTTTGAAGCCCAATAATTGCAATTTCTGGCAGATTTGGTTTTGCGGCCAGAGGTCACTACAAAACAAAGAGTTTCCGGAAGCATGGCTTGATGCCAACGTCGATCCAGCACCTCCATCAAAGAAGGAATTCCACCGACTGAGCCCGCACCCGCGCCGGCTAAAGCCTCTCGGGGAGAAGAATAACGAAAATCTAAAGCCAGTGTTTTTTTGGCAATATCATGCAAAGCAATGGCAACTGTTTTTTCCATGAGTCGCTCATGGGCATCGATTCCGGGGATGGCTGCTGACATAGGAGAAAGCCTTTGTTTAATAATTAATTATTCGGAATTTAACCTCTGGGGTTTGCTGGGAGCAAATCCATAAGCTGGTTCTAGGCCGATAAGAAAACATCTTCAACCTTGACTCTCGCAGCCTCAAAAGGTTTACTCCGTTTTTTTCAAAATCTAGACGCCATGCCATTTTTTCAGTCCGAATCGTTCGTTAAATTTGCATTAACCCTATTAGACGCCCCTGAAATTGGGCCGGCAAAATTCAAAGCCATTGTTCAGCGTTATCCAGATTTATCTGAGGTTTTTAAAAACCCAGAGAAAGTTTCTCAAGAATTAACCTTAGATGTTGCCACTCGCGCTTATTTGGCTGAACCAGATTGGGAAAAAGCCGAAGCGGCCTTGAGATGGGCAGAAAGCGACGATCATTTTTTGTTATTCCAAGAAGATGAAGATTTTCCCATCTTACTCAAAGACATTCAGAGCGCTCCTGCCATGCTTTTCGTCAAAGGCAACAAAGCACTTTTAAACGAACCTCAAATTGCGATGGTCGGCAGTCGGCAAATGAGCCCCTATGGCGCTGAAAACTCCAGAGAATTTGCGAAAGACTTAGCTCAAAAAGGGCTGACGATCACCAGTGGCTTGGCCTTGGGCATTGACACAGAAGCTCACGAAGGGGCCTTAGAAGTGGGAGGAGGAACCATCGCTGTGATGGGGACAGGGATTGATAAAATTTATCCCGCCATTAACTTACAACTGGCACGAGAAATTGCAGAGCAAGGCTGCTTAATCACTGAGATGCCCTTTGGCACTCATCCTGATAAAAAACACTTTCCTCGCCGTAACCGGATTATTAGCGGATTGTCATTAGGCGTTTTAGTCGTCGAAGCTGCCCTGAAAAGCGGATCCTTAATTACTGCTCGATTTGCCTGTGAACAAAATAGAGAAGTCTTCGCCATCCCCGGCTCTATTCATAATGCCCTTTCAAAAGGCTGTCATGAATTATTAAAAAACGGCGCAAAATTAGTCGAATCTGCCGATGATATTTTAATAGAACTCAAACCCTGGCTGGAGGCCCAAATCGGCATCTCCGAATTACCAAAAGATGCCCCAAAAAATGCCCACAAAGATACTCAGAAAAAATCAAAATCCGCGACTCACCTCCCACGCACTCAAGAAACAAAAAATGCATCTTCTCTAGAACCTGCGGGGAGCAATTCCGAAAATCCTGAAAATTTCTCTTCCCGAGGAGCCTTAAAAGGCGAATTAGATGCTGAGCTGGATGCTGACTATCAACATTTACTCTCTTTTATTCAGCACTCTTCAACATCGATTAATCAAATCATTGATAAAAGTGGCTTGGCTCCCAATATCGTCTCCAGCATGATGTTCCGTTTAGAATTGGACGGATATGTCAGTCATGATGAACAAGGCTATTCCAAGAACCAAACTGTAGTGCTGCCAAAAAAAATAGAGATACCTGAGGAAAGTTAACATGCAAAAAACTCAAAAAGCTCAACAGATTCAAAGCAAAATCAAAAAAGTAAAAAAATCAAATAATAACAATATGTTGCAAATATTATCCGGGGTTTTTAGAGTGATTTTATCGCATCATCTTCAGCCAGAAGATCAACGAAAGCCCCTCTCCATCGAGCTGAAAGCAGCGGGGATGAGCGAAGCATTGATTCAACGGTCGTTACTCTGGTTACAACAATTTTTTAGTTATTCTGAAAAAGATTATCAAAAAATTTCCAATAATTTTAATCATGCCAATAACCGAATTTATGCCCCCCAAGAGCTTGATATTATTGGTTTGGAAGGGCAACGCTTTCTCACTGAGCTCAGCACGCAACATATTTTAAGTCCCGCGAAACGAGAATTTTTAATGAACTGTATTATGGGCGAGGATATTGACCCTCTATCCCTGCCACAACTTCAATTTCTGACGTTTATGGTGTTAAGCCAAGATTGCAAAAGACCTGAAGAAATACGGTGGTTGGAAGAGATTGTATTGAAACAGCATTCTGAACTGACTACTCTCGCACACTAATTTTTCTTAAAGAACCAAAATAATGGCGACACAGCTTGTAATTGTTGAATCCCCCGCGAAAGCAAAAACGATAAATAAATATCTCGGCTCTGACTACAAGGTCCTCGCCTCTTATGGCCATGTGAGGGATCTCGTTCCCTCAAAAGGCGCCGTCGACCCCGAGAATCATTTTGCAATGCGCTATGAACTCATCGAAAAAAACAAAAAACATATTGATGCGATTATTAAAGCCTTAGCCTCTGCCTCGACTTTAATTCTGGCCACCGACCCTGATCGTGAGGGTGAAGCGATTTCTTGGCATATCCAAGAGCATTTAAAAAGCTTAGGCGTCTTAGAAAACAAAACCATTCAGCGCGTGACCTTTTTTGAAATCACCAAAAAGGCCGTACAACAGGCCATGAGCGAACCTCGAGATCTTTCCATGGAGCTTGTCGATGCACAACAAGCCAGACGTGCTTTAGATTATCTCGTTGGTTTTAATCTTTCCCCGTTATTATGGAAAAAAGTACGGCGCGGTCTGTCTGCCGGACGCGTACAGAGCCCTGCTTTACGATTAATCGTCGAACGTGAGATTGAAATTGAAGCGTTTAAACAACAAGAATATTGGTCCATCGAGGCGGATCTTGAAAAAAATTCTACCCAATTTCTCTCCAAACTCACCCAGTGGAAAGGCGAAAAATTAGAAACTCTCAGCATTGGAAACGCGGGCCAAGCCTCTGAAATTCAAGACTTTTTAAATCAAAATTGTCACGGAACCCTGACGGTTTCAAGCGTTGAGAAAAAGCAACGCAAACGACAGCCTGCCGCACCCTTTACGACTTCTACGCTGCAACAAGAATCCGCTCGAAAACTGGGATTTTCTGCCAAAAAAACCATGATGATCGCCCAACAACTCTATGAAGGCGTAGATACCGGCGAAGGCACCGAAGGTTTGATTACGTACATGCGTACGGATTCCATGAATCTCTCGATGGATGCTGTTTCAGAAATTCGCGAACATATTCAGGCGCATTATGGAAAAGATTATCTTCCAGACTCTCCACGGCTTTATAAAACCAAAGCAAAAAATGCTCAGGAAGCGCATGAAGCCATTCGACCCACTATGATATCTCGTTCCCCAGATGCCTTAAAAAATAAGCTCGATAGTGATCAATACAAGTTATATAACTTAATTTTCAAAAGAACGATCGCCTGCCAAATGATCCATGCCAGTCTCGAAACCATTATCGTTGATTTTGCATGCGAAGATCGCGCCAATTTTCACTCGACGGGATCAACCATTACGCATCCTGGCTTCATGAAAGTGTACTCCGAGAGCATCGAAGATAAAGACACCCGAGCCGGCAAAGATCCGAAAAAAGAAGAAGATGACGAAGATTACCACAGCATTCTGCCCCCACTCACCATTGGGGATACGGTCAAAATCAGGGATTTAAGAAAAGAACAGCATTTTACCCAGCCTCCACCCCGCTATACCGAAGCGTCTCTCGTCAAGACCCTAGAGGAATTTGGAATTGGGCGACCCTCGACCTATGCCAGCATTATTTCCACACTCACCTCACGAGAATATGTTGTCCTGGAAACCAAACGCTTCCAACCAACGGATATTGGTCGCGTGGTCAATAAGTTTCTGACGGAATATTTTAATCGCTATGTCGACTATGGCTTTACGGCGAATCTTGAAGATGAACTAGATGAAATCAGCCGCGGTGAAAAACCCTGGGTTCCTGTTCTGGAAGAATTCTGGAAGCCCTTTTCTGTCCAAATCCAAACGATTGATAAAGAGGTCAAACGATCGGACGTCACCTCTGAAAAGCTCGATGAAAATTGCCCCAAATGCGGAAAAGAACTCTCACTCCGCCTAGGGAAATCAGGCCGATTCATCGGCTGTTCGGGGTATCCAGAATGCGATTACACTCGAAATACTGAAGAGAATGCGGATTCTGATATTGAACAAGCGCCACTCGAGATTGTTGCCGATCGAGTGTGTCCCAAGTGCACCAAACCTTTAAATATTCGACAAGGTCGTTACGGCAAATTTATTGGATGTTCTGGATATCCCAAATGCAAGCATATTGAGCCTTTGGTCAAACCAAAAACGACCGAAGTCCGATGTGCGGAATGCCAAGAAGGCGAAATGATTGAGCGGAAAAGCCGATATGGGAAAATCTTTTACTCCTGCAATCGTTATCCCGACTGTAAATTTGCAGTGTGGAACCGACCCATTGCAGAAAGATGTCCCGGTTGTGGACTTTCCATCATGACCGTCAAAACCACGAAACGACACGGCACACAGAAAGTCTGTCCCCATAAAAATTGTAGTTATACTATTGGGGCTCCAGAGTTAGCGCCTGACTCAGAGAATTAAAACCCCGATTGGCCTCACTCATGAGGTCAATTAAATCAGCATGGAGATTGTGAATGGCGAAATTTTTGGTATTGCACGGACCGAATTTAAATTTGCTGGGGACGCGGGAAGTTAAGCATTATGGGCAACAAACGCTTCCTCAAATTAATAAAAAGCTTTCTGATTTGGCCGAAAAAAACGGTCATACCATTACGTTATTGCAAAGCAATGCAGAACATGAATTGATTCATGCGATTCATGAAGCCCGACTGAATGGAACGACCTACATCCTGTTTAATCCGGCGGGATTAACCCATACCAGCATCGTTCTCCGAGATGCTTTACTCGCGGTTCAGATTCCCTTTATTGAAATTCACATTTCAAATATTCACAATCGCGAACCTTTTCGAAAACACTCTTATTTTGCAGACATCGCTGACGGTGTGATTTGCGGATTCGGGCCTGAAGGCTACGAATTTGCCCTAATCGCCGCCATGCACAAACTTGAAGGAAAATCATAAGGAATCCTATGAAAATTGACGTCAAAGAAATCGAGAAATTACTCAAACTTTTAGAAAACTCTGGTGTTTCTGAAATTGAAATCAAGCAAGGTGAAGAATCCGTTCGGATCAGCACTCAAGCCAATATGGCTTATGCGTCTTACGCCATGCCAGCCCCTCAACAACACATCACAATGCCACAGCCTGCTGCTTCAACGGCGGATGCGTCACAAGCGACCGCTACTGCCTCAAAAGAAGTGTTGGGACATCAAGTGAAATCACCCATGGTCGGAACGTTCTATAACCGTCCTTCTCCAGAGAGTTCTCCCTTTGTCACGGTGGGTCAACGCGTTAAAAAAGGCGAACCGCTTTGTATTATCGAAGCGATGAAAATGATGAATCGAATTGAAGCAGATGCCAATGGCGTGGTGAAAGCCATATTGATCGAAAATGGCTTCCCTGTTGAATTTGATCAGCCACTTTTTGTCATTGAAATTGATTAATAAATTTTAATTATTTTTAGTCAGCTTTCATCCGTTTAAATTTAAATTTAATTAATTCAAATTAAGGACTCACCTTCATGGCAGAGAAAACTGAACATAAAGTCTTGATTGCCAATCGAGGCGAAATTGCGCTTCGAATCTTACGAGCCTGTCGAGAATTACGAATCAAAACGGTCGCAGTTCACTCGACCGCGGATCGAGATTTGAAACATGTAAAATTAGCCGACGAATCTGTTTGCATCGGCCCTGCTCAAAGCAAAGACAGCTATTTAAATATTCCGATGATTATCAGTGCTGCAGAGCTCACTGGCGCAACGATGATCCACCCTGGATATGGTTTTCTTTCTGAGAATGCCGAGTTTGCAGAAGCTGTCGAATCCAGTGGTTTTATTTTTATCGGCCCCAGAGCCGAAAGCATTCGACTGATGGGTGATAAAGTCTCTGCCATCAATGCGATGAAAGCCGCGGGGGTTCCGTGCGTTGAAGGTTCGGGGGGTCCTCTTTGCAACAATGCGGATGAAAATCTCAAAATTGCGGCTCGCATAGGCTATCCCGTCATTATTAAAGCTTCCGGAGGCGGTGGTGGTCGAGGCATGAGAATTGTCAGACAAGCGGAAGACCTCCCGGCTGCCATTCAAATGACCAAGACTGAAGCGAAATCTGCTTTCAATAACGATATGGTTTATATGGAAAAATTCCTGGAAAACCCTCGTCATATTGAAATTCAAGTGATTGGCGATGGCGAAGGCAATGCCATTCATTTGGGTGAACGAGATTGTTCCATGCAACGTCGTCATCAAAAAGTCTTAGAAGAAGCCCCTGCCGTTGGCATTACTCCTGAAATTCGACAAAAAATTGGCTCTCTCTGTGTCAAAGCATGCCAACAAATGAAATATCGTGGCGCAGGAACGTTCGAGTTTTTATATGAAAATGGAAATTTTTATTTCATTGAAATGAACACTCGAGTCCAAGTTGAGCATCCCGTCACAGAATTAGTCACGGGCATTGATATTGTCAAAACTCAGCTCAGAGTCGCCATGAAAGAAGGCATGAAGTACACCCAAAGCGATGTTCAAATCAAAGGCCATGCCATTGAATGCCGCATTAATGCTGAAGATCCAAACACGCTACTCCCCTCTCCCGGAAAAATTACGCTGTATCACGCACCAGGGGGTCCGGGTGTTCGAGTGGATTCGCATGTGTATTCGGGATACACCGTCCCGCCCTATTATGATTCTATGATCGGGAAGATTATTACCCATGGCATGAGCCGAGAAGCGGCGATTGCTCGTATGGAAAATGCCCTGTTGGAAACCCAAATTAATGGCATTAAGACCAATATTCCCTTGCATCAGAAGATCCTAAAAGATGCCGAGTTCCAAAAAGGCAGCACCAATATTCACTATTTGGAAAAATTATTGGGTTGGAAATAAGTCGACTCTTGATAAGAAAATAGTTGTCAAATGGAATACATAGTATTATGATTTGGCGGAGTTGGGGTCTGTCGTGAAGCATTACAAATTTCGGCGTTTCTCAGCTGAGGCACGAAATGAAAATGTTTCTGATTCCACCCTGATGGATGTTGCGAATGAATTTTTAGCCTTACCAATTGAAGCGCGTAATCAGCGTTCTTTGGGCGCGGGCCTTTACAAATTGAGACTTGCGTCAAAATCTGGTCGGGGTAAAAGTGGAGGTAGTAGAGCTGTTTTAGCTTTTAAGAAAAACTTTCTAGTCATTTGGCTCCACCTCTATGGCAAAAACGAAAAAGAGAATGTTGCACATCAGGACTTTGAAGATTTGAAGATTCTCTCTAATGTTCTTCTGCATGCAACAGAGAAACAATTAACAGATTTAATAAAAAAAGGCACTTTGGAGGAAATCAAACATGTCTAACTTAAGAGAGACCATTAAGGAATTGGCGCATGACCTGCATCAAGCCAACATGATTGACAAAATTACCTTGCGAGAGCTAACGGAAAAGGATTTACCGGAACTGAACGAGTATACGGGCGAAGAGATTCAATCTATCCGAAAGAAACAGCGCCTTAGCCAAGCCGCTTTTGCTAAGTATTTGAACATTAGCCCCGCCATGATCAAAAGCCTTGAATTAGGCCAAAGAAAAGCCCAGGGGGCCATCCTTAGACTAATCAACATTATCGATCGCAGGGGCATTGCAGGACTTATTTAATAAGCTCAGCTTTTGCGTAATAGAAACTTAGTTTTTGTAACCCCTTCAGCGCATAACCATAAATTGATACGAAAAAATAATCATGTTAATCTGTAATTCTTCAAAAAAATAAAACCCACAGTAGTTTATTTATGAGTCATACCGAAAGGGCTTATCAAGCAGTCAACACCTGGATATTGCGTCGATTAGATCGTGAAATTAACGCCACGCGTCCCCTATCCCCTGATTTAGCGTTATTAAAAGCTATTGCCCAAAGAGAAAGAACGGCTTTTGTAGGCTGGCTGAATTCAGAAGTTTTCCCACACGTCACCGCTCAGACTCAAGCCAAACTCATCGGTATTTTTGATGTCTATTTTTTACCCATGCTGCGGCTTTTTTATTTCTCGAATCCGGGGGAAAACTCTCATCAAGGGCTCTGGAATCAGCTCTTATCAGCATCTCCAGATTTTGTACTTCCGATCCCTGTGATTTATACCCACGCGAGAAAATTGATTCTTTCACCACTAGGCCGGCATATACGTTATGAAATGACCGAGAAAGTCGCGGATCATTTAGTGCCTCTTCAACAAAAAATGGCTAAATATCCAAAAATAAGCATGGGACTGGCCAGCATGATCATCGCTCTGAACCCCTCTTTTTTTTCCATGGGTGTGGGGTTATTCAGCGCTTTGAGTGTCTTTTTTCATGCTCCGGCGGAGCAAAGACAACTCACAAAATCAGTCTGGAATATCGCTAAAAACATGTTGTTATTTTCTCTCATGGGCCAGGCACTTTTTCCATTAATGATCATCGCTTTAGTCGATCAACATTTCGCCTTACCCCTCAAATCACTCATGATATTGGGGGGAATTTTAGTCATGCATGGGGTCTTAGAATTTCAGCTCGCTTGTAATATTTATCATTTTGAACAACCCAATATTTATCAAATTGAGGGAACCTCGCGAGCCTTAAAAACTCAGCTGATTAAAAATACGATTGCCCCCTTTATCATCCCAGCGATTGGCAGCATGGCGATCAGCACTGCTGTATTTCTACCTAAAAATATTTTTTTTCAGGGCATGATGAGCTTATCCAGCTTGTATTCTGGGGCTCAAGGACTCTCGCTGATTGCAAACTTTTTAAGACGGCGTGGCACCTCTCAAGAGGCTGTTCAATTGACGCTGATTAGCTTCGGCATCCTGCCTTATCTGATACCTGCGTTTAAAGCTTTCACAGGAGAACAAGCCTGCCAAGACATTTCAATCTTGTCTATTTTTGGCATTCCGACCCTGAGTCTTCCGCCTTCTGATTACTCACTGTCTCAACATTTTTGCCATGAACGTTCTGGAGCCCTATGGAGAACACAGCCTCAAGATTCAGCACTCTCTCGATTTTTTACGGCTCATTCTCTGCAACACCATTATGAAATTTTTCCCGTCACCAGCGAGTTTCCCACTTCATCTGATGCCTTGGCCTTAATTCCCGCACTACAAACTTCAAAAGACTCAGGTCTTATGATTGATCACTTTTGCGAACTTGCCGGCCATGATCATTGCAGTGCCTCTAGAGTGTTCAGACAACTCGAGGCTCTCTCGCGGGCTCTTCCCATTTCTTATGCGAGCCGCATGGGAGAAGCCTTTCACGAGGGCTTTAAAGCTGCACTCATCACCACCTCTGAAAATTATGAACAAGCACATCAAGCCGCTGCGACGGTTTTCGTAGGGATGCAAATTTATCAAATTGCGAAAAATGCTCGACCCAGACAAACCAGCAGACCTGAAGCATCGGTTGCTCGAGAGTAATTTTTATTTATTTTAATCTTCAGAATATCCTAAAGATTTGAGCGCTCGCTCGTCATCCGCCCAGCCGGATTTTACTTTCACCCATAATCTGACATGGACTCGACGGCCAAATAGTTCATTCATCGCAAGCCTAGAATCTCGCCCAACGACTTTTAATTTACTGCCGTGCTCTCCAATGACCATGGCTTTATGGGTGGGTTTATCGACATAAATCACCGCAGCGACATCATATCTTCCATCTTCTGTTTCTTTAAATTGCTCGATTTCAACAGCAATTCCGAACGGCAATTCAGCCCCAAGCTGTCGCATCAGCTTTTCTCGGATAATTTCTGCAGCTAAAAATCGAGAAGATCGGTCGGTTAAGGCATCGGCATCAAACTGAAAGGGTCCTTCGGGCAAATATTGCGCCACTTCTTTCTCAAGAGACTCTACTTGCAGACCGTTTTGAGCACATAACGGAATAATGGATGAGAATGCATATTTTTTACCGAGCTCTTCAATAATCGGGAGCAACTCTTTTTTTTCTTTGATTTTATCAATTTTATTAATCACTAAAACAACGGGGCACTTCACTTTATGATTTTCAGAAATGAGAGATAAAACCCATTGATCATCCTGATTAAAAGTCCCACATTCGACCACCCACACGACGACATCGACACCATCCAACGTACTAATCGCATGACGATTCATCGCGCGATTAATGGCACGTTCGGCTTTTAGATGAATCCCTGGAGTATCCACATAAATAAATTGAGTATCACCGACTGTTTTGATGCCCTGAATTTGATGTCGCGTGGTTTGTGGCTTACGACTCGTAATCGAAAGTTTTTGCCCCAGAATCTGATTGAGCAACGTCGACTTCCCGACATTAGGGCGCCCCACAATGGCAATAAAACCGGTTTTTTGTTGTGTTGGATGATGGTCGTCTGCGGCGGGGGATGGACCCTCTTGTGGCTCGAAATTTTCTAGATGATTTTTCACTTAAAAGGCCTCGCTCATGCGCTCTAGGAATAAAGGCCGGGAGTATACCCTCGGGGGTCTGCTGAACGC
>JACCDV010705560.1_pt1 | contig 10741 bp, 8 predicted proteins | sample 7446131 | NCBI WGS metagenome assembly JACCDV01 (sample SAMN15323448, study PRJNA562643) | freshwater metagenome | isolation source: river surface water | place: USA:Blue River Watershed | collected 2017-08-17
CCTTACGAAATTGTTTACCACGCTATGAAGACTGGTGTAGAGCGAATGACGGCCAGTACCACTAGAGTAGAAGGCTTCTTGCATGAGCGGGTGGGCACTTCAACTCCGGCTGTTTATACCAAACCAACTTTCACTGGTGACAGATTACGTACTTGGATACAGGACTTTGACTATGGTGGCAATTATGACATTGCTGAGGTAAAAGCTCAGATAAAGGCTAGTAACGACGCTGGAGTACATAGCTACATGGTTTGGGCGCCTAGTAACATCTACACCAAAGGGGCCTTTCTTAAAGAAGCTGCCTTGGTAGATAATGTCACAACCAATCCTTAGCTGTGGCTAAGAAGCCAAATTTTCGCCTATACGTAAGGTATTATTATCTTTATGAATGACGAATCCAATAACCGTCGCTTTTATGCTGTGCGTCTAGAAGACGATATTCCAAAATCTGGAATGGGTCTACTTATTCCGGGTGTGAAAAAAGCGCCAACCCTAACCCCAAGACCAATTCCGGCGCCAAAGCGTTCTTATACTGGTGCTCTACCGGTACTTCTAGTGCCAATTTTTGTTGGCGGTCTAGCTTGGTTTGTTAGCGAATATAATTTTAAAGCCCTAGCCCCAAGTAACGTAGCTACTGTACAAAGTAGTACCGAGGCTCTAAGTAGTGTGACCCCGCTTAATTATGGTGTCCATATCGAACTAGCGTCACCAACTTATTTTGCCGAAACCAGAGATGCTTTCATTGATGCCGGCACTTCATTTATTGAGGTTGATTTGAGTGCGTCACTGCTCCGGTACTTTAAAGATGGTGTCTTAATGCTTAGTGCGCCAATATTAAGTAAAGGTGAGCGGGGAAGTTGGTGGGAGACACCATCTGGCCTCTATGAGGTGGAGTCTAAAAAAGAAGAGTACTTTTCTTCGGTGGGACAGATGTATCAACCTTGGACCTTAACCTTTGAGGGTAACTTCGTTATTCATGGTGTGCCAACTTTAACCAAAGAGGGTGAGGCCGTTTCTGGTGACTTCAAAGCTGGTGGTATTCGAATCGAAACAGATTTGGCTGAAAAGCTTTTTGGGTTGGTAGAAACAGGTATGCCGGTACTGGTTCATAGTGCTGATGAGGCTCCTAGTAACTTTGTCTATGAGCCAAAGATTCCAGAATTAGGCACGCCACATTACCTCATTGCCGATGTTGAGAGCAGCACTGTGCTAGCCTCTAGTGATTTAGAGGCGGTGGCCCCAATAGCCTCAGTGACCAAGCTAATGACCGCGGTGGTAGCTGCCGAAAACATCAATCTGGATAGCACGATATCAGTGGGTGAACCTACTTTTGTAGAGTCTCTGATACCAAGACTGGGTGAGCGCAGTCGGGTGTCTATGTATAGTCTTATGCAGTTACTCCTGGTGGAATCCTCTAATGAGGCCGCTGAGGTGATTGCTAGCAAGCTCGGCCGGGAAGAATACGTGGCCTTGATGAACGAAAAAGCCAAATCTCTAGGAATGATGCACACTCATTTTGCTGACACTTCTGGTCTTAGTGCGGAAAATGCTTCAAGTTTAAGTGATCTTTTTAGACTAACAGAGTATATATACAAAAACCGGAGTTTTATTTTTGAGCTCACCGCTAATCAACATCTTAAAACCGCTTACGTAGGAGATGAGTTTGGTGAATTAACCAACTTCAATAAGGTTGAGGATTTAGATAATTTTATTGGCGGTAAGGTGGGTGAAACTATTGCAGCCGGACAGACCTCAGTGACACTTCATGAAATTGAAGTAAAGGGACAGCGCCGGGTAGTGGCTATCATTATCTTGGGATCAGAGAACCGCAATGAAGACGTGACCGAGTTGCTTAATTACGCTGAAGAAAGATTTGGTAACTAATTGTAATATTTTATGTCAAATTTTGAATCACCAATAGGTAAATCAGAGATGTCTACCAATGAGGTGGAGATTAGGCTAAAAAATGAAGCCTTGACGTATGGAAATATAAAAGACGCTCAGCATGAAAGGTTTAAGGATTTGAAGCCGAACACCTGGAACGAAAGCTTAGTACTGTTGGTTTTTGTGGATGAAATGGGTGATATATATTCGGTATACAATAATGAGGCAAATAGAGTGATGTTAGAAGGCTTGTCTGGTTACACCAAGGACGAAAGTATGATTACTTCTGATGTAACTTTTCCGACAGAAGAATCAGCTCAGACTGAATCGTATGAGGGAGAGGAAAAAAGAAGTGCAGACAGAACTGATTTTGTAATTTAATTTGTGACAACAAAATCCCTAGTGCCATACGGCACTAGGGATTTTGGAAATTGTTTTAGTTTTTTATGTTGGTATTAGCGTAGCGAGTGGTGCGTAGTTTGTTTTGCCAAGCAGTATATCTCTCTTTAGAGACAGAGCCGGTGTATTCAGATTCTTCATAGGGTGTTTCTAAAATATTTTTTGTTGTGTCAAAAAAATGTTGCTCGACTGTTTTGGTAAAGTTAAGTCCGGGTATCTTTTGCCAGTAATTGACGTTCATTAGGCCGCAGCTGGCATCCTCATAATAACTTAGTATTATGCCAGTTTTCTCGCGAAGAAGAGGGTCACTTTCGAGACGGTCAAGCACTGGACCAAAAAACATTAAGTCTTCAATTATTGTCGCCCGATCTTCTTTTTCGTTACGCAAACTATAACCCCTTTGTGCTCCTATTGGGTCGTCATCTAGTTTATGGAATTCCGGCGCACCATTTTGGGTGAGGGAAGGCACGTTTTTAATGTAATAGTCACGAATCTCGTCGTTTTTGGCTTTAAAATTATCGTCCCACTTTGTCTTTAGGTTATCTTCGTTGTGGCGAGGAGAATTTTCGCTACCTTCCACATCAACGAAGTGGTGAAATAACTCGTGGTGAATCGTTGTTCTTAGGCCTAGTTTAGCTTGATCTTGTCTAATTTCTTCAGCAGAATGATCACCATCAGTAAAATCACGCTTGTCTACTCGTTTTGAATCTGGGATTTGGTCCTCTGAATTCCAGTCATAACTCAAGATTATGATAGATTTCTCCACTTCGTTTGTGGCGTCTATGTTGCCAGGGATGAGACGGCCATTGATAACACCGCCCGTTCCCTTTGGGTAACCTGTCAGTAATATAGACTCAAGTCCATACTGCTTTATCATAAAATCAGGATAGCGTGACAGTTCTTCTTTTAGTATTCCTAAGGCTTCAATTTGCTTGGTAAGACGAAGTGGTTGAACAGTATCTTTGGCAGTGATATTGGTAAAGTCTTCTTGTTCAGTTTTTACACTAATACCATAATGTTCTTTAATAAATTGTTTAAGAACTAAGATTTGCTCATTGAGTTCAACTTGGTTGAATGTTTCTTCAGCGTCGCGACGAAAGTCATTAAGGGATTTACCCTTAATCACATCAGCGACGTTGTGGCCAACTATATTACCAGCCCCAGCACCAATAGCAGTTGCTGCTCCGTAAGCTAAAAAGCCTCGACGACTGATGGAAAATGGTTTTTTAGATTTTTCCTCTGTCTTGGGTTTCTTGCGAAAATTTTCGAACATATTATTGATTTAAATAATACACTAATCAGAAGTGACAACAAAAGCCCCAGTGCCGTACGGCACTGGGGCTTTTGTTTGCTATAATACTGCAATAAATTACATGTCGTTTGATCCTGAGAAAATTACCTTTTTTGCCAAAACTGATGCTCGTGGTAAGCAGGTACCTTTTGGTATTAAAGCCAAAGACAGACAGCGCCATATGTATGTGGTGGGGAAGACTGGTATGGGTAAGTCGACCCTGCTTGAGAACATGGCCGCTCAGGATATTCAAAATGGCGAGGGTATGGCCTTCATCGACCCGCACGGTTCAGCGGCTGAGACATTACTCGATTATGTGCCAGAGCATCGTATTAATGACGTGATTTACTTTGCTCCTTTTGATTTAAACAACCCAATTTCATTTAACGTCATGGAAGACGTTGGTCCAGATAAGCGTCACTTGGTGGTCTCGGGACTAATGTCTACCTTTAAGAAAATTTGGGTAGATGCCTGGAGTGCCCGTATGGAGTACATCCTTACCAATGCTCTTTTGGTTTTAATTGAATATCCAGACACTACACTCTTATCGGTTAATCGGTTGTTTTCTGATAAGGCTTATAGAAACCAAGTGGTCGACTATTGTAAAGACCCAGCCGTTAAGGCCTTTTGGACAGAAGAGTTTGCCAATTACACCGATCGTTTTGCGGCTGAAGCTTTGCCGGCTATCCAAAACAAGATTGGACAGTTTACTGGTAATCCGCTTATTCGTAATATCATCGGCCAACCACGCTCAAGTTTTGATATTCGGCAGATAATGGATGAGAAAAAAATTCTTATCATGAACCTTTCTAAGGGCTTGGTAGGCGAGACCAATGCCAACTTGCTTGGCTCTATGCTTACTACTCGTATCTACCTGGCGGCGATGAGTCGAGCTGATTTGCCGGTAGAGCAAATGAAAAAGATGCCCAACTTCTACTTCTATGTAGACGAATTCCAGTCTTTTGCCAACTCTACTTTTGCCAATATTCTCTCTGAGGCTCGTAAGTATCACCTCAATCTAATTATTGCTCACCAGTATATTGAGCAGATGGAAGACGATGTGAAGGCGGCGGTGTTTGGTAACGTTGGTACCACCATTTCTTTCCGTGTCGGTCCATTTGATGCGGAGGTGCTCGAAACGGTATTTTCGCCACGCTTTTTAGCCACTGATTTGGTGAACTTAGGCTTTGCGCAGATTTACCTTACGCTAATGATAGACGGTATCGGTTCGCAGCCATTTTCGGCTATTACCTTACCGCCGGTAGAGAGACCGCATACTTCTTGTAAAGATATGGTGATTGCCGCTAGTCGTCGCAATAATACCAAGTCTCGTGAGGAGATAGAAAAAATAATTACTGACTTACATACACCAGTAAAAGTTGAGCCTAAGGCCAGTAACGGCAATCATGGTGTAAACCAAAATGTCGCTAATAAACCAGCTGCCGGCGCTCCTCAGTCTGGTCAAAAGTTTGATAACAATAAGCCGAAGCTACCGCAAACTGAGAAGCAGGAGTTTAATGCTGATCAGGCCAAGCGTCGTATTGAAGATAGAGATAAAAAACCTAAAGATCCAAGTTTTGAAAAAAGACCTCAATCAAATCTGCCACAATCAGCTCGACCCAACTCTGCCCCAGTTCCTGACCTGAAGGCTATCTTAAGTAAAATCAGCCAAGGTGAAAAAGTTAAAAATGATCAGTCTGATAAAAATATAGCGCCTTCAAAAGAGCGAAACGCCCTAGCTGATGCTCTAAAGCAGGCCGGTATAAAACCAGATATTACTGTTAAGTCACAACCAGCACCGACCCCAACCCCAGCCCCAGCTCCGCAAAAAGTAGAAAGTGTAAAACCAACCCCAGCCCCGATTAAGCCGATTGAGGTCGCTGTGCCTGATTACAAAGATGATATTAGTCGTCTGGCCAAAGAGGCCGAAGAAGCTTTTGCTGAGTTAGAAAAAAAGACTAACCCAACGCCAAGTACGAATGACGATCCGCTGGCTCCAAAAAAGATTGAACGATTGTTTAAATCTGGTGGTGGTGAGCGTTCGCCATTTGCCTCATAGCTATGTTACGCCTGGCCACTTTTTTAATCGCTCTACTTGCTCTACCAAATCTGGTAGAGGCAGTCAGTATTAACGAGGTGGCTTGGATGGGTAGCTCAGCTTCGGCCAATCATGAATGGATTGAGTTGTATCATGATGGTGCAGATATCGCTGTAGATGGCTGGGTGCTATCAGACGGCATGAACTTATCTATTACTCTAAAAGGAACTATTGCTTCAGGCGCTTTTGCGGTTTTAGAAAGGAGTAGTGAAGAGTCGGCTCCAGGGTCGGCTTTTCTTGTATATACCGGCGCTCTAGTAAATACTGGCGCGACTTTAGTCTTGCGTGATGGTTCGGGAAATGTGGTGGATCAGGTCTCAGGCGGGGAAGGGTGGTCACTGATTGGTGGCGATAATGTCACTAAAGAAACCGCTCAGTATACGAGTGGCGGTTGGGTGACTGACGTGGCCACGCCCGGAGCGGCCAACCGCGGTGGTCGCGTTGAAGTGGTTGATGATGAAGATGAGGATGATGAAACTGATGTCGACAATGATGACTCGGTAACCAATGAAGATGATGAAGAAAAAGACAACAGTAGTAATAACAACCGAGTAGCTGAGCCACCGAAGAAAATAAAAATCGAAGCGCCGGCGGTGGTATTCACTCAGCAGGCAGTTGCCTTTACTGCTACAACCAATCAAAGTAGTAAAGTGGCAAGGTTTACTTGGAACTTCGGTGACAGCTATAGTGCCACTGGTACTGCCGCCACTCATCGCTATCAGTATCCAGGTACTTATATCGTAAATGTTGAAGCGAGAATCAAGGGAGAAGATCTGGTGTATGAAAAAGAGATAACAGTGTTGCCACTTTCTTTAGCTATTGGTAAGGCTTTAGATGGTTCGGTTCAGTTACATAATAATGCGCCACATGATATCGATGTCTCTGGCTATACTCTCTATGCCGGGCGAGTTGTTACTTTTCCGCCTCATACCAAGATAAAGGCCAGAGGTACTATCACAATTCCGCGGGCTCGTTTAGGTGGTGGGGAGGTGCGTTTGGTTTTAGATAATGGTCTGGTGGTACCTCTCTCTACTACTCAGAATTCTGTGAGTGATAATGAGGTTGAGCCTAAAGCTACTCTGGGTGGTGTGGTGTTTACTAAAGCTGAAGCGAGTGAGCTATCTTCAGGTGAGAAGATACAGATACCCGCTCCAGACCCCGAGACTAATACACCAATAAAAGATAAGGCGGAAATGGTGTTCTTAATTATTTTGGGATTAGTAGTCTTACTGGTGTTGTGGCTTAGGCCGGTTTCTTTAGTAGACGATAAGGTTCAGGCTTAGTAAAGTTACATTTTTCGGCTCAGGGTAGTTGTATATAAGTATGACAAAAAAGCGAATTGTGGTCGTGGGTGGGGGTACTGGTACCCATACGGTACTTAGAGGTCTGCGTTCGCATTTTAGTAAGTTAGACATTAGTGCCGTGGTCAGCATGGCCGACTCTGGTGGCTCTACCGGGCGCCTGCGCGACGAGTTTGGTTATTTGCCAATTGGTGATGTGCGCAATGCACTGACGGCTTTGGCGGCTGAGGGTGACGAATACGAGGTATTGCTACGACAGCTATTTCTTTATCGCTTCAACAAAGGTGAGGGGCTCTCTGGGCACAATTTTGGCAATTTGTTTCTCACCGCTTTAACCGATATCTTGGGTAGTGAGGTGGCGGCCATAAATGCCGCTTCAAAAATCTTAAGAATTTCTGGTCGGGTAATACCAGTTACTGTTACTGATGTTACACTAGTGGCTCGTTATGATAATGGGCAAGAAGTGGTGGGTGAAGACCAGATAGACGAAGCGCTTTTAAGTAATGCTAATTCAAGAATTGTTAGTTTAGCTTTAACACCAGCAGCCGTCTTAAACCCTGAAGCCGCTGAAGCTATTGGCCAGGCAGATTTGCTGGTGTTTGGTCCTGGTGATTTATACACCAGTATTTTGCCTAATGTGGTGGTGCCTGGTTTTAGGGAGGCAGTAGCGGAGAGTCAGGCTAAAATTGTTTATGTCTGTAATCTTATGTCTAAGCGTGGCCAAACGGTAGGGATGCATGCTGCCGAACATTTAGCTGAATTAGCTGATTATCTAGGGCGAGTGCCTGATTATGCACTTATTAATAGCTCACCCCTACCACAAAATCTCATCGAAAAGTATGCGGAAGAAGGTGATCATCCAATCATCAATAATTGTGTAGATGGAGTTTGTACTATCGAGGCTAGACCGTTAGTGGCCCTCGGCGAAGTACCAACGGTCAGTGGTGATGTGGTTAGTCGAAGTTTTATTCGTCATGACTCAGAAGAATTGGCCCGAGCGCTAATTGAGATTTTAGAAAGTGTCTAAGGGCTTTGGTGTGGTTACTGATACTTTTTTGAGCAGGGAAAGAGGTATACTACAGTAACTAGCATTATGGCTCGAAAAGATCTTTCTCAGGTTGATGCGACCGATTATGAACGGTCCGCATTAGATTATGTATTGGCCGCTGAAAAGCGGGCTCGTGATACAACTAAGTACGTACCGGTAGCTGAGGCTATGCGGGAGGCTTCGGTGTATGAATACAGCTCAGACCGCAACGTCACCAGAGTACTTTTTATTTCGCAAGACGAATCTTTACTTAATCCAGCTAGACAGTCACTAGACGGTTTTATCAATCTCTCTGACCTTTTTGATGAGGTGCACATTTTGATATTAAGGCAGGGTATAGAAAGTAAAAACCCGGTATTGCGTATAGCCAAAAACCTCTGGCTCTATACCGCTACCCACAAAGACTGGTGGGGGACAGCCGGCCGTGGCTTCACCTTAATTGAAGATCAGCTGGTTTTTGCTGATGGTTTTAGAGCAGATATAATTGTGGCTCGTGACCCTTTTGAAAGTGCTTATGTAGCCAAGAAGTTGGGGGCTAAATACAACCGTCCAGTACAGGTCCACGTACTTGATGATTACACCAAAGCTGATTTTCTTAAAAAGAATCGTCACAACAAATGGCGCCGTTATCTGCCACGCTTTTTCCTGAAGGATATTAAGAGTGTGCGCACTAGCACAAGAGCCATAAGCGAAATGATAGAAAGAAAGTTTCACGTTATGGATGTGGCCGTTTTGCCGCGCTTTCGTAACTACGCCGCTATCATCAATGCCGAGCCAACTCTCAACCTAAAAGAAAAGTACAAACAGTTTACCTTTATATTATTGTATATTGGCAAATTAAATCACGAATCAGCTTTGCATCGCGTTATCGATGGCGCTCGTTTCGGTCTTAAGAACCCCCGTATTGGTCTGGTGGTGATTGGTAATGGTCCGGCTAAAAAAGAGTTTGAGGAACGAGCCAAAATATTAGGTATAAGAGAGCAGATTGTATTTGAAACCGGTGAGGTAGACGAAGTGGCTTATATGAAGTCGGCCAATGTTCTTTTGGTGCCAGAGATTACGCCTGAGAGTGATGATGTAGCCCTGCGGGGTGCAGCTGCTGGTATACCGCTTATTTTGGCCAAGTCCGAGACCAGGACTGATGTCTTCAAAGACGGAGAGCAAGCACTTATTTTTGAACAGGACAACATTGATGATATTAGCCTCAAGTTAAATATTCTCATGAATGATGTACCACTGCGTAGAGAGATGGCCAGTCGGGCCGAAGAGATTATGCGAATTAAGTTTCATGAGGATCCAAATATATACAAGCGTGCCTATCGCGAAACGATAGAAGAGGTATTATTTTTGAAAGAGGCAGGAGAGGAGGGTGCTACTGAGTAAACATGTTAAAGCCTAAAAGAAAAAAGATTTCCTTCATCGGTATTGGTGCTAGCCAGGCGCCGGCTTTGCTGTATTCGTATATTAAAGCCCATCCGCAGGTAGTGACACCGGTTGAGGAGACTGATTTTTTTAGTAGCACCAAAGTCTTTGCTTTAGGAATCGATTGGTACGAATCTCAGTTTGTTAAAAAAGGGGAGGGTGTGGTCTGTGGCGAATTGTCTTCGACTTATATGCAGGTAGCCCAAAGTGCCTCACTAATTGCCAAGACCGTACCTAACGCTAAGCTCTTGGCGGTGGTAGAAAACCCGCTTTTGGCGGTGCGAGTGGCGTATGTAGAGGCGCGTAAGAATAATATTATTGGTGTCAATGTCACCGTGGCCCAATTTTTAAAACAAAACCCTGATATTCTACCAACCGCACTCCATGGTAAGCAGCTGACTCAATACTTCACCTACTACGCCCCGACCGACCTTTTGGTCTTGGTGGCCGAAGAGATACGCCAAGACCCGCTTAAGGCCATCAAACAGGTCTATGAGCATATTGGTGTCTCACCAAGCTTTATACCGCTGCAGCTGGTGCATCTTGTGCCAGAAGAAGAACCGGATCTCAAAAAGAAACCAGGACTCATCAAGCGCAATTATCGTAAGCTTAAGCTACGTTATACGCGCTTTAAGCGAACCATGACGCTACGTATCAACCCCACCACCGTTCCTGTCGAGCAGGCCTTTGCGGTAGCCAAGCGCATTCCACTTTCTCCAGAACTTGAGACTTTTCTTAAGGAATACTACAAAGCTGATGTAGAAACTCTATCCAAGCTCATGCACCGAAGCATGAGCGCCGAATGGGGTTTTGATGAATAAATAGCCCTAATTTGGGCATAGCAACCTTTTTGCCTTGGTGATGGTAGTATATGGGTATGGAACAGGAAAATTCAGGACAGGCTATTCCTAAGGTAATACACTACGTATGGGTAGGGGGTAAGCCGCTCTCACCACTAGGTGAGAAGTGTTTGGCGTCTTGGCGTAAATATTTACCTGATTATGAAATAAAACGTTGGGATGAGACTAATAGCCCAATGAATCACCCTTACGTACAAAAGATGTATAAAGCCAAAAAATGGGCTTTTGTGGCTGATTATATTCGGTTCTTTGTGCTTACTCGTGAGGGAGGGATTTATTTAGATACTGATACCGAGGCCTTAAAAGGTTTTAATGACTTACTCAAATACCCGGCCTTTTTTGGACAGACCAAAGATGGTATGACAGCGGCCGGGGTAATCGGTGCGGTACCTAATCATCCTGCCATCCTAGCGATGCTTGGTGAGTACGATAAAGAAG
>JACCDV010409849.1_pt1 | contig 10740 bp, 10 predicted proteins | sample 7446131 | NCBI WGS metagenome assembly JACCDV01 (sample SAMN15323448, study PRJNA562643) | freshwater metagenome | isolation source: river surface water | place: USA:Blue River Watershed | collected 2017-08-17
CCTAATAACTTGAAGTTTTTATTTCCTTTTAAAACGATGTCTTTCGGAACAGGTAATTTCGAAGCTGCTGTCGCAAAAGATCCGTAGGTCGCTGACTTCCCACTGAAAGAATTCATCACCATTCCATTTGCGGTCGTTAATTCCGCGATAGGAACATTCCATTCTTGGCTGGCCGCCGTTAGAATCATTTGGCGAGCTGAGGCTCCAGCAGTACGTAATAATTTCCACGCTTGTCGAATAGACTGACTACCTCCCGTAAATTGACGATTGTATAAAGCAAGACTATAATTTGCCTGCTCCACCTGAACAGATTTAAAGTCAACGTCTAATTCCTCTGCGATGAGCATAGGAAGTGAGGTCATAACGTTTTGGCCAAATTCTGGATTAGGCGAGAATATCTTCACCACATTATCTGGCGTGATCTTAATGTAACTCGTCAATTGTTCCCAAGTAGGCTCCGCGCCCAATTCCTTCATGGTTTCCTCTGACTTCGCAGAAGCGAACCAAGATATACCTAACATCAGTCCGCCTCCTGTTAAGGACGAGACTTTTAGAAACGAGCGTCTGCTGTAATTTTCGTTGGTCTTTTTCATCTTATTTCGAGGCTGCTGCTTGTAGGATGGCTTTTTTAATTCGTATATAGGTTCCACAACGGCAAATGTTGCCCGTCATGAAATTCTCAATATCTTCTTCGGTAGGTTTCGGTGTGCTTTTCAGCAGGGCCGCGGCACTCATGATTTGGCCTGACTGGCAGTAACCGCATTGTGCTACATCGACGTCTAACCAGGCTTTTTGGACTGGATGATCTCCCTTTTCCGCTAAACCTTCGATGGTTGTTATATCTTGATTTGCCAAAGCCGAAATAGGCAGCTGACACGACCGAACCGCCGATCCATTCAAATGAACGGTACAGGCGCCACAAGAGCCCACACCACAACCGTATTTCGTGCCTTTCATGTCTAGAATATCCCGGAGCACCCATAAAAGCGGCATGTTCTCGTCCACCGTAACAGTGTGGGATTTCTTATTAATGCGAACTGTGAATTTCTTGATCATAGTCTGTATAGTTTAGCGCAATTTAAGGTTTTCTTTTTTTGAAAAATTATAAAAAACAAACAATAGATTAGTCGATTTGGCGAGTTCCTAACCACTTCACCATTGCAGGGTCTCTGTGGTCAAAAAAGCTACTGGTATGGGTGTCTAGCTCTTGAATCATTTGCATTTCTCCATTGGTTAACTCGAATCCAAATACATCAAAATTCTCTGCCATACGAGTGCGGCTTACCGTCTTAGGGACAACAATAATGTTGCGCTGGATGAGCCATCGTAGAATGACTTGGGCAATCGACTTCCCATGTGCAACAGCTATAGCTGTTAATACAGGATGTTCAAACATCCCTTGACGTCCTTCAGCAAAAGGAGCCCACGATTCTATTTGAATCTTATTTTCTTGTAGAAAGGCTTGATTAGAGATCTGTTGTTGAAAAGGGTGCGTTTCGACCTGATTTACGGCCGGGACAATCTCCGTGTGGTTCATCAAATCCGTCACTCGATCAGGATGAAAATTACTAATACCAATCGCTCGGATGCGACCCTCTTTGTATAGCTTCTCCATGGCGCGCCACTCTCCAAAAACATCGCCATAAGGCTGGTGAATGAGGTATAAATCGAGGTAGTCCAAGGACAATTTTTGCATTGATTTTTCAAACGCCGCCAAGGTACCCTCGAAGCCATTACCTTGAATCCATAATTTAGTTGTGATAAACAAGTCTTCTCTAGCGATGCCAGACGCCTTAATTGCGTTTCCTACCGCCTCCTCATTTCCATACGACGCGGCGGTATCAATGGAACGATAGCCCACTTCAATGGCCTCCAGCACACTTTTTTCACAAGCGGCCGCATCGGCGATTTGGAAAACCCCAAAGCCCAAAATGGGCATTTCAACTCCATTATTTAAAGTAATATGCTTCATTTCTAATTCAAATTTCGATACGCTAAGGGCGTGTTACCCACCCGCTGTTTAAACAAACGCGTAAAATGTTGCGGGTATTTAAACCCTAACTCATAAGCGATCTCATTCACCGTTTTCTCGCCATCAAAGACCAACTCTTTGGCCACATCAATTAACTTATTTTGAATAAGTTCCTTCACAGATTGACCTGTTTCTCTTTTAATTAAGTCCCCAAAATAATTAGGAGACAAATGCAATTGCTCCGCGAAATAGGCCACTGAAGGTAAGCCTAAAGTGGATGGTTTATCAGACAAAAAGTAGGCATTTAATTGCTCCTCAAATCGCGCTAAAACCCCCTTATTCACATGTTCTCGTGAAATAAACTGGCGATCATAGAAACGTTCGCAATAATTTAAGAAAAGCTCAATATTCGCCGTGATCAATTTCTTGCTGTGCTTATCCATGCTTTGGCTTAACTCAAATGCAATTTTCGAAAAGCAATCCAATACGACTTGACGTTCCGCATCCGAAATGTGGAGTGCCTCATTCGATTGGTAGCTAAAAAAATGATAGGTCGCTAACGCTTTTCCTAGCGATGTGCCATGTACTAAATTGGGATGAAACACGAGACCATAGCCCTTTGGTTGATACGAGGGCGCTGGGATGTCAAATTCAGATACTTGGCCAGGCGCAAAGAAAACCAAGGTGCCCGCTTGGTAATCATACGTGTGTCTACCATAAACGATATCGCCACACTTAATGTCTTTTAAGAAAACACAATAAAGTCCGTAATGAAATTTGATGCGTTGTATTTCTGAGCCCCAAGAACGAGGTGCTGCCTTAGAAAAATCTATCACACTCACCAAGGGATGTAGCGTGGGATGATTGTTGTCTGTGTTGTACTGACTTATCGAATCAACGGAATAGTTCCTGACCATAATAAAAAGCTTATAAACGAAATTTAAACAAAATCAGTGCATCTTAAATAGGCATCAGTAAAAATGGTAGAAAATGCGGTAATTTATCTACTTGGTTTCCCTTCGATTCAGATGAGATTTGTAGTATCAATTAACCTCGTAGCATACATGCAAAATTTACGATCTTTAACATGGGCATTTTTACTCTTTGCGCCATTCTTTATTCAAGCCCAAACTGGCCCCATTGTCAGGACTCAATCCGGTGCTGTACGTGGAATCACGGAAGGTGATGTTTCAATCTTTAAAGGGATACCTTTTGCGGCTGCTCCCACCGGAGAATTTCGCTGGAGACCGCCACAACCTGTAACGCCATGGCAGGGCGAACGTGATGCCACAAGCTTTTGTAAAGATTGCGGGCAAGCGGGATATGGTCCTGGTGGAAGACAAAAGATATCTGCTAACGCATCAGAAGATTGTTTAGCCCTAAACATTTGGAAGCCGGAAAAAACAACTAAAGAATCTAACCTTCCTGTTATGGTATGGATTCATGGTGGAGGATTCACAGGCGGAAGTGGTGCAAGTCCACAAAATTTTGGAAATTCATTCGCAAAACAAGGTGTGATTTTAGTGACGATTAATTATCGATTAGGTCGTTTGGGTTATTTCGCGCATCCTGCTTTGAGCAAAGAATATCCAAATGAGCCAAAAGGGAATTACGGATATATGGATCAAATAGCTGCTTTACAATGGATCCAAAATAACATTGAATCCTTCGGAGGTAATCCTAAAAATGTGACCATTTTTGGGTTTTCTGCGGGTGGCGTTTCTGTTCATTCTTTGCTAACCATCCCTTCTGCCAAAGGCTTATTTCACAAACTTATTAGTGAGTCCGGAGGAGGAAGAGATGGTGTGTTAACGGGTAGACCTATCAATAAAGAAAATGCAGATTTGTTGTATAACGTTTCTGCGGAAACGATCGGACTCAATTTTGCAAAATCGAAGGGTATTGAAGGGACTGGTGCAGAAGCTTTAGCAAAATTAAGAGCCCTAAAAGTAGAGGATATTGTCGATGGAGGACAAGAAACGGATGGCCCCAATGGACCAAGGACTTATTCTGGACCTATTCTTGATGGCAAATTGGTGGTGGAAACCGCTGAAAGTGCATACATAGCAGGCAGACAGCCTAACATTCCCTTAATGATTGGTAATTGTAGTGCTGAAATTGGAGGGGCCTTTGTTAGTAATGCAAAAACGAAGGAAGAATTATTTGCTTCCATGGGAGATTTAGCTTCAGAAGCCCAAAAAGCCTATGACCCAGAAAACAATAAAACCTTTAATGAAGTCATCGCGAAGTTCAATACAGATTGGGTCTGGGGCGAACCCGCAAGAATGACAGCTATGGCGTTTCTCTCCAAGAAAGCACCCGCCTTTATGTATCAATTTGGCTATGTTTCACCAGCTAATCAGCAACGTTCCCCATTTGGAGCAGGTCATGGATCTGAGGTTTCCTTTGTGTTTAATACACTGGATGCGCCACGCTTTGGTCCTCCCTCGAAACCAACCGAAGCTGAATATGAGTTAGCTCAAAAAATGAATCAATACTGGATTAATTTTGCAAAAACAGGAAATCCCAATAGCAATGGATTGCCTAATTGGCCTGCTTACAATAAACAAAATCAAGACATGTTAGACGTGGAATTAGATGGTAAAATAATCAGCAAGCCAGATCCGCGCAGAGCTCGATTCGATGTCATTGAAAAAGCCATGAAAAAAAGAGGAACAATCCAGTCAAGAGGCATTTAATACAATAAATTTTTTAAACGAATAAATACATGAAAACGACAATCCTATCTTTCTTATTTACATTGCTTTTCATTCAAGCGGGTGTAGCCCAACAAAGCAATGAAGCGCAATCGTTAATCAAACTTTCCCAAGACAAATGGCAATGGATGTCGGATAAAGATGTCGATAAATTAAAAGACCTTTTTGACGACAAATCCAAATTCGTTCACATGAGCGGAACCTGGAAAAAGGATGAAGAACTTGATATCATCAAAACAGGGAGAATTTGGTACAAAAAAGCGACCGTTAAAGATACTGCGGTAGAAGTTTTTGGAAACACGGCAATCGTTTGGAATCGAATTACGTTAGATGCAATCGTCCGCGAACAAGTAGCTATAACCGAATTTACGGTAACCGAGGTGTATCAAAAAAATGGGGACAAGTGGAAACTGTTAGATTTAACATTTAGCAGCGTACGTGACACCCACGAAATCAAACATTAGTCGAATATGAAGTACCTTTTTTTAGTCTTTACTCTCTTATTTATACATCCCACATTTGCCCAAAAGCGCCCCTTGCTCATACAAGAGCAGGGGAATTTTGCTGTTGGGGGCACTGTCATCACAAACCCTGGCACCTACGATCCTATTAAACGTGGGCCGGAAGGGCAGACTTACCATGGGGATCACGCCTACATTAGTTACCAAATTCCAGTAAAGGCACGCAAATTGCCTTTGGTATTTTGGCATGGTATTGGTCAATTTTCACGCACTTGGACAAGCACACCAGACGGCCGGGAAGGATTCAATAACCTCTTCTTGCGTAAGCGATACAGTGTTTATTTAATCGATCAACCTCGTCGGGGTAACGCCGGTAGAAGTACCGTTTCTGCGACCATTAACCCCACTCCGGATGAACAAATGTGGTGGGGAACCTTTCGCGTAGGCGTAGGAAATAGTTATTATACTGGCGTTCAATTTGCGCAGGATGAGGAAACAAGAAATCAGTATTTTCGTCAAATGACGCCCAACATTGGTGGGTTTGATACGGAAGTTATTACCAATGCTACTTCTCAACTTTTCGATAAAATCGGGGACGGTATTTTAGTAACTCATTCTCATTCTGGTGGTTTTGGCTGGGCGACAGCCATCAAAAATCCTCACATTAAAGCGATCGCCTCGTATGAACCCGGCAGCGGGTTTGTATTCCCCGTAGGTGAAGTACCTGAACCCATTCCCAGCTCATCAGGCGCATTGACTGCCATGGCTGTGTCCAAAGAAGACTTTTTGAAGCTGACCAAAATTCCCATCATCATTTATTACGGCGATTTTATCCCCGAAAAATACGATGAAAACCCGGGTGCAGATGGTTGGCGTGCACGGCTAGAAATGGCCCGAAAGTGGCGAGATAAAGTGAATGCCTACGGAGGCGATGTCACCGTCATTCATTTGCCAGAAATCGGGATAAAGGGAAATACCCATTTCCCCTTTTCAGATTTAAACAATGTTCAAATTGCGGATTTACTAGAAACATTTTTAAAAAATAAAGGCTTAAATTGATTATCCATTTACTCCAAAATTTAGCAGCATGAATCGCCGTACCTTCTTACAATCTTCGGCCCTAAGCGGAGGTGGCCTATTGTTGAGTTTCGCTTTTCTGTCTAGTTTTAAAGAGAAAGCGGTCTCAAGCACGCAAGAGTTGAATGGTTTTGTAAAAATCACAACCGACAATCTCATTCAAATCATGTCTCCGAATCCTGAAGGTGGCCAAGGGGTGAAAACCTCGATGCCCATGATTGTGGCAGAAGAATTGGACGTAGATTGGAAACAAGTTCAGGTCATTCAGGCAGATTTAGATACCAAACACTTTACCCGCCAATTCATCGGAGGAAGTCAAGCGATTCATCAAGGATGGAAGCCGCTCCGACAAGCAGGTGCGACAGCGCGCCAAATCCTCAGAGAAGCCGCTGCCAAACAATGGCAAGTAAATGTCAATGAAATCACCACCGACAAAGGTGTTTTATTCCACAAGGCATCAGGTCGCAAAGCCACCTATGGGGAAATGGCTTCACAGGCCGCAGAAATCCCTCTGCCAGCTAAGGTCGAATTAAAAAAAGTAACCGACTTTCAAATCATTGGAAAATCAAAACGCAATGTTGATCTGCGAAAAATCGTAACGGGCAAACCGCTTTTTGGAATTGATACCCAAGTCAAGGGAATGCTTTATGCGATGATTGTTCATCCGCCAGCATTTGGCCTACGACTTAAAAATATAGAAGATGGCCCGGCTCATAAAATGCCTGGCATTAAGGCCATTTTTCCCATCAAAATTTTCAATGAAGGTTATGAAAAAACCTTCTTCGATACCACCACTTTCCCCGAAGTTGTCGCCATCGTGGGCAATTCAACTTGGGAGGTAATGCAAGCTAAAAAAGCACTCATTGTGCAATGGGAGCCTTTTACAAGCTATACGCAAAACCGGGATATGTTAGGCAGAAAAGTTGTCGAAAAAGTACCTGGGGGACTAGAAAATACAGCTGATCATATCTCAGCGATGAACGCTCGGATGCTACTACCTGGAACCACCAGGAGAAAAGATGGCGATATTGATACTGCATTTAAATCTGCCGCAAAGGTGATTGAAAGAACCTATTATGGCCCTTATTTAGCGCATAACTGCATGGAGCCCATGAACTTTTTTGCTCATGTGCAAGGGGACAAAGTTTCTTTAGCAGGCCCTTTACAAAAACCCGAATTTACCGAACAAGCATTAGCTGCTCGCCTCGGGATTTCCGTGGAAAATATAGATATTAAAATGACGCGGCTAGGCGGAGGTTTTGGTCGAAGATCTTATGCCCATTGGCTATTAGAGTCTGCCTTAATTTCTCAAAAAATGCAGGCGCCTATCAAGCTTCAGTATAGCCGGGAAGATGACATGACCGCGGGCATTTACCGCTCTACCTATTCTGCCACTTACCGTGCAGCTTTAGATACAAATAATCAATTAATTGGGTTTCATGTGAAAACGGGAGGCACGCCTGAATCCCCCTTATATCCGAATCGTTTTCCTGCCGGTGCCGTTGACAATTACCTAGCTGAAGACTGGACCATTGATAGCAACATTACCGTAGGTTCCTTTCGGGCACCACGCTCTAATTTCATGGCCGCAGCCGAGCAATCCTTTTTGGATGAAGTAGCCGAATTAGCTGGCAAAGACCCCTTCGATTTTAGGCTTGCATTATTGAAGCGGGCACAAGTAAGTCCAGTAGGTAAAAACAATGAATATGAGCCCGATCGTTTCATAAAAGTCCTTGAATTACTTCGTGAAAAATCGCAATGGGATGCGAAAAAGAAAACGAAGAAAATGGGCTTATCTGCCTATTTCTGCCATGATTCTTACGCCGCACATGTACTCGAATTACGTATGCAAGACGGCAACCCCATCATCGAAAATGTTTGTTGTGCGGTGGATTGCGGTATCGTAATCAATCCCGATGCGGCCAAAAATCTTTCCGAAGGAGGAATCATCGATGGAATTGGAGCGGCCATGTTTGGTAATATGATAATTGATAAGGGTGTTCCACAAAGCAACAACTTTGACACCTATCGAATGATTCGGCATCATGAAGCTCCCAAGAAAATAGATGTCCATTTTGTCAAAAATGACATTGACCCAACCGGCATGGGCGAACCTGCTTACCCTCCAGTTTTCGCTGCTTTAGCAAATGCGCTTTATCGCGCCACAGGTAAGCGATTTTATCAACAACCTTTTTCAAGCCAACTGGGAATTTAATTTTTTTCAAACAGTAGAGAATTGCCTTTGAAAAATATTGTTTGGTGAGCAAATTCAACAAGTGAAACTGATCATCAGGAGCGTGTTACTAATGAATCATCGAATGACATTTGATTCCAAATGATATTGGATTGATTTATAATTTCGATTTTGCTCTTTTATTGGGGAGTAATTCAAGACTAAAATTGGGATAGAATGTAAACAAAGAAAGTCATCATTTCTGATGACTTTTCTGTTTGCTCCCCTTTTCGACGAAAGATGCAGCTATAATGCGATGATTGATCAGGCGATTAAAGGTTTGAACTTTTTGAAAAAGTTACAGGAGGCTTAAGTTTATTTCATTTTCTCGTTAAGATATGCAGGAATTAAATCATCTACTTTATCTTCTGACTTCCTAATTGCAAGTTTACAAAAGGTATTCCCAGAATTAGATTGCGATTCGAGTACAATTAGATTGCCGCCGATGTTCTTAACCAGTTCTCTATCGTAATTCATAAAAGAATGACAAGTGTGAACTTTTCCTGTACCTCTTAATGGACATTTGAGATTTATTTCTACGAATGCTGTATCTTCTGTAATTGTTGAAATTTTAAAATTATCCTGTCCATCGGGTGGCATAAGCATTTTCCAAGTTTCAGCCAATTTTCTAACATCATTAACTTTTGTTGGTTTATTTAATTTCAGATTGACTCTTGCAAAGAATGTTGTCATTGGTTGAATCCATTTCTTTGTTATTTCCCATTTACTGATTAGGGACAGAAATTCAAGCATTAAAGAAAAAAAGAGTTGCTTCTCAATGATTTTTTTCATTCCAAAAATATTCGGTTAAAATTGAATTTATTGATATCTGCTATTGCTATTCCAAGTGAAGCTGGTGATTGGATTGTCTTTAAAGATTATGGCTTGGTAAATGCCTGATAAAGGAAATCGGTTACGGACAACACTATACAAGTGTAATCATTTTTTCTTAAAAAAAGCGACTACAATCCGATGATTGAGTATGTGACTATTAGGAAATTGAAGGGGCTAAGATTCTTTAAATCTTTGAGGCGTTATCAACCAAATGAAATGAAATGATAAGGCACCAATTAAAGTCCACAATATATCATTCCAGTCAAATATCAATTTTCCTGAAAGTTGTGCAAATTCCCATCCTACCAATCCAATAACTGAAAATAGGTTTGCGGAAAGATGCCTCTTTTTATAAATCCAAGTTTCTGAATTCTTCTTTTTTAGAATTAAAGGAATAACCATTATAAACAACGCGGGTATTCCAATTGCAGGGAAGAAATTAGGCGCAACACCTAAAAGATATTTGATTATTGAATTATCTCCACTATAATTAGGGCGAATATTATCTTGAATTTGGTTGAAGGCGGTAAAACAAAGGGCAAATATCAAAAACCAATAATATTCTAATTTGAATTTCATTTTTTTGTGATTATTTGACAAAAATAATAAAAAGATGCAGCACACCTAACTCACTAATAGACAACAAAAAAGGCGACATTACTGTCGCCTTGTGTACTCTTGCTCCCCTTTTCGATGAAAGATGCAACTATAATGGGATGATTGAGTATGTGACTATTAGCAAATTGAAGGGTTGAACTTCGTACAATTTTTAAGGAGCTGCATTTCTTGATTTCCTGTTAGCAATAATCAATTTTTAAAATCAAGACTACCGCAGGGAACCATTACTACATCTGTACCGGCTGTAATCTTGTAAAATAGTTTTTTATCTTTTATGATGTATTCTGCCCTAACTGGCCACTTTGTTTTATGGATGAAAATGGCATTATAAAATAAATAATTTTTGAAAGGTGAAATTCTAATATTCAAGCCCCTTAATTGATATGCTTCATTAGTTAAAAGAGCTGGTATGCCCGAAAGACCATAATCGAACTCTTGCACTTTGTCAAGTGTCATATTTGACTTTGTAAAGACAACTTTAGCGTGCGATTCTTTAGATTTAAAAGAAATGCTTGTCGGATAATTAATTTTTAAATCTAGAGGCGATGATGCTTCATTACGTACATTAGTCCAAAAAATAAAATAATTGTACTCTTTTCCATTATAGGAAACAATTCCCCCTCCCTTAGGTAAACTGTTGGTAATAATTATTTTATTCTTGATTTTAGAATTATAGACAACTTTAGAATACTCCCAATTCTTTTTTTGAACTGACTGTCCATACAAGTTCAACGAGAGAAATATCAGAAAGAAAGTAGAATACTTTTTCATAAAATCAAAAAGGGTTACACTTTACAAGTATAACCCTTTTACTTTGATATTGCTCCC
>JACCDV010897572.1_pt1 | contig 10739 bp, 13 predicted proteins | sample 7446131 | NCBI WGS metagenome assembly JACCDV01 (sample SAMN15323448, study PRJNA562643) | freshwater metagenome | isolation source: river surface water | place: USA:Blue River Watershed | collected 2017-08-17
AGTCTCCGCCGCGAGCAAATCAGCCAAGCCCTCGGCTTCGGCAAGGTCGATCCGACCATTCGCAAAGGCTCGGCGCGTGAATTCGCCCGGCTCCGCCGTTCGCAAGCCCGGTTGCCGATCCAAAGCCGCGCAAACTGCTGCAACCACAGCCCGGCCGCCGTGCAGATGAAGTTCGGCCGTATCTTCACCCGTTGCCGTGCTGGGTCCCGGCAGCCAGAGCACCAGGGCACGGTCGAGCAAAGCGCCGTCCGCATCGCGCAACGAGGCCGACACAGCCCGCCGGGCCGGCGGCAGACGGCCAGCGAGATGCTGCAAGGCTGACCCGGCTTGCGGCCCGCTAATGCGCACAACAGCTATGCCAGCGGGTGGCGCGCCGCTAGAGAGGGCAAAGATCGTGTCCGACATGGTCAGTCAGTGAACAAGCGTTCGGCAGACGCCGGTTGCTTAGTCCTCGGCCTTTTTCTTGGTGCTGGCCGCAAACGCGGCGCCGTTCTCGACAAATTGCTGGAACAGCTTGAGCCCCATCTGCCCCATCGGAGCGATGTTCTTGGCGATATCCTGAATCTGGTCAACGTTGCCGGCGCCCTTCATCGCCTTGGCAATGGCCTCGACATAGAACTGGTTGGCCTTGCCCACATCCGGCAGGCCAAGGAACGAACGTGCCTCTTCAGGAGTACAGTCGATCTCGACATTGATCTTCATCGTGGCCTCCTTGCACGCGGTCCCGGTTCCCGCCATCAAGCTGGCACAAGGCCTTGGCAAAGTCCATCCAAGCTACATATTGCCAAGACTACTTCACTGACCCCTCGCGGAGCTTCATTCATGGCCACCAACACCCAGATCTCCTCGCTTGACTGCAGTGCCCAGATTCCGGCCTACATCGCTCGGCCATCAGGCACGGCCAAGGCCGCGATCATCGTCATTCCGGAAATCTTCGGGGTGAACCCCGGTATCCGCCAGAAGTGCGATACCTGGGCGGACGAAGGCTATCTGGCGCTGGCCCCAGATATCTTCTGGCGCTTTGCTCCGGGGGTTGAACTCGATCCGGATGTGCCGGAGCAGTTGCAGGAAGCCTTTGGCTATTTCGGGCAATATGATCCGGACCTTGGCATTCAGGATGTCGAAGCGGCGATCCATCACATCCGCCGCACGGAAGGCATCAGCTCAGTGGGCCTGGTAGGCTACTGCCTGGGCGGACGGATGGCCTATATGGCGGCGGCGCGGACCGATATCGATGCTTCGGTCGGCTATTACGGTGTCATGATCGACCAGATGCTGGACGAGAGCCACGCCATCGCCAACCCGCTGATGCTGCACATCCCGACGGCCGACCACTTTGTCGGCCCAGAGGCACAGGCGGCTATCCATGCCGGGCTGGACGATCACCCCAAGGTCACGCTGCACGACTACGAGGGGCTGGACCACGGATTCGCCGCCGAGATGGGTGATCGCCGCGACGAAGCCGGCGCCCAATTGGCCGACGCGCGGACCAAGGCCTTCCTGGCCGCTAATCTAGCCTGAGCTGTAACTGCCGATTGCCTGGAAAATCCGCGCTATTGCGGCGCGGTCTTCCGCCGGCACCTCGGGCCGCCAGATCTCGAACAGAAGGACGACGCGCCGTTGCGGCCCGTCGTTCTTGGCTTCGTGTTCAATCGAATCGTCGAAGACCAACGGCAAGCCTGGTTCCCAGCTCCGCCTATCGCTGCCAACCCGCAGCCAGCATTGCGGCGCTGTCAGCACCGGGATGTGACAGATCAGGCGAGTGTTAAGCATCCCCGTATGCGGTTGGATGTGCGTCCCCGGCAGCAGGCTGGACCAATGGGCGTTGGGTGAGCGGCCGGGAATTACGGGCAGAGGGGCTTGCTCCAGCGCGCGCATGGTCGCGGGGCAGCGCGCGGCGTTGGGTTCGACCACGGCCCCGTCGCGCCAAAAATGGAAGGCTGACCAATCGGCTTTCCCAAGCAGGGGATTAGCGGGTGCGGGCCGGTTTGGATCGTGCCGCACATAGGGATCGAATCCTGCATCGCCCGCCGCAATCACCCCGGCAAGCTCGTCCTGCATTGCCGGCAAATGGGCTAGCATCCCCTCAAGCCAGGGAAACTCTTGCGGATCGTAAAACCGGCGCTGCGGCAAACCTGGATAATAGAACACCGAGGGCTGCTGAAGATAAAGCTCGCGCTCGCCAGTCAGCAGCTCAACCGCCTCGCGCATGGTGGCCGAAAGATCGCTACCCAATTCGGCTAGCAGGTGCCCGGTGAAATCGTCGGTCGCCCGGCTCAGGAACGCGCGGGCATGGGCATCAAGCTGTGCCAGTTCGGGCGGAACGCGGCCATCAAAGGCCATCTGGGCCTGGGCCGTGCGGTAAAAACTGGTCGCGGCACGGGCATCACCGGCCCGTTCGCGGAGCAGGCCTTTTAGCAGCAAGGCCCCCACATCGCGGTTAGCCCGGGCAAGCTGCCGGTCGATCGCCATTTCGGCGGCATCATTCTGCCCCAGACCAAGCTCGGCATTGGCCAAAGCCAGCCAGGGGAAATCGTCAGGCGGTGCAGTCACGGCAACCTGGCGCAGCAGCTCGGCCGCGCGAGCCAACTGCCGCGCAGCCAGGGCCTGCATCCCTTGCGCAATAATAGTGCGCGCTTCCTCCAAAATAACCCCCGTCATGGCCAACAGGTATGCCTGACTGGAATTTTTCTGCAAGATGGGCCACATCTTACCGCGCTTGTCCGCCGAAGGAGGATTTTCCGATGAGCCAAAGTTCCGGCCTGGCCGCCTGGCATGCCTATATGGAAAGCGGCGGGGATGCGGCGCTGCTGTCAGCACTGCTGGCGGACGATGCGGTGTTTCATTCGCCCGTGGTGCATACCCCGCAAACGGGCAAGGCGAAGGTCATGCTCTACCTGCTCAGCGCCGCAAAGGTGTTGGGCAACGATAGCTTCCGCTATGTCCGCGAAGTGGCCCAGGATCAGGATGTTTTGCTGGAATTCGTCAGCGAGATCGATGGCATCCACATCAACGGGATCGATCTGATCCGCTTCAATACGGCCGGCCAGATCGAGGATTTCAAGGTAATGGTCCGCCCGCTCAAGGCAGTGAACAAGCTGTGGGAGATGATGGCTGCGCAGTTGCAGGCAGCGGCGGACTAAACCGCCGCCGCCCGCACTGCGACTTACTGGTTCATGCCGGCGAAGAAGTCTTCGTTGGTCTTGGAATCCTTCATCTTGTCGAGCAGGAATTCCATCGCGTCGATCGTACCCATCTGCATCAGGATGCGGCGCAGGACCCACATCTTGCTGAGCTTGTCCTTGCCCACCAGCAGCTCTTCCTTACGGGTGCCGGACTTGCCGACATCCAGCGCCGGGAAGATCCGCTTGTCCGCAACCTTGCGGTCGAGCACGATTTCCGAGTTACCGGTCCCCTTGAACTCTTCGAAGATAACTTCGTCCATGCGGCTGCCGGTATCGATCAGCGCGGTGGCGATGATGGAAAGCGACCCACCCTCTTCAATGTTGCGCGCCGCGCCGAAGAAGCGCTTGGGGCGCTGCAGGGCATTGGCATCCACACCGCCGGTCAGCACCTTGCCAGAGCTGGGCACAACCGTGTTGTAAGCCCGGCCAAGGCGGGTGATCGAATCGAGCAAGATCACCACGTCGCGCTTGTGCTCGACCAGGCGCTTAGCCTTTTCGATCACCATTTCAGCCACTTGCACGTGACGCGTTGCCGGCTCATCAAAGGTTGAGGAGATCACCTCACCCTTCACCGAACGCTGCATGTCGGTGACTTCTTCCGGACGTTCATCGACCAGCAGCACCAGCAGGAACACTTCCGGAGGATTGTCGGTAATGGCCTTGGCAATGTTCTGCAGCAGCACGGTCTTGCCGGTGCGCGGCGGGGCGACGATCAGTGCGCGCTGGCCCTTGCCCTGGGGTGAAATGATATCGATCACCCGAGCCGACTTGTCCTTGACCGTCGGATCAAGCGTATCGAGGTTCAGTCGCTCATCGGGATAAAGCGGCGTCAGGTTGTCAAAGTTGACGCGGTGGCGAACGACTTCCGGTTCGTCAAAGTTGATGCTGATCAGCTTGGTGATCGCAAAATAGCGTTCGCCATCCTTCGGCGCGCGGACTTCGCCTTCGACCGTATCACCGGTGCGCAGACCCCATTTGCGGACCTGATTGGGCGAGACGTAGATATCGTCGGGTCCGGCCAGATAATTTGCCTCAGGGCTGCGCAGGAAGCCGAATCCATCGGCCAGAACCTCGATCGTGCCCTGCCCGATAATCTCTTCACCGTCTTCGGCCAGTTCCTTGAGGATCGCGAACATCAGATCCTGGCGGCGCATCGTCGACGCGGCTTCAACCTCAAGCTCCTCGGCCATTTCAACCAGCTCGGCAGGGGTCTTCTTCTTGAGTTCTTTAAGGTGCATTGGCTTGGTAATTTCCGATTTTTACCGCGGGACAGGCCGCGGAGAAGGCTGTTTCAGGCCGGGCGATCGAAGGGCTTGGAGAAAGCGGATCGGAGCACGTGGTCAGTGACGCACGCTCATGCCGGGAGGCCTGTCGATAGGCGCTTAGACCCTTGTGGTCAACGCCGTCGCAGTCAGATCGGTTTGACGATGACCATGATCGCAATCAGCACGGTCGCAATCCCGGGCACTTCGTTAAGCAGCCGCAGCCGCTTGCCGGTAAGCCTGCGCTTGCCGACAGCCAGATCAGCCGCATAGCCGGCCATCCAGACGTGATAAGCGCTCAGGATCAGAACCAGTCCCAGCTTGGCGTGGAACCACGGCTGGGTGAATGCACCAATGCTAAGCGCCAGGGCCAGGCCCAGCACCCAGGTAACCGCCATCGCCGGCCACAGGATAATCCGCATCAGGCGGCGCTCACGATCGACCCAACGGGCTTCTTCGGGTGAACCGGGCTCGGCCTCCTGGTGATAGACGAAGAAGCGCGGGAGCATGAACAGCCCGGCCATCCAGAAGATCACAAAGGTAATGTGACCGGCCTTGAGCCAGAGATAAGTCATCGAGAGCACCCACAAGAGCATTGATCTAACATACTATCGCTTCCACCCGCGCACCAGCGCCAGCAATTGCCCGACATGTTCGACCGGAGTGGTCTGTCCAATTCCGTGACCCAGGTTGAACACGTGCGGCCGATCCGCAAACGCATCAAGGATACGCAGCGCCTGGCGTTCGAGCTCCTCTCCACCTGCCAGCAGCAACAGCGGGTCGAGGTTGCCCTGCACCGGCATTCCGGCTGGCAATTCGCGCGCCGCCCAGACCGGATCGATCGTTTCATCAATCCCGATCGCGTCAACTCCGGTCTGGCGGGCATAGGCTGGCAGCTTTTCGCCGGCTCCCTTGGGGAAGCCGATTATCGGCACTTTCGGGAACCGCGCCTTGAGCTGACGAACAATTGCTGCGTTGGGGGCGATCACCCAGCGCTCAAACTCGCTCGGGGCAAGGCTACCTGACCAGGAATCGAACAGTTGAACCGCTTCCGCTCCGGCCTCGATCTGCCCGGCCAGATAGCCGACGGTGACCTCGACGATAGCATCGATGATCGCCTGGAATGCCGCCGGATCGCGATAAGCCAGAGCGCGCGTATCGTGCTGGTCGCGGCTGCCTTCACCGGCCACCATGTAAGTCGCGACGGTCCACGGGCTGCCGGCAAAGCCCAGCAGCGTCTTGTCTGCAGGCAGCGCAGCCTTCACCTGGCGGACGGTCTCATAGATTGGCGCCAGCCGCTCCGGGACAGCAGTCAGGGTGGTCAGCGCGGTATCAAGCAGGCGGGGGGAAAGATGCGGTCCCTCACCAACCAGGAACTGCAGATCCTGGCCCATGGCATAGGGCACGATCAGGATGTCGGAAAACAGGATCGCACCGTCAAAACCAAACCGGCGGATCGGTTGCAGCGTGATCTCGGCCGCCGCCTCGCTATCATAAACCAGGTTCAGGAAGCCGCCCTTGCTGGCACGCAAGGCGCGATATTCAGGCAGATACCGGCCGGCCTGACGCATCAGCCAGACTGGTCGCTCAGTCGTGTTTTCGCCAGACAGGGTACGTAGAAGTAAACCGGGCATCGCGGATTCCAATCTAATTCAAATTAGATTCTTATAAGGTTTTGTTAGTTGTTGGCCCTGTGGAAAGCGGGGATTGGCGCCCCTTGCCCGAATTGTCCCGGGCTGAACAGAGGCAAGCGGCGATGCGAATCCCGCCAGCCGCGCGTCAAGAAAAGGTTGTCCCCACTGTCCCCAGCCTGTGGGTATCGTTTTGCGCCTGTCCACAAAGTTCCGATCCAGTGGCCGTTAAGGGGGGCAGATTTGATCCCCCAACTTGTTCACTGGCTTGTCCCGTGGTTTATGCAGGCAACTGTCCACAGGGCTTCGCGTTAGATCCATGCCGCGCCTTCACCTACACCTGCTGTCCGATTCCACCGGCGAAACGCTGGAGATGATCGCCAAGGCCGCACTCGCCCAGTTCGAAGGGGCCGAGGTCAGCCGCCACTTCTGGCCGATGGTGCGATCACTCCAGCACCTCGACCGGATCATGGGTGATATCGCCGAAAATCCGGGCATTGTCTTCTTCACTCTGGCCAATGCGGACATCCGGGTGCGGCTGGAAGAGCGCTGCCGGGCCTTGGGCCTGCCGATCATTCCCGTGCTGGATGCGGCGGTCAACGCGCTCGAAATCGCGCTCGGCCAGCACCCCTTTGCCCGTCCGGGGCGGCAGCACACGATGGACGAAGCCTATTTCGACCGGGTCGATGCGATTCACTATACAATCGCGCACGATGATGGCGTGGCCTGGGAAGACTGGGAACAGGCTGATATCGTGCTGGCGGGCGTGTCGCGCAGCTCGAAGACGCCGACCTCGATCTATCTCGCCAACCGCGGCTACAAAGTCGCCAATATCCCGATCGTTGTTGAAAGCCCCCCGCCCGCGGCGCTGTTCGGGCTGAAGCAGCCGCTGATCATCGGGCTTACCACTGCGCCGGAACGGCTGGTGCAGGTCCGCCGCAATCGCTTGCTCTCACTGAACCAGGCTCCCGAAACCGCCTATGTCGATCAGGAGCGGGTCACCCGCGAAGTGCAGTATGCGCGGCGCCTGTTTGCGGATAACGGCTGGCCGGTGATCGATGTTACCCGCCGTTCGATTGAGGAAACCGCCGCCGCCGTGATCAATATCTACAACGAACGCCGCGCCGGCGCAGACCAGCGATGACCGGCCTGGTCCTCGCCTCGCAAAGCCAGTCACGCCAGGCCATGCTCAGCGCGGCCGGGGTGCAGTTCAGCATCCGCCCGGCCCAGGTCGACGAGCGGGCGATCGAGGCTGAAATGGGCACTGCCCCGCCGGGCCAGATCGCGCTCGCGCTGGCGCGGGCCAAGGCGCTTGGGGTGGCCCAGGGCGCGGCCGAAACCTGGGTGCTGGGGAGCGATTCGCTGGTCACCGTAGCTGGCCGCCGGTTCGACAAGCCCCGCAGCCGGGCCGAAGCGGCCGAACATCTTGCCTTCTTTTCCGGCAAGGTGATTGAATTGCACAGCGCCGCAGCGCTGGCCCGGGCAAGCACGCCCGGCGCAGGCCACACCTATTGGGATCACGTCGACCTGGCCAGGCTTAAGGTGCGGTACCTGTCCGACAGCTTCATTGAAGGCTATCTTGCGGCCGAGTGGCCAGCGGTCAGCGCCTGCGTCGGCGTGTTCCGGATCGAGGCGCTGGGCGTCCAGCTGTTCGAGGAGATCGAGGGCAGCCAGTTCACCGTGCTGGGCATGCCGCTGCTGCCGGTGCTGGGGGCCCTGCGCAGCCGCGGCTTGGTGCCGGGATGAGCGCGGCCGAACAGCCTGGCCCGGCGCGGCCTTTTGCCGAAGTGATTGGCGATCCGATCGCCCAGTCCAAAAGCCCTGCCATTCATGGGTTCTGGCTTGAGCAGCTGGGCATCGCGGCTGATTATCGCCGCTGCCACGTCACCGCCGGTGAGCTGGCGAGCTATCTGGACGAGCGCCGGGGTGATCCACTGTGGCGCGGATGCAATGTGACCATGCCGCACAAGCAGGCGATTCTGCCGCTGCTTGACCGGATCGATCCCGAGGCGGCCCGGATCGGGGCCGCCAACACCGTGGTCAGGGAGCCGGACGGGGCGCTGTGCGGATACAACACCGATGGCGCAGGTTTCATGGAACCGTTGCTGCCCCTGCTGGGGGAAGAGCCCTATCGCTTTGCCTATGTGATCGGAGCCGGCGGCGCGGCGCGGGCAATCATTGATGCCCTGTTCCACGCGGAATTCATGATCTGGTCGATCAGCCGCGATCCCGCACGGGCCAGGGCCGCGTTCTCAAGCTATCTCAGTGACGACTCCGATTTCTGGATCGCGCTCGACGAGCTACCCGCCGGCTCGCCCCGTCCTGCCGACCCTGAGGTGTTCAGCCTGATCGTCAATGCCACCCCGCTTGGCATGGCCGGTCACGCTGCGCTTGACCTGCCCTGGGGCGGGTTCCTGGCCAATGCCGCGGTCTATGACATTGTCACGGCCCCGGTCGACACGCCGCTGCTGCAACAGGCCCGGGCCCAGGGCATGCCAACGATCGACGGCCTCGCCATGCTGATTGGCCAGGCCGCCGCCGCATTCGAAAAGTTCTTTGGCACTGCCCCTCCCCGTGGGCTCGATCCGGAACTGCGCGGGCGGTTAGGGCAATGAGCGAGCAGCGCCCTGTCATCCTGGGCCTCACCGGTTCGATCGGGATGGGCAAATCGGCCGTTGCGGCCATGTTTCGCGGGCTTGGCGTTCCGGTGTTCGATGCCGATGCCGCAGTGCACGAGTTGCAGGGACCGGGCGGCGCCTGTGTTCAACCGATTGAACGCGCTTTTCCCGGTACGACCGGCCCCCAGGGGGTCGACCGGCAGAAGCTTGGGGCAGCCGTGTTTGGCGACCCGGCTGCGCTGCGCCTGCTTGAATCGATCGTGCATCCGGAAGTGGCGGAAATGCGCCGCGCCTTTCTGGCCGACAATGCCGCCGCGCCGCTGATCGTGTTCGACATTCCGCTGCTTTACGAAAAGACCGGACAGCATGGCCTCGATGCGGTTGCTGTCGTCTCGGCCCCCTATGAGCAGCAGCGCGCCCGCGTCCTGGCCCGTCCGGGCATGACCGAGGAGAGATTTGCGCAGATCCTCAAGCTGCAGGTTCCCGATGCGGAAAAGCGGACGCGGGCCGATCACGTAATTGATACCGGCACGTCGCTGGCTGAAACCCGCCACGCGGTGCAGCGGCTGGTCCATCAGATCACCGGACAAAAGAATTAGCGAGTCGCGCCCTTGCCAGCGTGCGGCCGTGCGCCGATATGTTGTGAACAATGCGCGAGATTATCTTCGACACCGAAACGACCGGACTTGATCCCCGCAGCGGTGACCGCCTGGTGGAAATCGGCTGTGTTGAAATGGTCAACCGAGTCACAACCGGCGCCACGTTCCATTGCTACCTCAATCCTGATCGCGACATGCCCGCCGCCGCCGAGGCCGTGCACGGCCTGTCGGCAACCTTCCTGTCAGACAAGCCGCGGTTCCACGAGAAGGCGGCCGAATTTCTTGAATTCATCGGCGATTCAATGCTGGTTGCGCATAATGCGGGCTTCGACTTCGGCTTCGTCAACATGGAGCTGGAAAAGTGCGGGCTTGATCCGCTGGGCCGCGACCGGATGATCGATACGGTTGCCCTCGCCCGGATTCGCCATCCCGGGGCGAAGAATTCGCTCGACGCGCTTTGCACCCGTTACGGCATCGACCGCAGCCACCGCACGTTGCACGGCGCCTTGCTTGACGCGGAACTGCTGGCGCAGGTCTATGTCGAGCTGACTGGCGGCCGGCAGATCGGGCTGGAACTGGCGGCTGAAATGGCCGGGTCTGACCTGGCCGAGCCGGTGATCCGGCTGCACCGCGAGCGACCATTCCGGTCCCCCCGCCCGCACGCCGCCACTGCAGAAGAGCTTACCGCGCACACCCAGTTTCTCGACACGCTCAAGGAGCCGCTCTGGCGAACGTGAGCAGGTCGGGTTCATACGGAGGAGTAGTCTTATGGATATCCGCGTTTCCGGCCACCAGATCGACACCGGCGAAGCACTTCAGGCCCACGCCCAGGAACGGCTTGCAGGGATCGTCGCGAAGTACTTCTCGCAGGCCCTATCCTCGACGATTACTTTCAACCGCGCCCCAGCCGGCGCATTTCGCGCCGATATCGTCACGCATGTCATGCACGGCCTGGTGCTGAAGGCTGCCGGGATTGCGCATGATGCCCACATCGCCTTCGATCAGGCTGCGGAAAAGATCGATAAGCAGCTGCGCCGCTACAAGCGCCGGCTGAAGGACCGGCATGAGGAAACCGCCCATGCGATGAAGGCGGAGGAAGCCGCTTATACCCTGTTCGTCGAACCCGATGCCGATCAGGACGAAGTCAGCGTGGATGCGCCCGTGGTCATTGCCGAAACCCGCGTCGACGTGCCCGAGGCGACTGTCTCGGACGCGGTGATGATGCTCGGTCTGCGTAATGCCGACGCGCTGCTGTTCAAGAACGCCGGCACCGGGCGGCACAACATGGTCTACCGCCGCGGTGACGGGTCGATCGGGTGGGTTGAACCTTCCTGAGCTAGGGTCTAAGGGCGCGGCAACAATTGGTTAGGGCGAGGGGTTTTATGGTGCGGGATCTGGTCCCGCCTCCCTTGCCCCTTGGCCGCGCCAAGCCCCTGCGTTTCGG
>JACCDV010242012.1_pt1 | contig 10738 bp, 5 predicted proteins | sample 7446131 | NCBI WGS metagenome assembly JACCDV01 (sample SAMN15323448, study PRJNA562643) | freshwater metagenome | isolation source: river surface water | place: USA:Blue River Watershed | collected 2017-08-17
AAAGAAGCTCCAGTCAAAGCTAGTCCAACTCCTCCAGAAAGCGCTCCGGCAATACCAGCACCCGCCACCATACCAGTACGAAGGAGCCACTTATGCTTCGAAACCATCTTGAGAATACTGACCAACTGCTCTCGATGTCCATCACTCATCAGAGTTCGCTCTTGCATCGCCAGCTGCTGCTCTTGTGGCTTAAGAATAAATCTTCTCGCAAAGGCTGCTCGAGTCTTTTCTGACTCAGTATCGTATGCCTTATTACTGACAACATTGGAACTTTCATCTACTTGATACTGCTCTTTTGCTCGCTGAGCCAAAGCCGCATCTAAGGCCCCTGCATATACCGCACGAGCAGCACGATACTCTTGACGAAGTGCCTCAAGCGCTGGGGGTAACTCTGCATTTATACCTAAAACTTTTTTTGAAGAACTGAGTCTCGACAAAAAGCTTTGTCCAGCAAAATACTCCTGCAAAGCTTCATTGAGTTTTGCTTCTTTATCTTTATAAATACTCTTGGCTTCAAGTGAACTCGTGCGCAACAATGGATATTTGTCTTCTAGCACAGCATCACTCATGGGTGCAGCCTCGACCGGTGCGACAGTGGGAACCGTTTCAAATAACGGAAAGTCTCTTACTGGATCAACTTCGGGCACAGTCTCACTCTTTGGAGACAGAACCATATCTTCAAGTGTATTCAAATCGTATGGGTTTATACCATCAGGCAGTTCCACATCAGCAGTATCATCAAAACTACCAGAAGGAATCACCTCTTTTTTTGCATTGGGTTGCTCTGTGCCTTTCCAGGATTGATATTCAGCTTGAATTTGAGTCACCGCCAAAACGAAAGTAGCGACATACCCAGCTTTTAGCACCGAATCTTTTTCATCTCGCACTGACAGCAGCTTATCCACCAGAGTATCTAATTCTCCGATTGTTCGACTCTCGTCTAAAAATTCTACAGGAAGTGAACTATAAAATTCTGTATAATCCGCCACCGCAGCGATGAGCTTACTATCAAGCGTTTCAGCTGCCTCGGTGGTAAGTGCATTTGGTAACATACTTTCATCAACCTTTTCCGCAAGGAGCATGTCGATACCACCAAAATCCTCAGCCTTACTCCTTAATGCATTCATCTGCTTAATAAAAGCCGGGGCAACAATTTCATTAAAAACCATCTGACTCGTCACCGGATCATCTGCTCGTATCACAAAGTTTTTGACTGCTCGATAGCCGTTTGTCGCCGCCTTAAACTCTGCCAGATCTCGAAGAGGACTGTCTTTCGAGAGAGATTGATACACCTCAAAAGCAGCTAGATTTGTTTGAATATTCACTTCAATATCTTGCTGACTGCCTTCTGGTAAATGTTCACTATCTTCATGGAGAGTCTCTTCCCTTTTTTCAACCTGCAAAAAAGCCGCTACCTCGCCAAGGAGCATTCTCCGCTGATCATTCAAACTGACACTGAGTACCGCCACACTTTCATCTGTAAGCTCATGTGACCATAGACTCTTCTCTGTATCTTGTATTTGAGTGAGTAAGTTTTTTATTTGTTGTAAAAACTCATTTTCCCGATCATCGAGTACAAGCCCACGCTCTTTGAGCACTGCTTCTATGTCAGCTACTACTGTCTTCTTATCTTTGAATACCCCTTCTTCACCCGGGACTTTTAATGCGGACATATCGGCCGTAAGGTAGAGATTCAAAAGCGACCCTGCATCGACTGACTCTGGCACAGCTTCAGGCATTACAGCATCTTCCGGAGACATATCATCAAGTAAAACTTCCTCACTGATTGTGACATCAAGCTCATAACCCAAATCCTCTAACCGATCCTTTAAGAGTGAGAGCGCTACTCCGACTGATTCTTCGCAAGCAGCTGCGTCTTGTTTTATTTTTGCAAGCTCAGCAGACTCTATGTAAACCCCTGGTGCTGGTATTTTTTTTAAGAGTGACCCTAAAGCATAGTACTGATTGTTGGCATCGGTTAATACCGTATCAAACTCTAAAACAGTATCAAGCGCTGCGTCTTTGCGAACTTCTAGCTCAAGACGCTCAATGATCTCCATGTTTTCTGTCGCACTTTCAAAAAGTGTCCGGAGCGCAGCTTCATCTTGTTTTGAAAATTCAACCAAATCTTCTTGTGGCGGAATACGTTCACTCATAGTACCTACATCATACCACCAGGACTTGGTGGAGTAACTGGACGCTTCTGATAACGTGCGGATATCTCTGCTTCAACTTCAGTTCGCAATCGTCCATACCGAGCCATACTCGCCTCTATAACCGCAGCTACTTGACTTGGATCAGTCTCAAACGGCGGCATCGTAGCCAAACTGAAAGGCTTTGTCGGCACACCATTAACAAGCATCCGCACAAACGCATTGTAATTTGGAACATTCATCATATCTTTAGCTTCAAAGACTGGTGCAAACTGTGACTCCAAAAATTGAGCATCTTCAGCTCCAATACGAAAGGCTGCGAGCGAACCAACGTTTCCAAAAACAGCGTCTTTTATATTCTGATCGAGCTGTGCAATAAACTGGTGTGCTACTGTTAGGCTAAGCTTATACTTTCGTGCTTCAGACAAAATCGAAGCAATGGCTGGAGTCGACACATTCTGAAACTCATCAATATGGAGATAAAACGGCGGGAAACTTCGTGTAGAATCATCAACTCGAGAGAGTGCAGCCATGAGAATCTTACCGACAAAAATCATTCCGATTAGGTTGGCGTTAATTTCTCCCAAACGACCTTTTGAAAGATTTACCAACAAGATCTTCCGCTCATCCATAATCTGCCTAAAGTTAAAAGCGGATTTTTGCTGACCAATGATAGGTCGCATGTAATCGTTAGCAGTAAAGACATCGAACTTAGAAACAATATATGGCACAATGTTTTCTAGTGAAGCTTCACCACCAGCTTTGGTAGCAATCTCACTCCAAAACTGTACCACTACTGGATTTTTAGCCTTACTCAACTTGTAGCGCCGGTACTGAGAGTCCGCCATAACTCGCGAAATATCCATGAGCGTATTTCCACTTTCTGGATCTTCCATCACCAAGAGCGTGGCATTTCGGAAATACTGTTCAAACATAGGACCCATACTTTCAGGATTGGCTCCATACAACTTTTGAAAAATAGAAAACAACTCATTCACAACGAAGGTTTTTTGTTCAGGTTTCGACTCGTCGTACTCAAGCATATTTAGACCCACTACCCGATCAAGTCGTGAAGGATCAAAATAGATAACATCTTTTTGCCGTTCAGGTGGTATTGCACCCAACACGTCTTCAATATCTGTACCATGCGGGTCAATCATACACACACCATTCCCTTGCTCGATATCCTGAATGATTAAGTTGGTCAAAAACTTAGACTTACCAGTACCAGTCTGACCAATGACGTACAAATGTCGCATTCGATCAAGCTCAGTCATATACACACGACTTTCAGTGTTACGATGACGATTAACACCAAGGAGCGTCCCCGCAAGCGGCATATCGTTTGGTGCAGCGGCGGTATTAGAGTGCGACTGCTTAAACTGCGGCGAAGATAATATGCCGTTCCCAGGAAAATGTATCAGTGTCGCTAACTCAGCTAGGTTTAATTTTAAAACTGGTTTAGGGCGAAATTCACGAAATGAAAAAGCTTTTTGGAGTGCCAGAGCAGCCGGTCCCTTTTGAGACTTAATAACAAACCGATTACCATCAAGCAGATCAAACTGGTTAAACGTAGACTTAATCTCAGTTAATATTTGTTCGGCTCGGGCCGGAACTGCGGCTGATACTGCGATACGGATATTCGTTTCAACGATTTCAGATTTTAACTTACGGGAGAATAACTCAATTTTATCTGAATCAATCTTTTTCTCTTCGGTCGGAGTTGGTTTTTTGGTACTAAAGAGATCACCAACTGCCGCAAACAACTCACCACTCATTGTGCTGCGAGAGATAGCTTCTTGCGCTTTCATGCCCTTCTGCATGTTTTTAATTATCCCCTCATACTCTTTGTGGTAATCACGCTTCGGATAGCGCACAATAAACTGAATCGCTGCACCACCGCCCTCTCGTTCAATTTTTGAAAACGCATTTAATAATACGGCCAAAGGATCAGTTGGGAATTCTTCTTGAGTTTTTACCGGGTAGATTGAATGTTTTTCAAGATCAACTTCCGCCATAAGAGTAGTACCACCGTCAACAAAGACATTGTAGTCATGAGTTTGAATTGAAAGTTCAGCGTAAGGAAACAGTGACAGCACCTGCTTTTCAAACAAGACAACAAACTCATTTGGAATGGCAACATAAAAAACAATATCGTCACTCTTATCTGCCACCGCCAACTCAAAAACGAGATGGTTCATTTCGCGATTACTCCCAATTGTCCGCAAACCAATGAACATCTGCTCCATCAAACCCACCAGCTCTGCTAACTGATACTCACGAGTAGCTCCCTTGTTTTCCGGAAGCGTTACTTCGTAAAGAGTCATATGCAGTAAATGCCAAGGAGCAACTCCCTCTTTCAAATCCTGAATACTGGCACCATTTCTGATATATTCCACCAACTGACGATGCACCTCATCAACGACATAGGCATTTTGCACCTTCTCTAATACCGACAGAGCGTTGCGTATACCCTTTTCTTTGGCAATTTCGATAATATCCAAGACTGGGTCATGAGACACCACAATCTGCTCAACTGATGCAGCCAATACGGGTTCAGACAGTACATGTTCACGATTTAAAATTACCTGAGGAGTAAATGACGCGTATTCACGGATCTCTTGTCGGCCGATAGTTTCAGTATCAGCCCTATCAGTCTCAGGCGTTCGCAACAAAAGCTCACGCTCTCGCTCTGCTATTCGAGCACGTAAATACTGCAACTCTTCTTCGGGAGTGTTAAATTGCTTCGGAAGTCCTTCATTCATAGCTGTATTGTACCGTATTTACCTCTGAGAATATTTCTTAATCCCCGCCAGATATAAAAACGACAGGCTCTTGCCTATCGTTTTGCCAACACTGTTCTTTTATACGTATCGAGGTGTTCAAGGGCGATACCAGTACCCGCCACGACACAAAATAGTGCCTGGTCTGCCATATGTGCTTTTACACCTGATCTTCGGCGCACCAGCTCAGGAAAATTACGCAACTGTGAAGTACCACCAGTCATGATAATCCCCCCATCAATAATATCGGCTGCAAGCTCTGGTGGTGTCTCCTGAAAGACATCTTTTATCGCCTTTACCATCTCGCGGAGTTCTCTGCCTATAGCACGCACGACTTCATTTGTTCGTATTTCAGTTGTTCGAGGCAACCCAGAGAGCACATCACGCCCCTTCACCTCCATAACCAACTCCTCTTCAAGCGGCAGCGCTGAACCAATACCGATTTTTATCTCTTCAGCAGTCTTTTCACCAATGGATAAATTCCTAGTTTTTTTAACATAGTCAACAATTGCAGCATCGATACGATTACCAGCACACTTCACTGAGTTGGCTGCCACAATACCGCCAAGCGATATCACTGCCACGTCGATGGTGCCACCACCAATATCGACAATCATATGGCCTTGTGGCTCATAGATAGGCACACCAGCCCCAATAGCAGCCAAAATCGGCTCTTTTACCACATACGCATTACGAGCACCCGCTTTAATAGTGGCCTCTACCACCGCTCGACGTTCTGTAGAAGTAACGCCAGCTGGGACCGAGACCATCACGTCTGGTTTAAAAATATTGTACTTTTTTAAGGCCTTTCTTAAAAAGTAACGCAACATCACCTCGGTCACACGGTAATCAGCAATTACCCCGTCCTTCATTGGCCGATAGGCACGGATACTATCTGGGGTTCGCCCAATCATTCGCTTTGCCTCTGCTCCCACCGCCAAAACTTGATTATCGTCAGACACTGCCACCACCGATGGTTCATTGAGTACAATGCCCTGACCAGGCACAAAGACCAAAATACTAGTCGTACCAAGATCAATACCGATTTTTGGTGTGAGATTTTCCCAAAACATATAGTCCTCTATAGTACCTTGTTTCCCCACAGTATTAAAGCCTCAAAGGCTATAGCATATATGCTATAGTACTTAACATATGCAAAATATTGGACACCGCATCGCTGATGTGCGAGAAACAAAAGGAATAACTCAAGTGGAGTTAGCCAAACTCCTTAAAACTACCCAGAGCGCCATTGCTCGCATAGAGTCTGGGAATCAAAACGTGAGCGCTGATATGCTCCGCCGAATTGGCATCGCTCTTGGTAAAAACCTGATCACTCTCTCTCCTGGAACCGTTAATATCAAAATTGAAGGCAATAAAAAACTTGCTGGGACAATAGAAACCAACACCTCAAAAAATGGTGCGGTCGGCTTACTCTGTGCCAGCCTCCTCAATCGTGGCACTACCACTCTCAATCGCATGCCACGTATCGAAGAAGTACACCGCATCATTGAGGTTCTCGAAAGTATTGGCGTACGTGTCGAATGGAAAGACAACAACGTCATTATTACCCCACCAAAGAAATTTGCGTTAAGCAAAATTGATGTTGAGGCTGCTAGACGAACCAGAAGTATTGTGATGTTTATTGGACCACTGATTCACCTCCTTGAAAAATTCAGCCTTCCACAGTCTGGTGGTTGCAAACTTGGCAGCCGAACGGTCATGCCCCATTTTTATGCTCTAGAAAAATTTGGCGTGAATATTATTACCACCGAAGATAGCTACGAAGTAACAACCAAACACGAAGCACCAACAGAAATTATTTTGTATGAATCAGGTGATACTGTCACAGAAAACGCTTTGTTTGCCGCCGCACTCACCCCATCTACCACCGTCATAAAATATGCCTCGGCCAACTACATGGTGCAAGAGGTGTGCGCTTTCTTATTAAAATTAGGTGTAAAAATTGAAGGCATTGGTACCACGACCCTTACTGTGACTGGTGTGCCGAGCATCAAAACTGATGTCGAGTATACCCTATCAGAAGACCCAACTGACACCATGTTCTTCTTGGCAGCCGCCATCGTTACCAACTCAGCCATTACCATCACCCGCTGTCCAATCGACTTTCTAGAGCTCGAACTCCTCAAACTCGAGAAAATGGGCTTTCAGTACAAACAATCAAAACCCTACCTCAGTCACAACGGCATGACTCGACTTGTTGATATCACCACCAAGCCATCAAAACTCATTTCGCTTCACGAAAAAATTTACGCCAGGCCTTACCCAGGCCTCAACATTGATAACTTGCCATTCTTTGCCGTTATCGCTACTAAAGCTGAGGGACAAACCTTGATTCACGATTGGGTGTACGAAAAGCGAGCGATTTACTTTACCGAACTAGACAAACTTGGCGCTGACACAGTCCTTGCAGATCCGCACCGGATTTACATTAACGGCCCAACCAACCTAAAGGCAACCGAACTCATCTGTCCGCCCGCCCTCCGCCCTGCCACCATACTCCTCATTGCCATGCTTGGTGCCAAAGGGACCAGTGTCCTCCGCAACATCTACAGCATTAACCGCGGCTATGAAAAATTAGTAGAACGACTCACCTCAATCGGTGCAGAAGTTACGTACTTAGACGAATTTTAAGAAAAATCCCTTCTCAAAACCCCTCTCGGTGTCGCCAAGAGGGGTTTTCTCCACTATTCACGATTCGTCTGCTACAATACCGCTCATGTTTGTTATCGAGGTTATACCACTAATTCGCGGCACTAAAATCGATACTTTATCGTATTACAGCGCCACCTCATACCCAATCGGCACTTTCTTATCTATTCCCGTTCGAGGCAAAACTCATCGAGCCATAGTTGTTAAAGAAACTACAGTCTCAGAAAACAAGACAACTCTTAAGACTGCCAACTTCACCCTGCGTAAACTAGGTGAGCAAAGTTCAGTTACTACCGTTCCACAAAATATTATAAAGACCGCTGAGGCCCTTACCACCACCTATCCAAGCACGAGCGGCGCCATCTTATTTCAACTCCTCCCGCCAGATGTGCGGACTGGTGAGTATAAATATCCACTCGTTTCTTCACTCACACACCACGAAGACACCACTCCACAAATTCTTACCGGGGCCACCAAGGATCGCTACATCGCCTACCGGAGCCATATCAGAAGTGTCCTTGCCAGACGTGGTTCGGTACTATTTGTAGTGCCAACGAGTGCTGACGTTGCCTACGCCAAAGAACACCTCGCTCAAGGGATAGAAGATCGTGTAGTCGTATTTTCACCAGCCCAAAGCAAAAAGGCTCGTGAGCAAGCTTACTTGGCATTTGAAGACACAAGTCTTGCCAAGCTCATCATTACCACCCCATCACACGCCTACCTAGATAGAGTTGATCTCCTTTCTATTATTATTGATGAATCTGGTGCCGACTTTTATCACACTAACACCAGACCATATCTTGATCATCGCGCCGGACTTCTGACATACGCAAAAATCACCGGTCGACGCATTCTCTTGGGAGATATCGTCCCCCGAACCGAAGAGGAGTATCGTCGTCGTCTTGATTTTTATACCACGTACGACGATGCTAAAAAGAGAATCGCCTTCAGTACCCCACTCACCATTATTCAACAAAAAGATAAGTCCACTCCCGACGTTCCGTTTTCCCTCTTCTCTAAAGAATTAAAAGCTCGGACCGAAAACATTCTCGAAAGCAAAGGACGAGTTTTTATGTTTGGTGCCAGACGCGGTCTAGCGCCCGTCGTTACCTGTATTGATTGCGGCCACATTTTTAGATGCCCAGATTCCGACACCCCCTACTCATTGGTGAAGACAGCGAACGCAACTGGCGAGGAAGAACGCTGGTTTGTCTCGAGTACTTCCGGAAAAAAGATCCGCGCAGCAGACACCTGCCCTACCTGTGGATCATGGCGACTACGCACCCGCGGCATTGGTATACAACACGTCCATGATGAAGCACTTGATCAGTTCCCCAAAGCAAAAATTTTTCTCTTTGATCACACCACCGCCACAACCAGAAAACGTGCCGAAAAAATCATCGAAGATTTTTATGCTACCAGAGGGAGTATTTTGGTTGGAACTAAAATGGCACTTCCTTACCTGAAAGCAGCCGGAATAGACCTGAGTGCTGTCATTTCACTTGACGCCACAAGAGCCAATCCCACCTGGCGGGCTGACGAAGAAACTTTTCGTCTACTTTTGACACTACGAGATTATTCAACTCACGAGGTAATGGTCCAAACCAGACTCGCTCCCGACACCATACTCCAATACGCCGGACAAGGTAGTCTTGAATTATTTTACGATGACGAAATCAGTCTGAGAGAAATGCTTCTCTATCCACCTTTTGCCACCTTTATACTCCTCAGCTACGCCGGCGATAAGCCAACCGTAGAGTCAATTGAAGGCGAGATTAAAAACAGCACCAAAGACTACACGGGTGATTTCTACACCAACCCCGCCTCGAGACCAGGCAAGATACTGCGCCACGCACTTTTTAGACTGACAGACCAAAAACAAAAAGTGAGCTGCATTGAAACTTTAAAGCAACTACCACCATATATTCGTATCGAAGTTGATCCGAATCGGATTGTCTAAAGGTGGCACTTATGGTACGTTACCTGTACTAATCAATAAATCTATGGCCAAATTAGTACCAGAAAATCACCCAGCGCTACATACTATTGCTGAAGAAATTACTGCTGAAGAATTTAAAAACGGTAGTGTTACCAAGCTACTGAAAGACCTTCGTGACGCAATTAAAACCTATAAAATCGACGGGTACACCGCTGTAGCAATTGCCGCACCACAAATTGGCGTTAGTAAGCGGATGTTTATTATTGAAGATCAGAGCGGAGATGGAGACAGACTCCCTACCGTCATAGCCATTAATCCTCGCTTTACCAAAATATCCAAAAAGACACACGTTGTTGGTGAAGGCTGTCTTTCAATTCCTGATCAGTACGGACTCGTCCGAAGAGCTACAAATGTCACACTAGAAGCCCTTGATGAACACGGCCAACCTTTCTCTCGCGGAGCCGGCGGTCTTTTGGCGCAAATTATGCAACACGAAACTGATCACTTAGACGGCATCCTATTTACCGACCGAGCTGAAAAGGTCTGGACAAAAGATGATTTAGATAACGTCACTAAACGCGAAGCAACTCTTTCATAACTATGAAGTTTGCTTTTTTTGGGACCCCAGAGCTCGCGGCTATTGCACTTGATGAGATGGCTACTTTCGATGCCCTTCCTTCACTTATTGTCACCGCCCCCGATGCGCCAGTCGGAAGAAAGCAACTCCTTACTCCTCCGCCAGTAAAAGTCTGGGCAGAGAGAAAAAACATTCCCGTATTTCAACCCAACTCTCTTAAAAACCCAGCTGACCTTTCACTCCTCACTGAGACGGATTGGGATTTTTTTGTGGTTTTTGCGTATGGCAAAATCATGCCAGAGTGGCTATTGTCATTGCCAAAATATGGCACAATTAATGCTCACCCTTCACTCTTACCGAAACTTCGCGGTGCCAGCCCGATTCGGAGCACTCTTCTAAATGATTTAAGTGCCGCCGGAGTAACTATCATTCAGATGGATGCAGAAATGGATCACGGCCCAATTCTCTACCAGCAGCCGGTCGATCTCCATAATCAGCCAATTTTAGGACGTGAACTAGATAAAACCATGAGTCTTATCTGTGGTGATTTACTTGTGCATGTCATGCGTGAACTGCAGGTAGGAAATCTCACACCCACCCCACAAAACCACTCCAT
>JACCDV010278803.1_pt1 | contig 10737 bp, 11 predicted proteins | sample 7446131 | NCBI WGS metagenome assembly JACCDV01 (sample SAMN15323448, study PRJNA562643) | freshwater metagenome | isolation source: river surface water | place: USA:Blue River Watershed | collected 2017-08-17
CATTAAATTCCCTGGCGTGGATACCATATTGGGCCCAGAAATGAAGACCACCGGCGAGGTGTTGGGTGTGGGTGCTATCTTTGCGGTAGCCATCTTGAAGTCACAATTGGGTGCTTCAACCACCTTACCTGAAGGCGGCCGTGCGTTCATCAGTGTGCGCAAGGAAGACTACAATAAAGTGGTGGAGATCGCCCATGCCTTGCATGATTTAGGCTTTGAGTTGGTGGCCACCAAAGGCACGGCTACTGCATTGACAGCCAACGGTTTAAAAGTGTCGTCCGTCAACAAGGTGGCCGAAGGCCGTCCACACATCGTCGACATGATAAAAAATAACGACATCAGCTTTATCGTTAATGTCACGGAAGACAAGCGTGCCGTGGCCGATTCCTACGAAATTAGGCGCAGTGCATTGCAAAACAAAGTCACCTATTACACCACCTTGGCTGGCGCTAAAGCGGCTTGTATAGGCATGGCGCACATGCAAGAGTTGACGGTGGAGTCTTTGCAAGACTTGCATAAAAAGCTGGCTTAAAATACACTTTGTCCGACATTTTTTAACAAGAGCTATTCATTTGTACTTTTAAAGCCACACTCAGATTGGGTGTGGTTTGTTTTTTATTCAGAGGTTTTTCAACATGGCAGTGATACAAGTTCCCGTTACCGTTAAAGGTGCCGCGCTATTAAAAGAAGAGTTATTGCGTTTGCGCAGTGTCGATCGTCCGGATGTTATTCAGGCCATTGCTGAAGCGCGCGCACAAGGCGATTTATCGGAAAATGCCGAATACGAAGCAGCCAAAGAACGGCAAAGTTTTATCGAAGGCCGCATTTCTGAGTTAGAAGCCAAATTGTCCAATGCCATGGTCATAGATCCAGCCACGCTTAATGCGGATGGCCGTTGTGTGTTCGGTGCTACCGTGCGCATAGAAGACTTGGAAAGCGGCGCGATTATTAGCTACCAAATTGTCGGTGACGACGAAGCGGACATCAAAAATGGTAAGATTTCCATCAGCTCACCGATATCACGTGGTTTAATTGGTAAGTCAGAAGGCGATGTGGCTGAAGTGATGGCGCCAGGTGGCGTGAAAGAGTACGAGATTTTAGACGTTCAATACATTTAATGCAGCATAGCTTGAGGGTGTGACTATGAGAAATAATTGGTCAGATAAATTCAGTTTACTGTTAATTACTTTTTGGGTGGGCGCCTTGTGGACGGTAGGGGCGGTGGCCTATGTGTTATTCAGCACCTTGCCAGACAACTTATTGGCGGGCCAAATAGCCGGTCAATTTTTCACTTACCTGGCCTATTTAGGCTTGTTCTCGGCTTTTTTCTTGTTGTTGCAACGCTTGTTCGCCTATGGCACTCAGGCCTTAAAGCAAGGTTATTTTTGGGCGCTGTTAGTGATGTTGTTGTTGGTCTTGGCTGGCCAGTTTGGTATACAACCGATATTGGCTCAATTAAAAGCCGATGCCTTGCCTAGCGATGTGATGCAAAGTGTGTTTTCTGATCGCTTTGCTACTTGGCACGGGGTGGCCAGCATCGCCTATGTGTTGCAATGCTTGTTGGGCTTCGTGGTGGTGCTGAAAAGGTAAGGCCTTATTTCTGCGGCAGTACAATTTTTGCTTTAGTTGAGGCGCGGTAAACCACCAATTGTTTACCTATTTGATGCACTGCTACAGCATTGGTTTGAGCGCAAATATCCAACAGCATTTGTGCGCGCAAGGCCCGGTCATCGCTCATGACTTTAATTTTGATTAATTCGTGGGCGTCTAAATTGACATTAATTTCCTTCATCACCGCCTCGGATAAGCCTTTGTTGCTAATCATGACGACAGGATTTAAGGTGTGGGCGAGGCCGCGTAAGTAGCTGATTTGTTTTGAATTCACGTTGGTTTCTTCTTTAGGGTTTTTGCTTTGAGGTATTTCTTGGGTACACTATTTTATGTGGGCGAAGTTTAACAGATGAAGCTAAAACCTTCCAGCAAAGCTTGGATGCACGAGCACGTTAACGATGAATTCGTCAAACGTGCGCAAAAAGAAGGCTACCGTGCGCGCGCCGCCTACAAGCTGATAGAAATCGACGACAAAGATAAATTAATCAAGCCTGGCATGACCATTGTTGATTTAGGCGCCACGCCTGGTAGCTGGTCGCAAGTGGCCACGCAACGTTTGAAAGGTCAGGGGCGCATCATCGCCTTGGATTTGCTAGAAATGGAGCCGATTAAAGGCGTGGAATTCATTCAAGGCGACTTTAGGGAAGAGGCGGTCTTGAAGCAATTGGAAAATAGCCTGCAGGGCAAACAGGCAGACCTTGTAATTGCCGACATGGCCCCCAATATGTCAGGTATCACCATAGTTGATCAAGCCGGTGCCGCCTATTTAACGGAATTGGCGCTGGAGTTTAGTCGAGATTGGTTGAAACCAAGCGGTAACTTCTTAGTCAAGGTATTCATAGGCGCTGGCTTCGATGAAATTTTACTCAGCATGCGCGGTATGTTTGATAAGGTGGTCACCCGCAAACCCAAGGCTTCACGGGGTCGCAGCAACGAAGTCTATTTGCTTGGGCTAGGTAAGAAATAATAGCTAAGAAATAATACGGTGCTAGGCACTAAAAATAGCCCTTAACGGCTGGCAGTAGGCTGAGATTTAAGCATAAAATAGCCATTGCTATTATGCCTTTTAAAAAGGAACGGAATTTTGAACAACATCTTTAAAAACATTGCCATCTGGGTCGCCATCGCCATGGTATTGATGGCGGTGTTTAATCTGTCTGGTGTTAAAAATGGCGCAGACAGCCAAATCGTCTATTCGCAATTCATCCAAGAAGTGAAAGATGGACGCATCGCTAAGGTGCAAATTGATGGTCGCGTATTGCGTGGTACCACGCATGACGGTAAAAAATTCAATAGTTATGCGCCTACCGACCCGTGGTTGGTGTCCGATTTGCTAAAAAATAATGTACAGGTGGAAGCCAAGCCTGAAGAAGAGCAATCTTTCTTGATGAGCTTGTTTGTCTCCTGGTTCCCAATGATATTGTTAATTGCTGTTTGGGTGTTTTTCATGCGCCAAATGCAAGGCGGCGGTAAAGGCGGCGGACCGTTCTCGTTTGGCAAAAGTAAGGCCAGGCAGCTGGACGAAAGCAATAACCAAACAACGTTTGCGGACGTGGCCGGTTGCGATGAGGCCAAGGAAGAAGTGACCGAAATCGTTGAGTTCTTGCGTGACCCAACTAAATTCCAGAAACTAGGTGGCCGCATCCCGCGGGGTGTGCTCATGGTGGGCCCACCGGGTACCGGTAAAACCTTGTTGGCGCGTGCGATTGCCGGCGAAGCCAAAGTCCCGTTCTTCACTATATCGGGTTCCGATTTCGTTGAAATGTTTGTCGGTGTTGGTGCATCACGCGTGCGCGACATGTTTGAGCAAGCCAAGAAAAGCTCACCCTGCATCATCTTCATCGATGAAATTGATGCGGTAGGTCGCAGCCGTGGATCAGGCACAGGCGGCGGTAATGACGAGCGTGAGCAAACACTCAACCAGCTATTGGTGGAGATGGATGGCTTTGAAGGTAACTCCGGTGTGATTGTGATTGCCGCAACTAACCGTGCCGATGTATTGGATAAAGCCTTGCTGCGCCCAGGCCGTTTCGATCGCCAAGTGATGGTGTCTTTGCCGGACATTAAAGGACGTGAACAAATTTTAATGGTGCACATGCGTAAAGTGCCTATCGATGTGGACGTGAAAGCCGACATACTGGCGCGTGGTACCCCGGGTTTTTCAGGTGCGGATTTGGCCAATTTGGTCAACGAAGCGGCCTTGTTTGCTGCGCGTCGCAATAAACGCACGGTGGACATGCAAGACTTTGAAGATGCCAAAGATAAAATTTTCATGGGCCCTGAGCGTAAATCCATGATCATGCGTGAAGAAGAACGCCGTAACACGGCCTACCATGAATCTGGCCATGCCGTGGTTGCCAAGTTGTTGCCTAAAGCCGACCCCGTGCATAAAGTGACCATCATGCCGCGTGGCTGGGCATTGGGTTTGACCTGGCAGTTGCCGGAGTTTGATCGCATCAGCAATTACAAAGACAAGATGCTGGAAGAAATTTCCATCTTATTTGGCGGCCGCATTGCCGAAGAAATTTTCATGCATCAAATGTCCACCGGTGCGTCCAATGATTTTGAGCGTGCCACCAAATTGGCGCGTGACATGGTGACACGCTACGGCATGTCCGATGCACTGGGTACCATGGTGTATGCCGGCAGTGAGCAAGATTCCTTGTTTGGTAGCATGAGTTCGAAAACCGTGTCTGAAGCCACCCAGCAAAAAGTGGACGCAGAAATTCGACGCATCTTAGATGAACAGTACGGCTTAGCGCGTAAATTGTTAGAAGACAACCGTGATAAAGTCGAAGCCATGACCGCCGCTTTGATGGAGTATGAAACCATCGATGCCGATCAAATTAACGACATTATGGCAGGCATCGCTGTGCGTCCGCCTAAACCATCGCAAAGCAAAGCCAACCCACCCAAAGACAAGGGTCCCGGTGAAGTCGGCGCTACGCCAGCAGCGCAGCCTGCCGCCAAAACCTAAGCCTGGGTTTTTTCTAAGGCGCATGCAAAAAGGGCTGGGAAACCAGCCCTTTTTCTATGCCTAGCGAATTTAAGTATAATTCGTCTTATGAATTTTCAATGTGGTAACCACCTATTGGTGCTCGATCGCCCGCACATCATGGGCATAGTCAATGTGACCCCCGATTCCTTTTCCGATGGTGGTCGTTATGCCAGTGTTGATTTGGCCGTGGCCCATGCGATGCAGCTTGTCGCAGACGGCGCTGACATCTTAGACATCGGTGGTGAATCGACCCGGCCAGGTGCCGAACCGGTCAGTTTGGATGAGGAGCTGGCTCGGGTTATTCCTGTGATTAGCGCATTAACTCAAGCCGTCTCCGTGCCCATTTCCATCGATACTTACAAGCCTGAGGTAATGCGCTTAGCCATAGAAGCGGGGGCCGCCATGGTCAATGATGTGCAGGCCTTGCGCATGCCAGGTGCTTTAGACGTGCTAGCCAATAGCACGGCAGGCGTGTGCTTAATGCACATGCAAGGCACACCGCAAACCATGCAGCGCAGCCCCCACTATGATGACGTGCTGAACGATGTACGGGACTTCTTAAGTGAGCGTTTGCAAACACTGCAGGCGCGGGGCATCGCCATCGAGCGTATCGCGCTTGACCCAGGCTTTGGCTTCGGTAAAACCCGCGCGCACAACATCAGCTTGCTTAAAAATTTACAGCAGCTGTGCGATTTAGGCGCGCCATTATTGGTGGGCTTATCGCGTAAATCCATACTGGCCGCGATTGCCGGTGATGATAGTCAGCGTTTGCCAGCCAGTCTTGCCGCAGCCGTGATTTCAGCCATGAAAGGCGCTAAAATACTGCGTGTGCACGATGTAAAAGCCACTGCAGAAGCCCTTAAGGTTTACTCTGCCATACAATGAATGGAATAAAGCAAATGACGAAAAAATACTTTGGTACAGATGGCATACGCGGCAAGGTGGGTGAGTCACCGATTACCCCGGAGTTTGTCATGCGTTTAGGCTATGCCGCTGGTAAAGTGCTGACCCAAGTAAGCAGCAATCTGGCTAAAGGCGCCCACCCGGCGGTATTGATTGGTAAAGACACGCGCATTTCCGGCTACATGCTAGAAGCGGCCTTAGAGGCAGGCTTATCGGCTGCAGGCGTCGACGTATTGCTGACCGGCCCCATGCCCACCCCAGCCGTGGCTTATTTAACCCGCGCATTGCGCGCGCAAGCCGGCATTGTCATTTCTGCATCGCATAACCCCTACTACGACAACGGCATCAAGTTTTTTTCCAGCGCCGGCGCTAAATTAGGCGATGCCATCGAGCATGCCATAGAGGCCGAATTGGCTAAGCCCATGCAAGTCATGGCATCGGCTCAACTCGGTAAAGCTCGGCGTATAGACGACGCAGCCGGTCGTTACATCGAGTTTTGCAAAAGCACCTTTCCGTCCAGCATGGATTTGCGTGGTCTAAAAATCGTTTTGGATTGCGCGCACGGCGCGACTTACCACGTCGCCCCGAATGTGTTTCATGAGTTAGGCGCAGAAGTCATCGCCATAGGCAATAAGCCGGATGGCTTAAACATCAACGAGCAAGTAGGCTCCACTCACCCACAAGCCCTGCAAAAAGCCGTATTGGCTGAGCAAGCTGATTTAGGCATAGCGTTTGATGGTGATGGCGACCGGGTCATGATGGTCGATAGCCAAGGCCGATTGCTCGACGGGGATCAATTGCTCTACATCATTGCCAGTGGCTTGCATAAAAATGGCCAGCTGCAAGGTGGTGTAGTGGGTACGCTGATGACCAATCTGGCCTTGGAACATGCGCTACAAAAACGCGCCATTCCGTTTGCCCGCGCCAAAGTGGGCGACCGCTATGTCTTGGAGTTGCTCAATGAAAAAGGCTGGTTGTTGGGTGGTGAGAATTCTGGGCACATCTTGACCTTGGATAAACACAGCAGCGGCGATGCCATCATTGCTGCCTTGCAAGTGTTGCATGCGCTGCGTTTAAGCGGGCAATCGCTTAGCGATTTAAACGCGGATTTAGTGCTATACCCGCAAGTCTTGATCAACGTGACCACCGCTAAAAAGATAGCCTTGGATCAGGTCAGCATACAGGACGCCGTTAAAGCCGCTGAACAACGCTTGGCCGGCAGCGGCCGTGTCCTGCTGCGTGCCTCCGGTACCGAAGCTAAGATACGCGTCATGGTGGAAGGGCAAGATGCAGGTTTGGTGCAAACACTGGCGGAATCTATTGCTGCTGCGGTTAAGTTGGCTGCCAGCTAAACCCAGCTACAGGCAGCAAGCACTTTGCAATAAAGTCCGCTGTCACAAATTTTTCATATTATTTTCATCTTTCGTTCACGCGACAATGACATCCTCGCTTTTATGCTTATTTCAATAGCCATAAAAGTCGAGGTGCAGCATGCCCTATAAAATGCGTTGGTATTTAAATCGCATGCATAGATTGGACAGTAACTTGTGCATAGCGGTGAATCAGACCAGTCAAGTTCGCTTGATACGCGATGTGTTTAGACTGGTTAGCCGTCTAGGCGACGGCCTATTCTGGTATAGCCTGATGCTATTAATCCTGCTGTTTGAGGGTAGGGCTGGTATTGGGCCAGTGATGCACATGGCGCTGGCCGGTTTGTTTGGTACATTCTTGTACAAATGGCTAAAAGGCAAAACGCTGCGTCCTCGTCCCTTTGAAGTGCACCAGGATATCTTCTTGACCGGCAAACCCTTGGACAAATTCAGCTTCCCCTCTGGCCATACCTTGCACGCCGTGGTATTTGGCTTGGTGGCAATTAATTATTACCCAGCGTTGTCTTTCTTGATACTGCCGTTTGTCAGTATGGTGGCTTTGTCGCGCGTGGTATTGGGCTTGCATTACCCCAGCGATGTGTTGGCCGGTGCCTTGATAGGCAGTCTGATCGCTGCCTTGTCTTTTCTAGTGGTGTAAGCGACTAGCTTAAAAAATTAGCCTAAAAAATCATAGCCCTAATTGGCATTGGCTGGGAAATAACGCAGCGGTAGCGGGTGCAACACATGTAAGTGGCTTAAGCATTCCTCACGCCAATCATCGAGCTGTTGCACGCTTAAGTTTTTCAATTCCGGTTCTAGCAAAGGTCGGTCGCCATTAAGCACCAAGCCTATGTCTTGCACCGCCACTTGGGTTTTGGCGATGTAATAGACGAAGTGCTTGAAAACTTTTTTATCCAAGACATGGACCGTGCGATAAATTAAATGCGGTAAATGAATCGCACGCAACACCCCGTCCCAAAATGCCAGGCGTTTTAAGGCGGCGGACGTAACGCTGATGCTGCATCTAAATTGCACGGACATGAACTGGCTCAAGGCGACTTGGTGCTCATTTAGTAAGCGCCGTGGCGAGGTCTTAATCAGTGGCGCTAGGTGGGCGTCCATGGCCCATTCAGAAGTGATGTGGGTGAGGATGTCGTTCTTAAACCACTTAGCCTCGTGCGCGGGCACAAAGTGATTGTGTGCAATCACGTCCACGTATAAATGACTTAGGTAGCCAATGGCAATCGCCGTTTCTTGCTCGGTCTTGGCAGACGCCATCAATTGTTGGGCGTTTTCCCATAAGTGGGTATGGCGAAAGCGGTGACTGATGATGGCCAGGTCCGGCAGGCAGGCACCAGCCATGACCAATTCAGGAAATTTCTTAATGGCGGACTGCAAGCGTGGGTCCAGCAGCGGCATGGCCCAAAGTAGCGATTGGGCGAAGTACAAGTGCGTCACCAAGCCCCATGCGTTAGCGTCTACCGAATACAAGCAGCAGGGTAGCCACCAATAAAGTTTGTGCATAAAGCCAGTCAATTTCATGTTTAGTAATGTGACGCTTACACATGAAAAAATCGTGACAGAAACATGATAATTTCATGACGAAATTTAATCAAATTCATTAAAGTGTCATATTGTCGCGTTATCTTGCTAGTCATCAGTAGCAGACCTTATACCAAGGATAGGCCAAGCCACCATGACCAAGCGCAACAGCAATACCCAGCCTTTAAAGATTTTATTTTTGTCGGACGTGTATTTCCCGCGTATCAATGGGGTTTCAACCTCCATACGCACCTTTGTCGAGCAGTTACAAGGTTTGGGCCATACCGTGCATTTAATTGCGCCTGACTATGCTTCTTTAACGGAAGACGAAGCCTGGATTATGCGGGTGGCAGCACGTAGCATTTATTTCGATCCGGAAGACAAGTTAATGCGCTTTGGTTCAGCCATGGATTTGCTGCCCTACTTAGCCAAACAAGGCTATGACTTGATCCATGTGCACACGCCATTTGTGGCGCATTACGTCGGCTTGAAGTTAGCAGAAAAGCTGACTATTCCCTGTGTGGAAACCTACCACACCTTTTTTGAGGATTATTTGCATCACTATTTGCCGTGGTTGCCTAAGGCCTTGGCCAAGGGTTTGGCACGCTTCATTTCCAAACGTCAGTGCAACGGCGTGGACGCCATAGTTTCGCCTTCTAAACCCATGTTGGATGTGCTGCGAGCCTATGGGGTGGCAGTCAATGCCGAGGTTATTCCTACCGGCTTACAAGCCCACAGTTTTAAGGAGGCGGATGGCTCGGCCTTTAGGAAAAAATACGGCATTGCCTCGGATAGGCCGATGATGCTGTATGTGGGCCGCGTAGCCTTTGAGAAAAACATCGATTTCCTCTTGCACATGACCAAGGCGCTATTGGAAAAGCAGCCCAATGCCTTATTGGTGGTTACCGGCGAAGGCCCGGCAGAAGCCAGCTTGCATAAACTGGCCAAAACCCTAGGCATAGAAAGCAGCGTGCAATTCATAGGTTACCTAGACCGTGCCACCGAGCTTAACGCCTGTTATCAGTCCGCCGACGTGTTTGTATTTGCCTCTAAAAGTGAAACGCAAGGCTTGGTGTTGTTGGAAGCCATGGCGCAAGCCACGCCTGTGGTGGCGATTGCCGAGCTGGGCACAGCATCCATATTGGTAGAGGGTAAAGGGGCGTTAATAGCACCCGATGACAGTCACTTGTTTGCTGAAAAAGTGGCGCAATTACTATCCCACCCTGAGCACTGTTACGAGTTAGGCCGTCAGGGCTTGGATTACGCGATGGCCAATTGGACGGCTAAATTGCAAGCGCAACGCTTAGAGGGCTTTTACCAAAGCGTGATTGAAGCCAAGCAGGGACCTAAGTCAGCTTAATCGTACGTTAAATTCCGACGGCTGAAACGGGCGAAACCTTATCGCGGCGGGGCGCCGCTCCTACATACGAATTTTAAGCCGAGTTATTTGAGACTTAGAAATGACGGCAATGCAGCATGAGCTTGTCCAAATCCCACCGTTCGCCCTTCACGATGATCAATGCGAGTTTTATTGAGCATTAGATCAGAAGGGAATGCCCTTCACGAATTTCAAGTCGAGTCGTTTGAGACTTAGAAATGACGGGAATGCCCTTGCGGTATTGCGGCATGAGCTTGTCGAAGGGTGCTAAGTGCAAATTGCAGATAACCGTGATATTTATCGGCTTGTTTCTGGATAGCGCATGCTTCGACAAGCTCAGTACGAACGGGGCGAAAATTGCGGCATTGCAGCCCCGCCGCGAATTGCGATTTCTGACATAAAAAAAGCCAGCGCAATGCTGGCTTTTTAATCGCTAGGGGAGCGAATTAGGCTTTAACTTCTTCGGCCATTTCATCCATGCTGATGTGGCGCACGTCTTTACCCTTAACCATGTAAACCACGTATTCGGAAATGTTTTTCGCGTGGTCGCCAATACGTTCTATGGCTTTAGCAATAAACAACACTTCCAATGACATGGAGATGGTGCGTGGGTCTTCCAACATGAAGGTGATCAAATGACGGATGGACATTTGGTAATGTTCGTCCAGTTGTTGGTCCATTTCGGCAATTTCTAACACTTTGGAAGAATCCGAACGAGCAAACGCATCCAAGGCCATGTGCAACATCTCACGCGCCATGTTGGCCATGGTTTTGATCTCAGCAAAACGCGGTGTCCACATGCGATCGGTTTCTAAGGTTTTTTGTGAAAAGCGCGCAATTTTAGCCGCTTCATCGCCTATGCGCTCTAAGTCAGTAATGGTTTTAATCATCATTAATATCATGCGCAAATCACCGGCAGCCGGTTGACGGCGGGC
>JACCDV010216195.1_pt1 | contig 10736 bp, 11 predicted proteins | sample 7446131 | NCBI WGS metagenome assembly JACCDV01 (sample SAMN15323448, study PRJNA562643) | freshwater metagenome | isolation source: river surface water | place: USA:Blue River Watershed | collected 2017-08-17
AAGGAAAGAAATAATCATTTGCTACATAGAGCGTCAAAAACGGAATGGTGAATAAGCCACCATAAACTATCACCTTTAAAAAATCGTTCATATGACAGCAAATATACCACGAAGCCAGAGGCCAGAGCCTCTAGACGAAGTCTAAAAACCGGTTTAAAACCCTGAAAGAAGCCCAGAAAATGGCTTCCAACGCCACTTTTTAACACTTAAGACTGTTATACTTATGACAAATGAAAAATCTTGCTACTTCCCTACTGCGAAAATCTGAAAAATATACCAAGACAGACATGATCTATCTAGTTGGACAAGGTGGTTGGTTATTAGTTGGACAAGGTGCCGTATTTGTAAGCTCACTAATACTAGCTTGGGTTTTTGCAAATTATGTCACCCCTTCTGACTATGGTTTATATAAATATGTATTATCAATAGCCACCATTGCGACAATTACCACCATGACTGGTTTTGGCACTGCCACCGCTAGAGCAGTGTCTCAAGGACACGATGTAAATCTGGTTAAACTTTTGCGCACCAGAATGCTTTTTGGATTAATCGGCAGCACCGGTCTTTTCGTCATTGCCTTCTACTATCTAATGCTAGGTAATATTTTACTATCATCACTATTTTTAGTAACTGCGCTTTTTATTCCTTTTTACGAAACACTATCAGATTATCAGTTTGTACTTCAAGGAAAAAAAGACTTTAAAACTCAAACTTATTTAAGAATTGGTCAAAGACTACTACTTTCTACCATTGTCATACTAACTATTATATTTACAAAAAATATAATAATAATCACTTTTGTCTTTTTTGCGGCCAGTACCATTTCTCAATATTTAGCACTTAGGTATACTTTAAATAAATACCCACACAATCAAACCTCTGCCTACCCACATCAAGAAATTGTATCGTACGGACAAAGACTATCAATTCAAGGTATCTTTTTGACAGGGGCTGCACAACTAGACAAAATACTACTTTTCAAATTTCTTGGCCCAACCCAACTAGCCACTTATGTGTTTGCCATCGCTATACCCCAAGAAATAAACGGCTTACTGGGTAATATAAATTCAGTTGCTTTTCCAAAATTAGTAGATAAAAATAGTCGTGAATTTAAAATTGCACTACTTAAAAAAATAGGACTCTTCACTTCCTTGCTACTTTTTCCCATTGGCGCTTACATGGTCATTGCTCCCTATCTATTCAGTTGGTTTTTTCCTGTATATATGGAAGCGGTTTTCATTTCTCAACTATTTGTCGGGACAATTATATTTATACCTGCTTCACTTATTTGGCATTATTTTTATGCCACCGATCACAAGTCAGCCCTGTGGGTAGGAACAATAGCTGGGCCAGTCTCTTACCTAGGATCTATAATATTACTAGCACCAGTTTTTGGTCTAACTGGTGCAGTCTATGCAACCTACATAAGAGGAATAATAGATTTAAGTACCGGTCTCTATTTCTTTCTTCGTAAATTCTAGGTTAGTTAAATAAATATTAATTTATTTTATCCAATCTATTCATAGCCAAATCAAAAAACTGTCCGGTGTCCCATACCGTATAACCAGACTGAGTTAGGTCATAAGTCATGACTTTAGATGTTGGCCCCAGAGAGCACATTATCAACACCTTGTCTTTTGGATATTTTGCCGCCACTACCTGTACCTGATTAAGGAGTCTAGGATAAACACTCCAAGCATCACTACTAGGTCCTTCTATATAGTCAGTGCTAATACCAAACTTTTTATCACCAAAACGCAATGTGTTACTCGCTACAATAATTAGATGCTTACCTTCCATAAAGGAAAATATCTTTTGGTACGGCAATTCAGGGAAATATCTCTCCTGAAAACATAGTGCTCGTCCATACACTTGGGTCGGTCTGATGTAATCTTTTAAAAAAATTTTTGAATGAGTCCAGTAATGATACTGTTCTTTTATACCTCGCATTTTAAACTGCTGCTTATTCATCAAAATCAACTCTGGGTTAAAACCGACCAACAGACGCGGATTACCCGAAGCTAATACTTCTCTTAGCCGCATAGCCAAATCAGGTTCATATCTCTGTCGCCAGTCGTTGAAGTACAAACCTATACCTAACAACATATCAAAAACATCATCACCAAACCGCACAAAAGAACGATTATTATCAATTACGGTATCAATCGTGGTTTGGTAGTCTAAAAACTTCACATTATTGTAGTGCGACAAATATGAATCCGCTACCCAGTTATAGTAAAGATACTTCTTTAAAAAGGGCCAGATCGCTCTTGGATTATCTCGAAACTTTTTTAGACGGTTACTCCAAATAATGATTTGTCGCTTCATGGTTTTAGTATACTATTAACCCTAAGATGGAACCAAACTTTTGCATTATCACCACCACATATAAAAGGCCAGAGCTAATTTTACGTTGCCTCGACAGCTCCCTAAAGCAAACATTCCGCAATTGGGAACATTTGATTGTTGTAGATGATAAAGAAAGCGACTATTCTGCACTACTTTCTTTTTCAAAATCTGACCCGCGATTCACTATTTTAAACAATGAAACCAATATTGGTAAAAATGCATCAATAAACCTAGCTTTTAAACATCTACAAAATAAACAGTTTAGTGGTTATATTATTTTTCTTGATGACGATGACTGGCTATCACCATCATGTCTTTTAGACTTTGCTACTAATATTGCAAGAAACCCATATAAGTGGCTAGTATCAAATCGAACCAACACTGATTCAATACCCTTCACACAAAATAAGACTGGAGGCAATCTTATTCATTACCAAAGAAATTGTTTACTTAAAAAAAACTTCGCTGGTGACGCCACTCATTGTATTGATTTTTCGATAATCAAAAATATACAAATGCCCCTAAGCATAAAAAACGCCGAGGAATGGCTATTCTTTGCTCAACTATCTACAAGAAACCCTTACTTCAAATATCTTCCAGTTAACGGAACAATATCTGAGGGATACGCTAATTCTGGACTTACTGATCTTTATCACAAAAATAAAGAGGCAGACAAAAACGCTTACAAGCTACTAAAAGAGGTGGTTAGTAGAAAAATCTACTCACCAATTATCTTAGGCTATACCCTAACAAGATTTTTTCGATCTCTAGTCTAAACCCTAATTTGGAGTAACAACATCTTGCGGTATTTTTGTATTAGGAAAAAATCCAGTGTAAAGGGCTGTAGCCACAAGAAAGGCGCGTGAAAAATATGCCCTGTTTAAGCCCTGTTTGATAAGACCAATAACACAAAGTCCAAAAAACCAAATGATTACATTCAAAGACAAAACTAATCGCGACTGATCACTGTGTCTTAATGATATACGTACAGCATTACGCATACGATAATAAACCTTATAAGCAGGTGTGGCTGGATTAAATAATCCAAAAATATGATCCCCATAATTAGGAAAAGTCATATCAATATCACGAATAATTGGACGAGCACAGGCGTAAGATTGATAACCCAGACGACGAATACGCCAAGCGTAATCTAAATCTTCGCCATAAATAAACATACTCGCATCTGGCACATCAACCATACGCACCACTTCTATGGGTAAAAAAGTTCCACCTGTTACAAAAGCTTCAGTTGGCACAATAGGAATATATGGATAATTAGTTTCTGGCAAAATTCTCATAACTAACTTAGCCGCATTTACAAATTTGCGCCAACTAAAAACCTCAAACAAAGTTCCTCTTGGTACTGAGTCCTGCAGTGGACGAGTAGTAAAAATATCTTTGTTACCAGGGACATCAATTCTATTTCCAACCAAAATAACCTTACGTCCTTCAAGTAAACGTAGATTGTTCATAAAATGATCTATCGCTCCCTCTTCCGGCACTGAATCATCATCAAGTACAAATACAAAATCACAATCAGTTTCCCTGGCGTAAGTAAGACCCTTACTAATAGCTCCGGAATAACCTATGTTTTTTTCCTGCCTCAATATTACAATCCTACCTTGGTAAGATAATGCATAAGCATCCATCAGGTCTTTATCGTGACAGCCATTATCAATAATTACAAAAGTTTTTACCTGATCATCAGCCAAACACGCATCCGCCACCTGCTTCAAAAGAGGCCACCTACTACCATAAACTACCGCAACAACCGTAACTTTAGTCTTATTCATAAGGTTTTAATTCGTGATATAATATCACAAATTAACGTATTATTTGTATTACAATAAAAAATTATTATGCTGAAAGGTGAAAAAATCTTTATCACAGGAGGAGCAGGTTACCTTGGAAGCAACCTAGTTCGAAGAAACTACGAGCATAATGAAATAACTATTTTTAGTAGAGATGAAGCTAAGCACTACTATCTAAAAAAAGAATTTCCCAAAGTTAAATGCATAATTGGCGACATCAGAAACGAGAGTCTTTTAAAAGAAGCGTCAGCTGGTCATACACTTGGAATCTTTACAGCATCACTAAAACAAATTGAGGCTGTTGATCAAAACGTAGACGAATCACTACAGATTATTGTTCATGGAGCTATAAACTCACGACGTGCTGCCATTCAAAACAATCTTAAGGCAGCTGCTTTTATTTCTACAGACAAAAGTCGTGGCGCAACAACACTATACGGGGCAATGAAATATGTTGCCGGGGAGGCTTTTGTTGTTAACTCAGAAGAAACAACAACAAAACTGACTTCGGTAATATACGGAAATGTACTTAATTCAACAGGATCTATCATTCCATTGATTTGGGACTCTATAAAAAAGGGATACTCACTGAAATTATACGGAGAGGAAATGACGAGATTTATGATTGATATCGAAGAGGCAATGGATGCCATTGAGTATGCGCTAGAAAAAGATGGATTTAATATCATACCTAATCTTAAGTCGTTTCGTGTTAAAGACTTATTTGATATATACGAAAAAGAATTTGGTCTTAAGTGGGAGCTTGGCGACCCTAGAATAGGCGAAAAATATCACGAACAAATGATTTCACCGTATGAAAAAGAACGTGTAACTTTTGATAAAAAAAATAACATGTTCCTCCTCCATAACAAAACCGTATACAACGAAAACGTTCTAGGGTTAAACGGACTGTCTTCTGAAGAATGTCTAGTTGATAGAAATGAACTTAAAGAGATTCTTAAGAGTTACAACTATTTTGCCAAATAACAGTATGAAAGTACTAGTACTGGGACACAAAGGAATGCTTGGTAGAGCTGTAACGCAATACTATTCTCAACTCCCAAACTATGAAGTTGCCACTACCAGTATTCGTTTTGGTGAAGACACTTTTTCCGACGAAATCAGGAAGATAGCTCCAGACTTTATCATCAACTGTATTGGTAAAATTCCTCAAAAAAAACCATTGTCGGAAGCCGAATACTCAAATCTAAATAGAGACCTTCCATTATTTTTAGATACACTAGACATTAAGGTTGTACACCCTACTACTGATTGTGAATTTAGGGGCGATATTCCACCTGGCACAGCATACACAAAAAATGACCGACGAGACGCTGATGACGCATACGGAACGAGCAAAGCTCAGGCCTCACAACAACTAGAGGAGTCGGGAAATAATACTAAAATAATTCGAACTTCGATTATTGGACACGAGGAAAACACTTCATTGTCACTACTAGACTGGTTCCTCAGCCAACAAGGCAGCACTCGTGGTTATACAAATCATTTTTGGAACGGCATAACTACCCTAGAGTGGGCAAAACAATGTCATGACTTAATTGAAAACTGGGACACAAGACCAAAACTAAACCAACTTGGCACTACCACCCACTATTCAAAATTTGAAATAATCACTATCGCCAAGAATATTTATCAGAAAGACATCGAGATCATACCATTTGCTACTGATACAACTGTAAACAAATGCCTACTATCAGACAGAACTCTTCCTGAACTTGAAATACAACTAAAAGAACTTAAAACTTTCTTTAATAAATAAAACCCCTAACGGGGTTTTATTTATTTTCTTGTAAGTATCATCCATTCTTGCTCTTGCCAGCCTCGTTCACGCAACACTTCATATTGCTCAGCTTTATTTTTTATAGAATCTAGGAACGGAAAAAGAGTTACGTCAGCCATTTTATAAGGAATGATGGATATGTTGTGTGTATCAAAGAAACGCTTAATTAAAGACTCTTTAATGCCCGGTCTAATAAAATCATGCAGCTCAATTATAGCCGTATCTACTTTTAGCCAATTGTTATTTTTATCCGGATTTAGGATATCCAACTCTGCCCCCTCACAATCACAAACCAATAAAGTGGAGTCAGTGATATATTCTGAAGCATTTTCTGCAGTTGCCTCACCAAGCAATATCAGCTTGTTATTTAGCTGGTTTTTTGAATAAAGCTCAGATATCAAATCCCTGCCAGTCTGCTCTATTTCAAAACCGACTAGTTTTGCCTCTTTAAACATCCTACCAAAACCAACCAAGTAGTATCCCTCAGCGGCTCCAATATCAATAATAGTGTCAAATTTTTTTGTTTTTATTGAATCAATGAAAGGATGTAAGATTGATTCATAGGAACCAATCAACTTGTGTAAATAATTACTACCAACCGCTTTATCAACATAAGCCAGGCCAATAAATGGTCCGGCCTGTACAACCTTAGGGTTTTTAGAAATGAATTCTGCAGTATATCTTTCTAAAACATTCTGCACTTTAAAAAATCTGGCCAGCGTATTAATCCATATTTTACTTATCAAAGAAAATAGTTTTTGTGGCAAAAAACTCTTTAACCATAATCTAATTTTTACCCTAAGCGGTACATACTGATTCATAATTTTCGATTATACTATATAAGAAATAGACTCCCCAGTATACATAACTTCTGCGGCCTTACCTATATCTATAGACTGAACCCCCTTACTGGCAAACTTATATATCATCACCTTCCCTACTGGTCCCATAGCAAACAGCAAAACTAATTCTTTTTTATCAACACCAACCACAACCCTTTCTATTTCAGATTCGATTGCAGCATAACTATCAAGAGACTCCTCTTCAGGAACAATAATAGTGGCAAAAAAGGGCCACGGTAATTTTTTATTATTAGACTGCTTATTGATTGTAGCCTCTTTTGTTATGAGAACCACTTTTTTATTAACTATGGCCTGTCCAATAGTTCTCTCTAAGTATTCATCATAGTAAAAAGAGTGAGCATCAAGATATGTGATACTTTTATTAAAATAAATACCGAACATTACCTTAAGAGGCATCCACACCTGAAATTTACCCATCGATTTTAATTCTTTATTTGATGTATTAACAAACCTTGGAACAGACAATATATATGGTGATTTATCAGAATACATCTGAACTATATTAAACATTTCCTTTTGCAAAAAAGGTGAAAATATTTGGTAATGATTTTTTAAACCCAACATTAGATTGACCTCCCCGTCGCCAATCCTAATCAAAGATTTTCCATCTTTAATATGATCTATAAACTCATCTTCAGACATTAATTTCACATTGAAGGTAAAGCTGTCCCACCAAAAATGAGCCAAATATGAAAGCACATATCTGGGATTAGTAAAAAAATAGCGCCTCAAAAAGCGAAAACCGCGCTGAAGAAATTCCATACATTAGATAGATTAACATAAAAACAAGCAGTTCCTGTAGCCCTGTACTGGTGCTATACTCATAAAATCATGGAAAATAATCAGGTAAATTGCCACACTCAGGACAAATGCCCTGCTTGTCACACAACAGGAATAAATCTTTACAACGACCTACAAGACGATTTATTTGGTGCTCCCGGTAAATACAAAATGAGTAAATGTTCAAACCCTCACTGCAATAGCATTTGGCTCAATCCATCACCTGATAGCGCCAGTCTACACCTACTTTACGACTCATATAGCACTCACCGCAAACCAACTGTTACCCAAAATAAAGAAAGAAGTCTAAAGGTCTTACTGAAGAAGGCTGTTCTAAACCACGAACTAAAATATAAAACAAATGGAAACAACTCAATAAATAAACTTATGAATATAATTAGTTATATTCATCCAAGTTGGAGAGATGCATTGCTGGCAAATGCTTTCTATATTCCTTACATTGAAAACGGAAAATTACTAGACTTAGGCTGCGGCAATGGAAGTAGTATGCTGGTGATGCAAAACCTTGGCTGGACTGTAGAAGGAGTAGACTTTGATGAAAAAGCGGTTTCCTGCGCTATAGAAGCTGGACTAAATGCTAGTATAGGTGATTTGTTTGATAAAAAATATGCCGACAACTCGTTTGATGCCGTTATGATGAATCATGTAATCGAACATCTTCCTAACCCAGACAGCTACCTGAAAGAGTGCTTAAGAATTTTAAAACCTGGAGGTTTCTTAACGGCCTTAACTCCAAATGCTGACTCTCTTGGACATAAACTATATAAATCATCTTGGCGAGGACTTGAAATACCAAGACATTTACAAATTTTTACCCCAAGGTCACTATCACTACTTGCTAATAGAGTAGGTTTTACAAAAGCTGAGGGTTTTTCATCAACTCAAGGCATAATCCAAATTCTGGACGAGTCAAAAATACGGCACCAAACCGGAAAGTTTGATGTATACTTTTCTTCCGCCAGTGCCCCATACTACAGAACAAGGATTATTTTAGCTGGATTTAGACACAAAATATTCCCTAATCTCAGCGAGGTAGCTGTACTTCGTTGCCAAAAATAGACTAAAACAACTTTTCATCACCACGACCCAAAACTCGACGAAATAAAAAACGTATTTTCTTTAAAAGGTATACAGAAAGCAGGAACAGTCTCTTCCATAATGGCAAGTGTTTTTCTTTAGAGTATTTGATTAGTCGATTATAGTTATCAGCTATTGCCATCTTCTCTTTTACCCTAATCTGTTCTAAGTTATCACCTTCTTTCATACCCACCTGATTATTATCGTGCTGTCTATATGTCTGCAAAATAGCATCAATGAAAACTGACTTAGCTGGATAAATCGCTAACTGTATCCAACTATCGTGTGCCGGTGCATATGTTGGAATTGGTAATGTTTTTTTAATAACATTAGAACGATACGAGGTCATGGCCCCACCAATACAAGAACCCCAAACGTTTTCCAGCATAGTTTTATTGCGGTAATAATCAGGCAAACGATCTTCTATGTAACCTATTGGATTATTATATTTATCTGTTATGACCAATCGATTAAATACCCAATCAACACTCGGATCTTTATAGACCTCAACATGTAATCTTATTCGATCTGGAAACCATGTATCATCTTGATCACAAAGAAAAATTATCTCTCCTTGGCATAAACTTACGGCATTCTCCGTATTTTTACGGTAACCACGCTCAAGTGGACTGCGTGACCAGCGAATACGTTTATCTGCTTCAGCATAAGCATTGAGTATATCAATAGTTTCCTTATTGCTTCCATCATCAGAAATTACAATTTCAAAATTTTGATAAGTCTGGTTTAGTAATGAATCAATTTGCTCCTTTATCAATTTCCCTCCATTAAAGGTGGTGAGTGCTATAGAAACCAGCGGTTTATAATCAGAGGTAATTTCTTTACTCATGTCTTTATTCTAATTGGGAACCAGTTAAATTCAAAATACTAGAGCCAAATACTGACTTTTGTTGGCTAACAACTAAAGGAGAATAACATCGAAACTTAAGGCCCCTTAGCACCCTAGCTTTGTTTGGCAACTGATCGGCGGTGTAGCGCACAGGATTTATGAGAGAGTGCATTTTTTTCGCACCCTCGTAAGAAACCAAGTAGGCGCCAGCAAAATATACTGGCCTAAAAAATATAACAGGGCCAGGAAAAAATCTTCTCAAGTAATTTCTTAAGAATTCAAATAAACTCATCGGGATTATATAAACAGCCTTCGCCGCATGTCTGAAAATAAAATTTATTTTCAGACCAAATCCTTCCACTTTTTTATAATTAACAAATATACCCCTAAACCAAGACCTTAGAAAACTGGGACCGACAGGCACATAGTCAAAAAGCAGGTATTCCCAACTACCATTTTTAGTAATTTCAAATTCGATAATTTCTTTAAATTTTTTAGGCAACAACACATCATCTTCCAACACCAAAGTGTAGGGGATCTTTTCCTCAACAATTTTATTTATAACTTGCGCATGTGAAAGCGCGCACCCTATCTCACCAGGCAACAAATCATGACCTCCTTCTCTTTTAGCTAAAACTGGATCATACTCATCTAAACCAGGCTTATACTCCCTACCTAAAACCGCTGACTGCCGATGGTAATCAATTCCTAAACCAGAAAGTTGCTCATCCATAAAAACCAGCCTATCCCTATCTTTATCTAAATTTATTACAAAGGTCCTAAACATAACAAATCTATTTTAGAACTTTCTTAACGCATTGCAAAAGTGGCATCACTCCTATTTTTCTTGCAAACTTACGTAAGCCAGGAAAAAGTTGCCAAGACTCCGCCCAGTGATTGTTCGTATAAGCAATAGCCAATTTTTCAGCTGTCGCCTTCTCCCCTTCGTCTAGAGGGTTGAAGTAGCGATAATCAAAAACCTGTACATCTTTATAGTTTCCACTCTTTAAAACATCAGTCACCACCATTGGCGAAGTACGGACTGTGTTTAGAGTCGCTTCTTTATCGTACTCACCAAGCATCGCTAGGATGGCAGGATGATTAGGTACCGCACCGATTACCCCGGCCGCTGTCATACCATCTTTGGTCTGTCCAAAAAAGGCCGGGTATTTGAGTAAGTCATT
>JACCDV010142457.1_pt1 | contig 10733 bp, 3 predicted proteins | sample 7446131 | NCBI WGS metagenome assembly JACCDV01 (sample SAMN15323448, study PRJNA562643) | freshwater metagenome | isolation source: river surface water | place: USA:Blue River Watershed | collected 2017-08-17
AGTGACAAATAATTATATGATAGAATGTTCGTTAAATCTGCTTCCTCTTTATTTGACCAAGCAATTTATTACACGATTATATTCAGTATCTATAAACTTTGAGTCAACAAACTTTCGAATATTCCATACATCATTTCTCACCCAATACATTATATTCTCTAAACATCCTTCTCTAATTCGTTTATTTGAAATAACTAAAGAACAAGTTTATAAATTGCAATTTATTTGTGATAGTACTCTTAAATAATTTTCTATATTTTTAAATTTAATTAACGTAGAATATTAATTCTCCCGATTGCCTTAAAATAGCATATGAATGGACTTTCAACAAAGATTCATTTAAGATGATGCAATTGACTTTCTTCTTCCTTTTCTGCTTGGCTTACTCTCTCAACGTCACTCCCTGCTAGCCCTTTGGGCTGAGGGCGTACTACGGAGATATTCTCATTGATGGTTCTTCTCCTTAGAAAGCAGTTGTATATTTCAACACTAAGAACTCATGCCCTAACTCATTCGTTAATGTCCTATCTTCTGAGGGATTTCAGAAGATAGTGTGCGAGCATAGCGAAGTTCAAACCTCTAACATGTACATCGCCCATGTTCATAAATGTTCCATCGGCTATGTTTAATTTGAAAAATCTTTCAGCTACTTAGCTTATGGATGGTAGTAAGGATTAGGAAGCAACCCAACGCCTCATAAAACTTCATGGGTCGATATCACACTTATTGATCCTAGGCCAAAGAATAGAGAAGTCAAACTTGTTGCCTTGGCTGATTGGGGCAACATTAAGGTCAACATCAACGTCATGACTCCAATTACTAACGATCTGAAGAGGGTTTTGAAGGATCAATAAATCCATGCAATTCTTATAAACGGAGATATTGCTTATGATTTAGATACAAACAATGGGACCAATTATGAGGAGTTCTTAATGCTCTTAGAGCAATTCTCACCGAGAATACCAATCATCCATATTCCTGGAAATCACTAAAGGAAAAGTCATGATGCAGCTTTGCTCTTCAACTCAAGCTTCAAAGTTTATGGACTGGACAAGACCCTTGCAACAGGACTATAATTCGGCTCAATTTACTTGGTTCCCTTCGATCCATACAACATAATCTACGGATTCTCATAAACTGTGTCCTCATTAGAGGCATTGAAAAAGGAACTATCAAAAGGTGCTAAATCGGGTAGATTCATCATCCCCTGTTCTCATTACCCTCTAATATGCAGTGGGTAGTACTCTTAATGTTATGACGAGTTTATCGTTCTCCATGATTATTTTGATGCCATGATTTAGAATGGTGTTAGCTTCTATCTTGGAGCCCATACTCACTCTTACGAAAGGAACTATCCCTACTTCAAAGATCATTCTTTCCTAACTGTGGAGAGTCCATACAATGCTGAAGGAGGGTACTTAGTGTCAGTTGTGGAGGGCGTTGCAGGGAACGATAAAGATATCCTCGATGCGATGGATGATAAAAAATAATACACAGCTAAGTACACTGTAAATGAAACTGGCTTTGCTGTCATCAAATCAAACAAGCATCACCTTGAATACTCTCACTTCTCCACCAAGCAAGGCTTTATGGATAAGTTCGAAATTATCAAGCGTCCATAATCGATTGCACCAGCAAAAAGGATCAGCTTGCAATTAAATTATGAGCAGGATTCTTGAATAATTTTATATCAATATTATCTTGATTCAGCATATTGCAGACGATTCAATATCGATTAATTTATAAGACTGTTTAATGTTTTGAAAGCGCCACTTTAGAACAATAGCTGAGCTATAAATATTATTTGATTATTTTGATTGATTATAATTGAGCCTTAATGAGTATCTCCTAATTAGAATAATAAAACAAATTTAAAAAGCATCTTGGATAGTATTGGGCTTCCAAGGGAATCACACAAATCAAAATCCCTCAAATCGGCGGTCAATAGTTGAATCTCTACAAACTCTACAAAACAGTATGCAAAAAGGGAGGCGGACAATCCGTCTCCCATAACAAATTATGGAAAGAAATCGTTGATTAATTCGGCCTCCCTTCTACCTGTACATCTGCCAGCTTCACCTTGAAAAATCATTATCAAAAATATCTCTTAGGATATTAACAGAGATTCTTTTTCGGGAAGGATGATACATCGGACTTACCTGAGCTGGTGGCAGGAAGACAGAGAAAGCCCATTATAAAGGGTAGCGAAGGCTACAGTTCCATGAACGTAATGAACAACCGATTTCAAATGAGAACATAAAATGATATCCTGCACTCTTCCCTCTCCTCAGAACTCAAGAAGTACTACGAGAAGCACGATCAAAACACCACCATCAACTATCTAAAACGAACCAAGATCTACCCTGTGATGCCTTAGGTCAAACATCTCATCATGGCATTCCAGTCCAATTTGAGGGAAGAGGTTGTATATGCCATCAATACTCTGCTTCTATTTAGTGTCAATACCGAGGCCCCTTTTCTTTTCTCCCAATATCCCTTTGTAATTTAGGCTGTGCACTCTTATTTCCATAAGAACTATCCACCCAAAGATGTATTCACACTGTAATGCTTGAGAACCTTGACTATTGCCCTGAGAAACCTTCTTATGAACCATAAGAACCTTCACGCAGTGTTGGACTCTGATTTAATGTAAGTCTTCTTCAAAGTATTCTAATAAAAATCAGATAGATAAATAACAAGGAACGTGGTATAGATTCTTTGCAGTCTTACTAGAGTTGGCCTTGATTTAGATGAGCTCTTTGTAGTAATTGAGCAATATTTGGAGAGATAGACTTATGAAGATATTGAGACAGGGATTGATTTACTTCGAGCCTTGGTATAGCAAAAGTAGGAGCTTTGTTAGAAGATTGTTTACAATAAAATTGAGTATTTTGCTAGGCTTCTCGTCTATCCCTCAGCAGAAATGAGGGAGTCTATTCTTGAAATATTTGCATATCTCTGTGATAAATCAGAAAATGTAAAGGTTATCTGTTTGAATAGCTTCAAGTTTATGGATCGATTATTCGCAATGTTATCGCATGGTTTTGGGGTAACTTAAAAGCAGGCTCAGCTTGCTTGCTTTATCTTGAATAATATCTTCCAATTGAACACGTTTAAGTCATTCGATACATTCAAGAAATACGAGCGCGTCCTAGCCTTAGTCACCTTCAATGATGAAAACCTATCCCCTATTACATCCTCCATTCTGTTTGCACTTTCAGGGCGAAGGGCTGATAGCGCTATGGAGTAGTAGAAGTAGAATATGGCTGTAATAAACATGAGAATGAACCTCCGTAACGAAATTATTAGTAATAGCAGTGGAGATTAATCAGACTAATGAATGATTCCTCAACAAAAATATCCATAATAAAAGTTAAAATTATCATTCGCTCTACAGCTTTATTTGTTATTTTAACCATTTTAAATATCCCTCAAACATTTGTTTGTTTGATTGAAGGTATTGCTTGATGCAGCCTTTATACTTAGCATTCTAAGGCAGCTCATTCTTTTCCTTGTACTATTGGTTGACATCGTAGGTGAGATCGTACTTATCTTTGCTCTAGTGTTTTATATTGGAAGTGTTGCTGAATGCAGACAGATCGTTGAAGGTAAAATGAAGCCTATCGTCATAGAGTAGGAGATCTCTCCAAAGCGTATTTATCTTATTCAATAATTTAGGTGAGGCAGTTTTAGTTAGTTCCTCAAGCAATTATAGTCCTTTAATCTTTATGAAGATCCTCTTGGCTTATAAATTTTCACCTCGAATAGTTGCTGAAATAGCTCCAAGTAAATTTTATTTAATCCTCATGCTGGGTTATTGTTTCAACAACTAGACCATTTCCAAAGCACCGGTATTGATTGACTAATTCTGCACTTGAGCATCATTTTGATTTATTGACGAATATATCTGCAGAGCTATCTCTCTGCATCCTTCATCTTTCGAGTAAAAGATAATTTTAAGGATGGTGATGTGTCCGCCCAATTTGTATAGAGTTGACCCTTTGTCTAAGGAGTCCAACAGCTACTGAAGCTACTCCAGATCACTCAATACAGCTTAGGGCTAAAGCTAGGTAAATTTCTAGAGGGAAGATATAAGTGATTTGATTCTTTTGATCTATGAATTGCAATAATGATCCATGGCTTCCTACAGCCATCTTTTATTCTAAGCCGACATCTCTTGGAATTACGATTGTTTTGTGCCGTCAGTGTATTTCAAAGAAAACTTTAGTAAACCCTACCAATCGATCATCTTAACAAATAAGCTATAGATAATTATATAGGGATTTATAATACTAAAATATTCAAGAACATTCCAGAAGAATTAAAATAGTATGAATTTCTATAGATAATAAAATAAGATATACTTTCAATGTTTTCCCAACTTCTGCTTTACATCTTCTCTTTTTTTCTTCCCAGAATAAAATCTGCTCCAAACACTTTCAATCAACTACTCCTCCTGTTTAACTTTGAACTGTTTAAGCAACTGGATCGCAAGGAATACACAGCCACCCAGAATAGCCACAAGCCATAAAAATTACTTCGCCTACTCATAGATTGGGCTTGAGATCGATAATAGCGAGATTACCTTAGCGTCGTAGCTTCTATTGATATGAAGATTATGATCTTCAATGTCAACTTCATTCTGGCTTTGTGCTTCATCCTCGGTATCTTATTTGTAGCTTTAAGGAGAGTGCATTTGGCGTTATTGAGGTATTATCTGTTCTTCAGGGATGTTTTATTCGTAATAATCTTACTATAAATTTTACTCATCCTCTTCTTCGTTATCAGACTCATCACTCCTCACTTAAATCACTTACAAATTTATAGTACCTTTAATGCCATTTCCGGTTGTTCTCTACATTTTATTGGGTTGCTATTCATTTATTTGTTTGAGTGGTAGACCAAGTTCCCTCCCGAGAGACAAGGTGAGTTTCTAAATAAAGGAATACTAACTTTATTTTAATCAATCTTCTGATTCATCTTTGCAAATTATTCAATAAAAAGGTTTCGTATTTCTTAGTTTTACTTTAGGATCCTAGGAATTAGCTCTTAGAATATCTCTTCGACCATATAGTCAGTTTTTCGATTAAGAAGCTACTCTCTCAATTTTTGGTTCTGGAACATAGTGAAGAAGAGTATGGCCACTATGAGTAATAAGAGAAAGAGGGAATCTAAATGCCTGAGCTTGGATAGCTTACTCTTGACGGGAGCCTGTGACTGATTGAAGGCTGACAATATGTATTACATTCTGATTATATTATCCTTATTTAGATGTAATCAAATAACAGAATACGACCTAAGATGGCTGTAGTTTAATAATGAATGATGGTTTATGAGTATGATATTGTGTCTATCATAATTCTATGTTTTCGCTGAAGAGGCGACCTCTGGCTGGCTTGGGTGGTGGCTTATTTTTGGTCTATAGCTTTTTTGTAATGAATCTGTCCAAGAGTTACTCGAAATAGTGAAAAAATACTTATCCCCAGTTCTCGTTCTTTTACTTTATCTACTTGCTCACATTCTATTTGGTCTTTCGCTTTTTTAGCCTCATTCGTCTGTCTCGAACGTTCGAAGGCTTCTTTATCAAGTTGGGTAGACTAATATTTCTTACTTTAGGTTTAGACTTTGCTTTCTTTTCCTCCTTCTCAATAGAAGTTTCCTTATTCTTCGATTTCTTGGCAAGAAGTGAGCCGAGCTCCAAATTTTCTTCCTGACTATTGATTTCTTTGGGCTAGTAGTATTAAGCCACTTCCTAATTTTTCCTATGCTTGATCAATCCAATTTGAAACTCCACAGTGGATTTGATCCCGTTATCTCGAACAGTATAGTAGATGACTTCAGCTTACTTAACTAACCTCTAGAGTCCAGATAAAGTATTCTTCTTCTTTTACTTCTACTTCTACTATTCTTAGGAGGACCAGTCAGATTCATCCTCACGGTAGACGCATTTACCTATCTCATGCAGTGTAAATCCTGCCTTTGCCATCTTCTTTAGAAAAATTTGGGCGACTCGGAAATTTCGAAGGCAGATTTCCCTAAATCCAAGCTTTTCTCGAAGAGTTTTGCAATCTTGAATTGGGTCAATAGATTATATAAACTCTAAAGATTTTTTTGATAGAGGCATTTAGGATTGTTTGTACCCCATCCATACAATCTGATGCTAATAGATTTCGAAATTATCTGGGAAAGAAAGTCCATGGTCTATTGGTATCAAATTGGTAATTCTTGACGTGGCACCTTTGCTATTCGTTAGCATCTTCTTAACTACTAAGATATTGGCTTAGTTTCGATCACAGTTCAAAATACGTAGATCTAAAATGCCGATTTTGTGAACTTCGTTCATGTCGAATTGCCGTGCACCAAGATTACCAACGATGTCCATATACTCCACGAATTATTGGAGTGATCCGTGTTTGGTTTTGAGTTTTTTAAGATCGCATTAAGTATTGGAGACGATGGGGTTACTTTAGCAAAATTCTTTATAGCTAAAGGATGGATGGTAAAACTAAACATAGGCGGTTGCTGGAACTTAATGAAAATGTTTGACTGAATCGAGCAAATAGGCTGCTACCTATCGAGTTGCACACTATCCGCTCAGTATTCCTTTCCTTATGCCTTCAGAGCCAAGTTAACCGACGTATCCTCTTGGATTATTTGGAGTATAAGGCTATTAGTCGAATGGTTTATAGACTGCCACCATTTTCTTTTGGTTGCTTTCGAGAAAGTATGTACCAGAGGTCCCTTCTGAGGCCAGCTTGGGTTTTTTGCCGACGTTAAGACCAGATTGAACATTCAAAATTAGGTTTGTAATTTACTAAGGGGTCTTTTCGAAGATTTGATATGGATTGATGACTCCGTTTTCGAGCTTTTGAGAGTTGGCATTTTTCATGATGATGATGGTGCTTCCTGACTAAATTTTATAGAATTCAAAAAAGATTTTGTTCTCTTGGCTAAGCTCAATATTTTTGAAGAAGAGTCTTATGTCGTGTTCAGCTAAACGCGTGTTCTTATCGGTAAACTTTTATTTAACAAGAATTTTTTTCAGTTAAGATGTTCTTATCCAGGGAAAGAATTTCAATTTGAACTTACGACCTTGAAAGATGTTGTCTTAGAAATGGACTTCAACTTTCTCAACTTGCTTCTTTGATTCGGTCTTCATATCCCCTGGGCCTGAGTCCATTCTATGATATAATAACTTAATCAAAATAACTTATCTTTGAAATCATAAAAGATAAAAATAAATGATTGAGAATAAGGGTTCCATTTTAAATAAATAAGGAAATAAGAAAATAAGGGTGAAGATATCAGAACGAAGTGGTTAATATAATCTTAGATTAGTTTTGTTAGGCAAGAAAATTTTATTGAAACTTGTCCTATTGATCAATATTAAATTTTTTAACAACTTTTTAGTTCAATTTATTTTTGAGTGCCTTAAACGTTCGCAAATAAATAACTAACGAGGAGGAGGAATTCACTGAGTGATTAGATCTCCTATATTATAATTTATTTATCAAAAAGATCTATAATACAAGCATAATCATTATTTGGGTTTGGTATAGTATTCTACTTAGTTCCTATCTCCAGAAACTTTGCACCCTTAAACAGTTACAGTTGAGTTGATCATGTATTAAGCCTTCTTCCACCCTCCAAAGGGGTAGAATCTGTCTTTGAAATAGTACGATTGATAGAATAGTGGATACTGTTGAGGAACTTAGGGACAACCTTTTTCATCAAAAATATTACTCCAATATTCAGGGCCTGTATAAATGCCAATAGTTGGATTTGGTCCAACCGCATCTCTTAAATCTCTTAAGAATCCTTTGAGTTAGTCGCAGCTTTGAATACAGCCATTGGAAGCTACAACCCAGAGAGCTTTGATTGGCTGGCCTCTCAATGCCTTCACAGCTAGCTAGCCGTATAAGGAATGATCAATTCTTGTGTCTGTTAGAATAATCACATGAACAGGCTATTGATACATTTCGTAGGCTTTTTGAGGATTGGTCAAATTACTACTCTCGTACCAGCTGTAATATAAGTCCCAGATTTAGAGCACCATCACTAAGGATCCTTTGATTGCTTTTTGCTATAAATAGCATTTCAATGTTTCATCATAGTTGTTCTGGGAAAAGGAGAAATCTGGAAGGGAAAGGACCTCTTGAGCTCTGGCTGATTGAATGACGAGGAAAGCTACAAGAATTATTCTAATCATATTATTATAGAAACAAAATAAGATTTCAGCATGAATAGACCAAATATAAAAATAGTTTAAAATAACACTCACCATTCGGTATTCTATGAGAATGATATTAAATTAAAGTTCATATTAATGTCTTATCGTTCCCTATTCGCTTTAGGTTTATCAAAAAGACTCTCACATTACTGAATTGAATGTATGATTGTTTTACAGTCTCCCAAGCATTTACGGCGCTCACTTGATGATGCAACTGCTTTGACTTTCTTACTGTAGTCAGACTAATTAAAATGTAAGGGGTAATGGAGTTTTTTGAGTGGCTCCCGTAACATAAAATTTAAAAAAGATTGATAAATTGGGTGCTAAAGTTAATTTTATTAAGAAAATAAGATAATAGTCATCAAATCCATCATTATTGTTCATTCGCAACGATCTCTTATATTCTGTTGACTTCCTTTGTGTATGTGAACTTTTACAATTACTATAAACGAGATTGCTGATGTTTCTATTATAACACCTTTGGATCCATCTCAAGTTTATGGTCTTTTCGAAGGACCCAACCACTTTCCGTTTTATGGTAGTTTACCTCAAATTATAACAGGGCAGAATTTAGTCTTTAGTGCCATTTCTTTATCTTGGCCTCTTAGAAAATGTGATGGGGAACATCCATATTAAAAATAACGTTAGCAATTTTAATTTTCATTGGGGATAGAATTTTTATATTGACCAACGTTCTTAATAAAAAGTTAGGAAAATTCGCTCCCATAATTTTCTTAATTTATTTAGCGTTTAGTTTACTATCGATAGAATCATAGTATTTTTCATAGAAAGGATGCATCCAATACCTATAATGGCATTCAATGAGTAGACTACAGAACTTTTTGATTGGTTTTATGTACTATTTATTCCCTTTGAACATTATATACTCTTGCGTGACCATTAATTTTGCAGTAAGCTTTTCAAGGTCTCTAGGGTCCAGAATCATATAAGCTCTTTCGATCAAGAAGATTGCAAATGAGCCTATTATTTTCTAAAAGCAGTTGCTCAACTGATCTAAAAATTGTTTCTTCCTCTTTTAAGCTCCTTCGACTCCTTAGCGACACCCAAACTCCAGTTTTACTAAAATACAGTTCATTACAAAGACCGAATATTTACCACAAACGAGTTCAACAAAAGCATCCAAATTCTTGGGCTCATACATATGTTTGATTGAAATGATCTCCGAAGGGGGAAGATATTTGATGAGGGTCCTTAAAAAATGGCTTCCATTTTGATTTATAGCAATTTTATCGAAAATATTATTCTTTTTAACAGTGTTGAAGAGAAACTAAAGCAGTTACTATTCTTCTTGACTAACAATAAACAGGATCAAATCCTGTAAAAGTCGAGTACCATAGAATCTCTAAACTATCCTTCCAAGATCAGGGGCTATAATTTTAAGAATCTATTATCTATGCTAATAATCTCCAACATAACAAATCTTCTTAACTAAGTGGTTGCCGCATTTGTTTTTGGCTAATATCCATACTTCCTTCTTTATCTTTTGAATGAATTCATCAAGGTCATCTTGGTCCATGTTCTCAACCTGCCTCTGCCATTTTACCGACCCCGTATAATTTTTTAGAGACTATTGGACTTCAGGAATCTTTGCATTTTATTTTTAATCCTACTCCTCTCCTGAGTTGTGCTCCTCCTATGGCGGTATTTATTAAGCTTAAGCATTTATTTCAAGCTATCTGTTCACATTTTCCATTATGCTGTCTCTTAGCTCAGTAATTATAGCAACGAGTTTCTTCACTTGAATCAAAGCCACTATGTATCCTACACTATTTTTGCTATCCCTTTTTCTTTCAAAGAAATAAGGAAAATCTGTATCCCTAACAATTATCCAGCTTTGAATACTTTCCTTTGGACCCTCTTAGTTTTAATGGTTGTCACTTTAAAGATGGTCGAAGTTGACATGTTTTTTCAAAACTTTTTTTAATCTTACGATGCTTGGGTAAACTTTTCTCTTATATCGATCCCTTACGTAAGTAATTTCTCTATCTTGACCAAGTCCGATAATTTTTTCTTCTGATAAATCGAGACCGATCTCTTCCTTAATTTCTCTAATGGTCGCATCCTCAGAAGTTTCACTGAGTTGAGTCTTGATTTTTCCGGTAACAACAAGTTGACAGTCCGATATCTAGACTACCTTTTCTCCTTCCTCTGGCTGTTTATTTAGGTAACAAGGAAGCACAACCCACTCTGATCCATTCACTTAATCTAATAATCTTAATGTCTTAGCATAGAAAGATAAAATTGTTCGAGAAAAAGGGAGATCTCTAAGTTTAATGGCTCTCAAACCCTTTTAGCTTTCGACATGAAGATAAGCATATCCGGACTGATTTGTTCGGAAGACTCCCTCTCTTTCGTTACAGACTGTAACTTAGGTCTTTTGTCTTTCAGAAAGGGAAATAGTTTAAGTAAGGCCCTCTTCTTGATCCTTGATATCCTCTATCATTCCCAAGATATAATTATAATATATTTGTACTTATAAATC
>JACCDV011080562.1_pt1 | contig 10730 bp, 6 predicted proteins | sample 7446131 | NCBI WGS metagenome assembly JACCDV01 (sample SAMN15323448, study PRJNA562643) | freshwater metagenome | isolation source: river surface water | place: USA:Blue River Watershed | collected 2017-08-17
CGTCGCGTCGTCATCGGGGCGATGTCCGCCCGCCGCTCGGCCGAATACCTGCGCGTGCCCGGCACCCTGGTGATCGTGCCCGGCGACCGCGAGGACCTGCTCGAAGCCTTCATCGCCGGCGTCGGCGCGGAGACGCTCTCCGGCGTGCTCTTCTCCAACGGCCTGCTGCCCAACGACGACATCGTTCGCCGCCTCAAAGAGGCCGGCATCGCGATGGCCGCGGTCGAGGCCGAGTCGTTCGCGGTCACGGCGCGCATCAACAACATGACGGTGAAGACGATGCGTCAGGACGCCGACAAGATCCCGATCATCCGCAAGATGATCTCGGACTCCGTCGACATCCAAGGCCTGCTTCGCTCGCTCTGAGACTCAGGCGTCGCGCTTATCCGCGGTGATCCGTCCATAGAGCCAGGCGATGCCGAAGAAGGCGATCGCGACGGCGGCGCAGGCGGCGATGCGCCCCAGCATGTCGGTGATGTCATGCGTGAGCACGCGGGCGGAAGCGATCACCAACCCCACGAGACCGACCATGCGCAAGGAGCGGGTGGTCAGCAGATGACCGAGCACGAAGGTCAGCACCGACGCCAAGGCCCAGAAGAGCGACACTCCGGCACCGGGCAGGTGGACCAGCATCACGAAGGCGAAAACGACTAACAGCACGCCGCCGAGCACGGAGCGATGGATGGTCACCAGAGCCGCTTGCTCCTTGGTATGCGCCGCCAACATGTGCAAGAGACAGCCCAAGCCCAGCAGTACGAGCGGAGCCTGCGAGAGGCCGAGCTGACGCAGGCCGGAATTTTCCGCGACGACCCCTTGGATGAAGAAACCGAGGCCGGCACCCCAGATGACCAACACCAGGTCCCCGGCGGCGACTTCCGCTCGGCGGAGCCAAGCCGTCACTCCGGCCAACAACACCGCACCGGTCGCCCAGATCAGGGCCAGACGCCAGCCGGCGAGTCCGACCACTTCAGGCACCTTCGGCAGCAGGCTGAGCCAGAGATGATGCGCGAAGGCCAGCAAGACGACGGCGGACGCAAAACCCAAGGCCAGACGAAGGATCTTGAAGCCGACGCCCTCACGACTGCGCAGCCACCAGAGGCCAATGAGATTGAGCGTAGCGACCACGGCAGCCCAGGCCGCCGCCCAAGCCAATGAAGCCGAACTGACCGCGAGCCCCCAGAAGACGACGAGGAAGGAAGTGACGAGATAAGCAGGCAAGGCCGCCCACAGCAACACGGGGCGGAAGCGGATGCAGGCAGCCAGCAGGACCACCAGCCAAGGCCAGGCATTGTCGGCACGCGGGAAGTCGGCCTGGACCGAGAGGATGGCGACAGCCAAACCGACCACACCCAATACCCGACGCACGTGTTCCCAGCCAGAGACCCGCTCCCAGTCTTCACGGAAGGCGAGCATGACCGCCAAGCCAGCCAGACCGGCCAGGCTCAGCCAAGGCTCACGGGAAGGAGAATCGACGAACGCCAGCACGGCGACCCCGGCGAGAAGTTCGGCGCCCCAGCGGACCAACGCGGAGCCCGTGCGGGCTCCCACCACTTGAGTGGCAAGCGACGCCAGCACCCAGATCAGCCAGACCAGATGAGGGTCGACCAACCAGGCCAGACCGGCGCCGGTAAAGGCGACCGCGGCGAGCAGCAAGACCTCGCAGAGGAGACGATTGCGAGAACGTTCCAGCAGGCCGGCCAGCGACGCGAGGGCCGCGATGAGCAAGGAGACGGTGGCACGTTGAGTCTCACCTCCCGTGGCCAGGAACAACGCGATGAACGCCGGAGCGAAGAAGCCTGCCAGCTGGAAAGCCGAGCGCGCGTCGCGGCCGGAAAGCACGGCGTCGTCCTTCACCAGACGCTCGCCAAGCCAAAGCACCAGGAAAGAACCCAGCGCCGCGAACTGCAGCGGAAGATAGGACGCATCCTTGGTCGGCATCGCGTCATAAAGGAACAGCAGGCAGGCCTGGGAACCGATGAGGCCAAGCACGCCGGCCGAGCCCCACGGACCACGCACCATCAGGATCACGCCCAGCAAGGCGATGAGACCCGCACCGATCGCGGTCGGCCAAGGAGCCGCGCCGTTGCCGACCGAGAAATAGACGGCGAAGCTGGCGGAGACGACGGCCAGCTGCCCGAAGAGTTTGCTACCCCTCGCCATGGCGACGAAGGCGATGCCGCAGGCCACGAGGAACTGGACCAAAGCGGCCTGCGCCGGGCTGTCGCAGACCCGCATCTTATCGAGTCCATACGTAGCCCAGGCGGTGAATTGCCAGACACCGAGACCCGAAGCCGCGAGGACTTCACCGAGGTCTTTACGCTTGGCCGAAAGACGGAGCCCACCCCAGAAAAGGCCGGCGCCGACCAAGGCGACTTCCAAGACGCGGACGATCGGCGGGATGGTGGAACGGAGATTGAGCCAGATGCCGAGGAAGGCGACCGCCGCCACGGCCAGGATGCCGCCGGCACGCACGGCCCACCAGGCACCAAGGGCATACTCACCCTTGAGATCAGCAGGAGGAAGGAGTCCCAAATCGCGAAGCCGCTCGAACAGCGGGTCAGGCTGCGTAGCGGCCGGGGTCGCCGCAGCCGGCATGGTTCTCGCGGGCAACGGAGGAGGCAGCACCGCGGCATCCGCAGGAGTTGCAACCACCGGGGCGACGGCCACGGCAGGGGCGGCAGGCGTCGCGGCAGCGACGGAAGGCTTGGCGCCCTCGACAGGCGCACGATCCGCCAGAGCCTGCACGCGCTTCTCCAGGGCCTTCACCTCTCCGATCAAGATGAAGAAGCGGATCGGGATGAAGATGAGTAAACAGAAGAAAGCTAAGACTGCGACGGCCCCCAGGAACTCCTCGATTTGCATAGGGAGGAATCTGAGCGATATTCATCCCGAGGCGAGGCTTTGCTTAAGCTGGCCTCATCGAATAAATCGATGGCCAGACAGGCTTCAGACCACCCGGGCGCCGCGCAGCCAGACCCCGTCGACAGTTGGAACGGAATTCGAGCCATCCCATCGCAAGGCCACGAGGTCGGCCGGCTGACCGGCCGCAAGGACTCCCCTGCCCCCGACCTGACGGCCAGGCGACGAAGTCATCAGCTCCACGGCCTCTCCGAGGGTCAACCCCACCTGATTCACCAAGACCGGGATAGCCGCGACCAAGGGCGAGGCGGCGCCGGCGAGGTAATTTCCTGTCCCATCATCGATGGCCAGAAATCCAGACGCATGCAGGACGACCTTGCCGCCGATCGGCGTCTCATACTTTCCGGGCGCCATGCCGCCGAGGGCAACGGTGTCGGAGACGACCAGCGTCCGACCGGCGCCTTTAGCCCGCAGCATGACCTTGAGCTGGGCCGGCGTCAGATGATGTCCGTCGGCGATGAACATCGCCGTAAGCCGGTCATCCGCCAACTGTGGCCAGAGATGGTTATGACGACGGTTCAGCATCGCATGCGAGCCGTTACCGAGGTGAGTCGAAAGCGTGGCGCCCGCGTCGACCGCGGCGGCGATCTGAGCAGCATCCGCGGAGGTGTGTCCAAGCGAGACGGTGACGCCCCCCTTCACGAGATGACGGATATAAGCCGGCGCTTCGGACCAATGCGGGGAAAGCGTGACGAGTTTTACCAAGCCACCGGCGGCCTGCTGCCAGCGGTCGAACTCGGCGACGGAAGGCGGACGCACGTCGGCGGCGGGATGCGCCCCGCGAGGTCCGTCCTCCGGCGCGATATGCGGCCCTTCGACATGGATGCCCGCGACCATCGCGGCGACTTCCGGATGAAGTTCGCAGGCTTCACGGATCGCGCGCAAGGCCGCGACGATGCGGGCCTCGGGAGCGGTGATGACCGTGGGCAGGAAAGAGGTCACGCCGACCTTGAGCAGAGCCTGGCAGAGCGCCCGCACGGTCGCGATATCCAGCGTCACTCCGTTAAGGTCATGTCCGGCGTAACCATTGACCTGCAAGTCCACCAGACCGGCGCTGAGCCATTGGGCTTCGCGGTGTTCGGCGGCTTCGACGGACGTGATCAGTCCTCCGGCCGTCGTGACGATGATAGCCCCGCCCGTCGCCGGATCTCGGCCTAAGATACGCTGCGAGGAGCCGGCGGACACGTTCAGCGGGTCAGTTCGGAAGCCGAGGCGAGATCGAGGTGCAGCGTGCAGTCCGCATGCTGCTGGACGATGGAAGCGGGACAGGTCGGCGTCACGGGGCCTTCGACGGTCCCCTTCACGGCCGCGGCCTTACGCTTGTCGGGCACCGAAAGGATGATGCAGGCGCTCTTCATGATCTGGCGGATGGACATCGAGATGGCCTGCTTGGGTACGTCGTCGAAAGTCGGGAACCAGCCTTCGCCGAACTGCTGTTGGCGGCAGGCATGGTCCAGGTTCACCACGATATACGGCGATTCGGTCGTGAAATCAGCAGGCGGATCGTTGAAGGCCAGGTGAGAGTTCTCACCGATACCGGCGAAGCAGAGGTCGATCGGACAGGCGGCGATCCGTTCGTTGAGGCGCTTGAGCTCCGCGGTCAGATCCTTCGCATCGCCGTCGACCGGGATGAACTCCGGCGCGAGGGGCAGCTGGGTCACGAAACGCTCGCGCAGGTATTTGCGGAAGCTGGCGCCGTGCGCTTCCGGGAGGCCGACATACTCGTCGAGGTGGAAGACCGTGACGCGGGACCAGTCGATGCCCGGTTCCTTGACGAGATGCTTGAGCGTCTCGAACTGGCTGGCGCCGGTGGCGACGATGATGTTCACGCGGGCTTTACGGGCCAGCGCTTCGCGGAGCACCTTCGCTCCCTGGATCGAGGCCGCCGAACCCATGGCGGCGGCGTCCTGGTGGATTTGGATCTTCATGGCGGGGTGGGCGCAGAGTGCCGATGCCACCGCTGACGGGCAAGCGTCTAACCCACGTTATTCGGCAGGAAACCGCCGATTAGCCCACGAGCTCCAAGCCGCGGAGCGTGCCCGTCGATGAAGCGAACTTATCCGCCTCGATACCCATGCGCTGAAGCATCGAAACGTAGAGGTTAGGCAGCGGATAGTTGTTCTCGGTGTCGAAGACGTGGTGCTGGCCGTGCTTGAAGCCGCCGCCCATGAGCAGGGTCGGCAGGTTGGTGGTCGTATGGGCGCTGGCGTTGCCGAGGTTGCTGCCGTAAAGGATCATCGTCCGGTCGAGGAGCGACTGACCGTCCTCCTTGGCGGACTTGAGGTCCGTCATGAGCTTGGCGAGCAGGGTCATGTGCATGCTGTCGATCTGCTTCAGCTGCTCGAGCTTCTTGGCCGACTTGCCGTGGTGCGAAAGGCTGTGGTAGCCGTCGGTGGTCGTGTGGACGTGGTCGATGTCGAGCGCCGGGGTGTTGACGCTGTCCAGCATGAGCGTGACGGCGCGCGAAGAGTCGGTCTCGAAGCAAAGGCGGGCCATGTCATACATCAGGCGGACCTTGTCCATATACTCCTTGGGCGTGCCCGGATCGCGCGGAGCGGCGGTCTTGGCGACCGGACGGGGCTTACGCTCCCATTCGCGCGACATCTGCATGCGCTGTTCGAGCTCGCGGACGCTGGTGAAGTATTGATCGAGGCGGTCGCGGTCGGTCGCGCCCATGCTGCGACGCAGTTCGCCGGCCTGGCCGCCGACGGCGTCCAGGATGCTCTGGCCCAGCTGGAGGCGACGCTCCTGCGCCTTCACCTCGGCTTCGGAGCCGCCCATGAACATCTTGCGGAAGACTTCGGAAGCGCGCTCTTCGGTCGGGATCATCACGCCACCGGCCGTCCAGGAGAGACTGCGGGAACCACGGGCGCAGTTCACGCCCAGCGTCATCGAGGAGAAGCGCGTGAGGTGGCCGATGCGTTCGGCCATGAACTGGTCGAGGGAGATCGTATTGCGGAAACCGCCGCTGCTCGGATGAGGCGCCGCGGTCAGGAAGCAATTGTCGGCCGGGTGGCCACCGTCGACGTCAGGGTGCGAGACGCCGGAGAAGACGCTGAAGTCCTCGCGATGCGCCTGCAGGAGTTCGAGGTAGGCGGACGGCTTGTAATCACGTCCCTTGCCCGTCGGGAAAAAGTAATCCGGAACCAGGCCTAGGTTATTGCAGATACCCAGCATGCGACGCGGCTTCATGGCCGGAGCCGGCGTCGCGGCGAAGGCCGGCGTCATCGACTCGAGCATCGGCAGGGCCAGCAGGACGCCCGTCCCGGCGAGGAAACGACGACGCGAGACGGCGCGCTTGAAAGCGACGTAAGGGGCGTCAGCCGAACGGAAAGACGGGGTGGCCATAGGGGTTAGACCTACTTGTTGAGGAAAAGTTCGCTGGAAACAAGCCCATGGACGAGTTCCCGTACCCCATATCGGCCGGGCTTGGCCTGATCCAGGATGGCCTCGACCTTGGGACGGTCCGCGAAGCCGACCGGCGAGCCGGTGGCGTAGACGGCGAAGAGACCGACCAGATTGCGCGCTAGCTTGCGTTCGTCGCCGGCGACGATCTTCTTGAATTCGCGGATGTCCTTGAAGGCCTTGCCATCGAGGTCGCCGTAGACCTCCACGGCGAGGGCGTTATGGAAGGCGAACTGCTGGCCGTTCTTACCGATGCCGACTTCAGGCGTCTTGCCGTCCAGCGCACGGTAGCGCTCGCGGAAGCCGCCCATGACGTCGAAGCTCTCCAGGGCGAAACCCGGCGGGTCGATCTTGGTATGGCAGGAGGAACAGGACTCGAGCGTGCGGTGCTTCTCAAGCTGCTGACGGATGGTGACGGCCCCGCGGGTGTCGGGCTCGACCGCAGGCACGCTGGGAGGCGGGGGCGGCGGCTTGCGACCCAGGATGCGCTCCATCACCCAGGCGCCACGCACGACGGGGGAGGTCGTGGTGCCGTTGGCGGTGACCTTGAGCACGGCCGCCTGCGTCATGAACCCTCCGCGTACGCTGTCCGCAGGCAAGGTGACCTTGCGCAGCCGGGCGCCCTCGACCGGCGGAAGCTGATACAACGCGGCGAGGCGCTCGTTGACGAAGACGTAGTCCGCGGCGACGACCTCTCGGGCCGGACGATTCGCACGGACAAGTTCGCCGAAGGTCAGGTGGCTTTCTTCGCGGGCGGACTCAAGCAGATGATCGTCCAGATAGTAATCCGGATACAGCAGGCTGTCCGGGTCGTTGGCCCCGGCCTTACGCAGGTCGAGCCAGTAGTCCGCGAAGCTCGTGATGAAACGCTCCGAACGCGGGTCGGCGAGCAATCGGTCGGTCTGGGTGCGCAGGACCTTCGGATCACGCAGCTTGCCGGCGTCGGCGAGCGCGCGCAGTTCGGCGTCCGGGGGCGAATTCCAGAGGAAATAGGCGAGCCGGGTCGCGACGGCATGGTCGTCGAGCGGGCCAGGAGCCTCGCGAAGATAGAGATACGAGGGCGAGCAGAGCACGGCGGTGTAACCGGCGAACATCGCCTCGGCGAAGCTGCTGCCAGACCGAAGCGCGCCCTGGATCACCGGCAGGAAGCGGACCTCCTCCGCTGCGGACACGGGGCGACGATAGGCCTGACGGACGAAACGGCGCAGCAGTCGCTCGGCGTCGGCCGACGGATCCTTCGGTACGACGACGTAGGGCAACGCCCCACCCTTGACCGGCTTGACCGGGAGGTCATCGAACAAGACGGCGTAAGGTGCGGCGGGCCACTGCGGCGCCAACGGGCCTTTGACGTCGATCCAGCGCATGACCAGGCCGGGCTGACCTTCGGGCGTGGCGAGGGGGTTCTGGGCGCGGGAAGCCCCCGGACGGGAACGGAAGAAGCGGGTGACGTCGATCTGGATGCTCTCGCCGGCCTCGAGATATACATCGAGCTCGGCGACGGTGACGTCGGCGCCCAGGTCGATCGTGCCGATGCGACGGAGCACGCGCGGGGGCGTGAGCGCATAGACCGTCACCGGTTCCGGACGGCGGCCTTTGCTGACATTATCAAGATCGGGAATCTGCCAGCGGACCTTGCCCTTCGACATCGTAGTGCCAGGCCCGACCCAAACGGAGTGGCCACATAGTTTGACGAGGTAACGACCGGACTGAGGGGCGCGGAAGGTGCCGAACCAGGGTTCGACCGGCTCATAGGAACCATGGACCACGCCGACGCCTTCTTCTTCACGGAGGGCAGGATTGGACTTCCCTACCGTCACCGGGGCGCGACCCGCGCGGACGTCGGGCTGACCGACGAAGCCGAGCGTCGGGAAAGTCGCGCGCTCAGGCGACATGTTGAACTCGGAGAACTTCATCTTGCCCACGTAGCTGCCTTGCTGGCGGGCATAGTGGCGGTGACTCTTGCTTTCGTCGGGCGCGACCGAGGAGACGAAGGCCGAACGCAAGGCCTCCTCGACGGCGAGCAGATAGCGCTGCATCTGGACGTGCGAGACATCCAGGGCCTCGCCGCTCTTGTTGAAACGATGCGCCTCGGTGTCCTCCGGCAGGGATTCCTTGATGTCGAGCCACGGCGCCCGGAGCAGGTCACGCAAGGCGTTCTCATACTCGAAGCGATTCATGCGTCGCTCGACCGAACGTCCTTCGGTCGCGATGCGCGCGGCGTCCTGCTTCGCGAGCGAAGCAGCCAGGCCGCCGAGATAAGCCGACTGCTGACCGGCATCCGGACGCGCCTTCTTCTTCGGCGGCATCTCGCCGGAGGCGACGCGGTCGTGGACCTTGGTCCAAGTCTCGAAAGCCCGACGATCGGTGAGGTCGGACTTCAGGGCCGTCAGGTCGAGGCCGCCTTTCTTGACGTCGGCGTCATGACACTCGACGCAATGCTTCTCGAGGAACGGCGCGGTCTGGGCGCGCGCGGACCACGGCGAGACGACCAGTAAGAGAATGAGGAGACGGACGGACATGGGGCGATATGCTTAAGACACCAGGAACCCACAGAAGTTGCCCGAGCAAGCCGTTAGGCAATAGGAACTTATGCGGAGAGGAGGACCCCATGGCTCAAAGGTTGTCCCGCCGAGGGCTTCGGCCTGCCCTCCCCCATGCTTTCCATCATCCGTTCGGCCGCCTTGGTCGGAGTCGAAGCCGTGCCCGTCGAGATCGAGGTCAATACGGGCGAGAAAGGCGAACTCGGACTCTGGTTGGTCGGCCTGCCGGACGCCGCGGTCAAGGAATCCGAGGAACGCGTGCAGTCGGCGTTGCAGAACAGCGGACTACGTCTCCCCGAGACCCGCACCACCATCAACCTCGCGCCGGGCGACCTGAAGAAGGAAGGCGCGATCTACGACCTGCCCATCGCCCTCGGCATCGCGGCGTCCACCGGCCAGCTCGACCGGGCATTCTTGCAGCACTACCTCATCGCCGGCGAACTCGGCCTGAGCGGGGCGACACGCCCCCTCCGCGGCGGCGTGGCGATGGCCATCCTCGCCCGCAAATCAGGCCTGCGCGGCGTCATCCTGCCGCGGGCTTCCGCTGAAGAAGCCGCGTTGGTCGGCGGCATCGAAGCGATTCCCGCCGACACGCTCGACGGAGCTTTGCGCTTCCTGACGGGCGAGAAACAAGTCGTACCGCTCTCTCCTCCGCCGTCGGAAGATGCGTCGGCCGAGGGACAACCCGATTACGCGGAGGTCAAAGGTCAGCTGGCGATCCGCCGGGCGGTCGAAGTCGCCGCAGCCGGCGGGCACAACCTGCTGATGATCGGCCCGCCCGGCTCAGGAAAGTCGCTGATCGCGAAACGTATCCCGACCATCCTGCCACGACCGGATGCGGAGGAATTCTTGGAGATCCTCGGTGTCCATTCCGCCGCGGGCGCGGGCCTCGCCGACGGACGGCGCGGATGGCAGCGTCCGTTCCGCTCGCCGCACCACACCATCAGCGACATCGGACTCATCGGCGGCGGCAGCATACCGGGCCCGGGCGAAGTCTCGCTCGCCCATCTCGGCGTTCTCTTCCTCGACGAGCTGCCGGAATTCCGTCGCTCGGCATTGGAGGTCCTGCGTCAGCCCCTCGAGGACGGACAGGTCACCGTGTCGCGCGCGGCGGCCAAAGTCACCCTGCCTTCAAGACTCATGCTCGTCGCGGCCATGAATCCATGCCCGTGCGGACATCTCGGCGACCGTCGGCGCGAGTGCCGCTGTTCGCCGATGCAGGTGCGCAAATACCGAGGCAAGATCTCAGGTCCCCTCCTCGATCGCATCGATATCCAGGTCGAAGCCCCGGCCCTCACGCTGGAAGAACTTCGCGATGCCGCACCGGGCGAACCTTCCGCGGCGATCCGTGCCCGAGTCGAAGCCGCCCGGGCGAAGCAACGCCTCCGGTTCGGCGCCCGTCATGGCGGCTGCAACGCTCTGCTCGGTGGCCGCGAACTCCGCGAATACTGCGCCCTCGAAAGGGCGCAGGGCGACCTCCTCCAGCAAGCCATGGAGAAACTGGGGCTCTCGGCGCGGGCTTACGACCGGATCCTGCGCGTCGCCCGCACCATCGCCGACCTGGCCGAAGCAGACCGCATCGCTACCTCACACCTATTAGAGGCCATCCACTACCGTTCGCTGGACCGGCAATGAAAACACTCGCCCGGCCAGCGGAAATGCGTCCAATGAAGGCCTCCCCATGAAATCCCTGCTTAAGCTCGGGCTCTTCAGCCTCCTCGCCCTCCTGATCCTGCCCCTCGAGGCCGCGGAAAAGATCTGAGTCCTCATACTCGACGGCCTCACCCACCACGACTGGGACCGCACGGCCGAAGCCTGCAAGGCCACCCTCCAGGCCAACGTTCGTTTCACGGTGACCGCCGCCCC
>JACCDV010085502.1_pt1 | contig 10729 bp, 6 predicted proteins | sample 7446131 | NCBI WGS metagenome assembly JACCDV01 (sample SAMN15323448, study PRJNA562643) | freshwater metagenome | isolation source: river surface water | place: USA:Blue River Watershed | collected 2017-08-17
CGTGCCCGCACCAAAACCGCTCGGGATTTAGGATCCACGCGCGGGGAGATAAAATCGACATAAGCTTTAATGGTTTTAGTGGGCTCAGCGTCGCTAGTGATTTCTACCATGTCACCTTGCTTAACTAGTGGAATTGCTTTCTCAGGGATGTTATAGCTCACTCTTAAAGGACGGTTCTTCACTACATCCATAATAAGAGTACCGAGATTAACAAAATCACCTGGATCGACATAAATCTGTCCGACCACGCCTGAGATACGCGAACGGATCTCTAGATTACTAATAGTAGATTCTGCTTTTTTGAGATTGGTTTGATATTTAAGTAATTCTTGATATGAAATTGCACCCTGCTCGTAGAGTGACTTGAAGGAAGTGTAATTGCTTTGGGCTTGATCTAACTCAGCACCAGCATCTTCGCCTTTAATTTTGGCGAGTACTTGCCCCTCGCTTACCCAGTTACCTTCGCGTACATAAATATATTCAAGTTGACCGGCTCTTTCGGCTGCCACTTGTACTTCTCTATCGGCTTTCAGCTCACCTACAGTCTCGAAGCTCTGAGCGATAGTGCCGTAATGAGCGGCTGAGTATTTAACTGCTACTGGTCTTGCGCCGCCTGCTTGCTGGGCGGATTTTTTGCCGCAGGCATTGAGCATTAATATGAGACTAAATATATATAGGTAGCGCATGGGGGCTTACTCTATTATAACTTTATTCGAATAGCTGTGATATTGAGGTGATGAGATTAGGGCTAAGGAAACTAAGAATAGAAAGCCACTCAGCACTTCAGAATCTCCCCACCAATTCTCAAACAAACCTTCAATACTAATAGCGATAAAAGCCGCGATAAATGCAATAGAGCTGCGGCGTTTAATTAGCTCGACTAGTGACCAGGCATAAAAAGCAAACCAAGCCGTGAAGCCTAGTAATCCCTTGCGGATAAGTTGTTGCAGAAAAATATTGTGCATGTGGGTGAGCTTCACGTCCATGCAAGTAAAAGGAATCACTTCACCAAGCCCAAGCCAGAGCGAATTAGATTTATTAAGCAACCAAGCGCTAATGTTTTGCTGCCAGAGATCAACGCGGCATTGCATACTATTGGTTCCCAGTAGTGAAGCCGGGTCTAGCAGCTTAGAGAATTTGCGGCGGAAGCGCTCGGTACTTAGCATTGCTAGCCCTAGACCAGCAGAGACCGTGCTTAGTGAGAGTAGTTTGGCTTTTAGATTGAGACTTTGAGTGCAGATTAGATATATAAGGATGCCAACTATCGTGCCGATCACCGTAGATCTTTGTCCAAGAGCGAATAGAGCGAATAACTCTAAAACAAAAGCTATAAAATAAGTTCGGCGTAGATCAAACCAGTTCAGACGTTGAGCTTGTTCTAAACAATATAAGGTAGTAAATAACGAGAATAATAATAGGGCTGAACTGGTGAAAGGTTGTTTTTGGATGCCATAGATGCCGATGTCTGGGCTTGGAATTAGCCCTATGACTTGCAGTAGTACAAGGGTTGAGAAGAGGGTGCCGCTGAAGGTTAGGATGAGAGCAGGGTTGGGACTTAGATTTTGCACTTGTGGTTGAGAGCGCAATGACGAGCTGAATATAAACCACTGAATATAACTACTGATAATGCTTTTAAGAGCACCTGAGATATTAACTTCGTAAAAAGCAGTACTAGCAAAAGCAGTTACTGCATGCAATAAAAACAGATAGTTGAGAATTTTAAGATCAGGATTATAAGGTGTGAGGATTTCCCGGCGTAAGAGGGCAATAATCCAAGTAATTAAAGCAAGGATTAGAAAAATGCTATGCGCGGTAGCACCGATATAACCGCTGATGACGCAGGTGAGGGAGAGGTAGAGGGAGATGGTTTTGAAGTTGGGCAATGTAGTAATTATAAGTGTTGCTGGGATTGTGCAGGCGAAGCTTGGATTTTGCACTCGTGGTGGAGAGCGCAGGAACGTGCCGTATGGCACCTTCCTGCTAAAAGCGCAAAAACGTGCCGTTGGGCACGTTTTTGCTTTCCCTTGGAGAGGAAACCCTTCTTATTTAACTCTGAGGAAATCAGGGATATCAAGTAATTCGTTAGAATCCTTGCGTATCTTCATTTCGCTACGCGGCTCAGGTGAGCTAGTAGTGATTGATGTTCTCAGTTTTGATTTATCTAATTCTTCTTTAGATGGGAAGAAAAGATTGTTCGGACTAACTGTTGTTCTAGCTGTAGGCTGTTTAACAGCAGAAGAAGTTCCTGCGCTGCTAAATCCACTACCGAAGCTTAAGTAGAAAGGTGATTTCTCTTTAGCATTTGCAGCAGGTGCTTTTTGTCCAGCTTCTACAGTTTGGAAACCTGTAGCGATCACAGTGATTTGGATTTCGCCTTGCATTTTCTCATCGATAACAGCACCAACGATAATGTTTGCTTCATCACTAACTTGATCGTAAATTGATTCAGCTGCTTCATTAACCTCGTGAAGAGTAAGATCTCTACCACCAGTCACGTTGAAGATGATTCCTGTAGCGCCTTTGATGGTGCTTTCAAGAAGTGGAGAGTTGATCGCTTGCTTAGCAGCAGATACCGCTCTACCTTCACCACTTGCTCTGCCCATGCCCATAATGGCATTACCAGCAGAACGCATAACGCTCTTGACGTCAGCAAAGTCAACGTTAATTAACCCCGGAAGGTTAATGATGTCACTGATACCTTGTACTGCTTGAAGTAGTACATTATCAGCAAGTTTGAACGCATCTTTCATGCTAGTTTGACGCTCAGTAATTTCTAACAATCTATCGTTAGGGATTACGATTAGAGCATCAACTTTATCTTTAAGACGCTTGATACCTTCTTCAGCTAATTTAGCGCGACGACGACCTTCGAAACTAAAAGGTTTAGTTACTACACCAACTGTAAGTATGCCTCTTTCGCGTGCGATGTCAGCGATGATTTCAGAACTACCAGTACCAGTTCCGCCACCCATACCGCAAGTGATGAAAACCATATCGGCTTCTTCAAGTGCGTTACTAATATCGTTAACACTCTCTTCAGCAGCGAGTTTGCCAGTTTCTGGGTTACCGCCTGCACCAAGTCCGCGAGTTAAGCGTGCGCCCAACTGTAACTTATTAGGTGTTTGTGCAATTTCTAATGCTTGTTTATCTGTGTTTGCGATCCAGAACTGAACGTTCGCTAGTCCAGATTGAATCATTCCATTTACTGCGTTCGATCCAGCACCACCGGTTCCGAATACTTTGATATTCGCACCAGCTGTCGTATCAGCAAATGGGAATCCTTGCTCATTATTTTCCATTATATTATTTCTCCTCTTTTCTCCAAGTTCCAGCTCCAAGGGCTTGCTTAGAATTTTTAGTGAGTTCCCATACTAGGTTCCCACCAGCTAGGTTCACTAGCTATTGTTTTTATCCTATTACTGGTGGCCCGGGCCGTCAATAGCGATTTTGAAAAAAGTTCCCGAAAATTAATTTAATTTTTAAAACCTTTAACTTTGGGTTTTTCACCTTTCTTGGTTTGCGGGACACTTGGCCGAGAGCTAGAGAGCTGAGGCATACCGCGCATACTTGTCATAGCAGTTAATGGATTGAGCTTAGCCATCGGGTTACCGCTTTTCATCATCTGCATCATCGGTCCCATATTAGCGAAGAGTTCACGCATTTTAGTAAACTCGCTAGTTAGTTTATCGATATCTGTCTCTTTAAGACCAGAACCTTTTGCGATTCTTGTTTTGCGGCTGCGTGCACTTGGGTGCTTGCTGAGTAAATCTGGTTTGCGCCTCTCTTCTTTAGTCATGCTGGAGATCGCAGTCTTGAAATTACGCATTTTATCTTGGCTTTCTGCCATTAGCGTTTCCTGCTTGGCGCTATTAATACCGAACTGCTTAAGCATAGAGCCCATGCCCAGCATTTCTAGCATCTGTCCCATATTGCCAAGCTTAGACATCATGTTCTGCGCTGCAAGAAAAACCTCATAGTTAAAATTGCCTTTGAGTAATTGCTCTTCAATTTTCCGTGCCTCTTCTGTTTCAATGCGCTGCTGGGCTTTTTCGACAAGCGAAACAATGTCACCCATGCCCAGAATCCGGCTAGCCATGCGCTCTGCGTGGAATTCTTCAAGATCCTCAAGCTTCTCGCCGCAGGCAGCTAGAACTATAGGTTTATTACAGGCTTCTACTATAGAGAGGGCAGCACCACCGCGGCTATCACTATCAAGTTTAGTGAGTATCACTCCATCGAGATTAATGTTGCTATTGAAAGCTGCTGCTACTTTGGCAGCTTCCTGTCCGATCAATGAATCTAGAACCAGGATATTGCTTAGGCTTTTCTTGCTTTGCTTCCTTATATATTGTTCGAGTTCCTTAAGTTCCCTAGTTAGTTCGTCATTAATCTGCAAGCGCCCAGCAGTATCAAAAATCAGACATTGATGTTTATTACTCTTAGTTTGCTCGAGGGCATAGTCAACTAGCTTATATAAGTAGGCGGACTTGTTAGTGATATGAGCGTCATTAATGGTATTAGGGTCTAAGCCAGCTGCAGCCGGTTCAGCGAAAGCAATACCAGCTTGCTTAGAGAGTACTCTTAGCTGTTCAATAGCAGCTGGTCTCTGTAAATCGCAGGGAACTAATAATGGGTTCCTATCTTTGAGCTTATAAGCGAGCTTAGCAGCGGTACTAGTTTTACCAGCGCCTTGCAGACCGAGTAGTAAAATTTGCTCATAATTAGGTTGAGCTTCTTTGCTTTGAAGCAAGTCCGTGAGTGAGTCCTGGACTATTTTGATGAACTGCTCATAGGGCTTAAGTCCTCTAAGTACTTCTTGACCTAAAGCTTGGGATTCTACTTTAGTAATAAAAGTTTTGGTGGCACTCAGACTAACGTCAGCCTCAAGTAGTGCGCGTCTTAAATCACTCAAGGCACTGCGAATATTAGTCTCGCTAATCTGTTTTTCACCACGTAATTTTTGCAGTGAGTCTTGGATTTTTTCTGACAGCGATTTAAACATCAGGGACTATTCTAGCGCAAAAGGCTTGCTGGGGGCGGGGGAATATTAAAGATAACCCACGTCGATTATTGCTTGAATCTTGAGTATTTTAAGTGCTGAGCTAAACAGCAGAAAATTGCTTTGATTATTGTTTGTGAAATTAGCTAAAAAAATTAGACCAGTGAATAATTTTTGCTTGTATGAAACTGAATATTTTTTTATTTATGAGAATGCTTGAATGGTCCTTTGTTGATAAGCTTAAGTGCTTACACTGACAGGGTTTGATAGAAATAATTGAACACCAATTAATTTTTATAATTTTACTTGCCACTAATAGTTTGGAGAGCTACTATTGTTGGTAACGGCAGTTTTGCTTATGAGTCCTCTAGAAGTTTTAGAAAAAATCAGCGCCGAAGGAAACATAAAGCAGATCATCGCGTCTCAAGAAAAAGCAGCTCGAGAAAGGGACACTGAAGAGCAGTTTGACGCGCCGATGTATCACCGTAACAGTAATTACCAATATAACTACGATTACTACTATCAGTTGAATGTAAATGCTATGCCTCAGGAAAGTCCTGAGCAAGCTCAAGAGCGTCCAACAGCTAAAGTTAAGCGTTCAATGCAGTTCAGAACTAAGTTCTGGACTACTCTTAGTTTGGTTGCAGCTTTACCTTTGTTGAATAGTGCTTTGGTTAATGCTTATGCCTTGAGCAAGAATATCGCTCAGCAAGTGGTACTTAGCCATCAACTGGATTCAGTTGTGCATGAGAAACAAGATCTAGAAAATAAGCTAAGCGAGTTTAACTCTGATAGTGGACTTAAAAGAGCTATCAAACAAGAGATGAATCTTGTTGAGAGTAATGAGATAGTCGTTAAGATTGTTGCCGCGTAGGCAATTGCTCTATATAATGAGAATTGATGTCTAATATTGAAAATGCTTGGTTAATAGCACTGTACCCGCTTGTGTCTGCAGTGTTAATTATGTTTTTTACTCACCGTTCGCGCTTGGTCTCGGCCTTGTTATCGATAGGCGCAGTTGCCGTTGGTTTCGTGCAGTCGTTAATGATATTTATGGCGAATGCTCCTACCTACGAGAAGAATTGGAATTGGATACAAGCCGGCGATTTTCATCTTGAGATGGGTTGCTTCGTCGACCATATGACAGTAGCGATGTTACTTACTGTCTGTCTAGTGAGTTTCTTAGTGCAGATTTATACTCACGGTTATATGGATGAAGATCCGGGTTACACTCGCTTCTATTCATACTTATCGCTCTTTACTTTTTCGATGTTAGGACTGGTGGTTTCTAGTAATTTATTCCAGATGTATTTCTTCTGGGAGCTTGTGGGTGTTTGTTCATTCTTGCTCATCGGTTTCTGGTGGTACAAACCAGCAGCGGCTCATGCTTGCAAAAAAGCTTTCGTGGTTAACCGTGTTGGTGATGCTGGGTTCTTAGTCGGACTCATCATGCTTTATAACGCGACTAAAGATTATTGGACTAGCGGTACTAGCCTAGCTAATAACGTTTCTACTCTTGGCTTCCAGCAACTGCGCGAAGCGACAGAACTAGCAATCGCTAATAATGGCTTGGCTCTTACTGGAGTGGTCTCTGTGACGGCTATTGGTCTATTAATATTTATGGGTGCAGCAGCTAAATCAGCGCAGTTCCCTCTACATATATGGTTACCTGATGCTATGGAAGGTCCTACGCCGATATCAGCATTGATCCATGCTGCCACCATGGTGGCGGCTGGAGTATATCTAGTAGCTAGGGTATTTCCTATCTACTCTATACCTGGCGCTGAAGCCTTACCTGTTATCGCTTGGATTGGTGGTATTACAGCGATCTTCGCTGCGACTATCGCACTAACCCAGAATGACATCAAAAAAGCACTAGCTTATTCTACTTGTTCGCAACTAGGTTACATGGTGATGGCAGCAGGCTTAGGCGTGCCAGCGATCGCGATGTTCCATTTGATCACTCATGCGATGTTCAAAGCGATGCTCTTCTTAGGATCAGGTTCAGTGATTATGGGCTGTCACCATGAACAGGATATGAATCATATGGGTGGCTTGCGCAAATATATGCCGATCACTGCTATTACTTTCTTGATCGGTACTTTATCTATCTCTGGATTCCCGTTTATGAGCGGTTTCTGGTCTAAGGATATGATTATCGCTCAAGCTTGGGAAGTTTCTAAGCCACTGTTCTGGGTTGGTGTTGTAACAGCGACTTTAACAGCATTCTATATGTTCAGGATATATTTCAAGACCTTCGAAGGGAAATATCGCGGACATGCGCACCCGCACGAGCAACCGTGGTCAGTAACAGTACCTCTTATGGTGCTTGCTGTGCCTTCTATCGCGCTTGGTTTCTTCGGTTCACCATTCAAGGATTTCTCTATTCTGCGTTACCTTGACGCGCATTTCCACTCACATATGCATGATGGACAAAGTGCTATGGATTTCTTCTTGTATGAGCTTAATCAGCCCTTCGGTTATTTACCGTTCTTAGCTTTCGTCGTTGGCGTGACAGTATCGTACCTAGTTTACGTGAGTGGTATGGGCTTGAATAAATTCTGCCGTGAGAAGCTCTCGATCTTGTTTAACGGTTCGCTTAATAAGTGGTATATCGATGAGATTTATAACGGTATCGTTGCTGGATTTATGGCTTTCTTCAGAGTGACTTGGGGCTTTATCGATAAGTTCATCATCGAAGGTATCTTCATTAATGGCTTCGCTTGGCGTGGTACTGAGTTCACTGGTGAAGTTCTCAAACTCACTCAGAGCGGGCGGGTGCAAGCTTATATACTAACTATGGTCGCTGCGGTGGGGATTGCGGTGGCGGTGTTGGTTTACGCGACCTAGCAAAATGAGCCCACGGCTGATAATGGGTGACCAGAAAAGGGGTCATTCGAGCGTGAAAAAATGATAGATGATGATTATTGTAAGAAAATTTTTAAGGATGAAAATTTAGCTTCTATTATTGCTTCTTATGACGTAAGCTCCTTGGCTGAAATTAAAGAACTTAGAATTCATCCTGGTGTTTCTGGGGTTTATGACGCTGTTCATGGTTATGATCTGTACTGTAGTATCAAGTCACTGGAAGGGCTTGAACACTTAACTGGATTAGAAGTTCTTGAGGTTCTTGATTGTCATAGGGGGGATTTTAGGCTTACACCTCAGCTTCAGCAGCAACTCAAGGTTTTTCGCATTCACGATTGTGGGCCTTATCATAGGCTTGCTTCTAATTCAGATTTGGTTGAGGATATGCATAATTTAGAAGAACTCACATGGGTTGTGGATAGTGTTTGTGATCTTAGTCAAATTTTAAAATTAAAGAAGCTAAAAAGATTATTCTTGTATTGCTACGAGGTGGAGGATCTATCTGACTTGCAATTATTGCCGAGCAATATAGAGCTTGATTTGTCTGTGGTGAATAAATTGGATAGCTACATCTCAATCGGTGATTGTAATTTAATAAGATTAACTGTTGAAGCGAAAGCTAAAATCGACTTGGCAAAATATCCAAACCTTCAGCAAATATCTCTTCAAAGGTGTGAGCTGGAAAACTTTAAATTGATTGAGTCTGCTTGCAAGCTTAATTGGATTTGGTTACAAAACTGTGGTGAAGTTGATGTTGCGCAAATTGCGAATAGTGATAAGTTGGAAGAACTCTATGTTAAAGAGACGAAATTTAAATCAGGATCACTCCTTGTTGAAAATTTACCTAATTTAAGGGGTTGTGGGATTCGTGGTACTAACTTAAGGAAAATAAGCTTAGGTAACCTTGATGCGTTAAATTATATTAACTTAGAGGATAATGAGTTAGAGGAAGTTCTTTTCACTGCTGTAAGTATAAAAGACTTGTACCTGAATAATAACAAGCTAAAAGATATAGATTTCTTGGCAACTATGGTGGATTCGCTTGAGAGGATTTCGTTGAACAATAACCCTCTTAATGATTTATCTATATTGAGTACCTGCATCAATCTTAAGAGCTTGAATCTATCTAATGCATGTAATGCTGGCAAGTTAAAGGCACTGTACTCTATGTCCAATATATATCTAGACTTGTCTGGTGACGAGCATCTGAGTGCTAGCGAGCTTACTTATTTGGTAGAGCAATGTGATTTTACAATTAAGTGTGATGCTAAGTATTTGCAGATTGTAGATCCTTTAAATGCAATTAAAGATTTGGAGTTTAAAAAAAGATTAGGGCAGTGTTTATATTCAGATTCTTGTATCATTGAAGAATATAGATATCAACATTTTATTTACACCTCAATATTCTCAGATGTTAAGGAATTGGGAGGCTCTGATCATATCGCTCTACGCAAACCTGAACTTGGTGAACTTAATATTGGTGCTAATATCAACAATCTTGAAGGAATTGAGATTTTTACAAATCTTGAGACTATTAATCTATGGTTTAAAAACAATACGATTAGTCTCAAGCCTCTAGCAGAACTGAAAAACCTACAACATATAAAGTTTACTAATGCGTGTTTAGTGGATACTAGCACACTATTGGAAATTAAAAGTTTACGAAGTTGTCGATTTATAGGTTGCACTTGTATGAGTGAAAATGAGTTGAGTACTCTTGAGCGTCTCAATAAATTAGGGGTAAGTGTTCGAGCTGATACCATGGAGTCAGTTCGTAGTAGGGTGCCTGATGATATGAGGCAATATATGAGTGTAGATGAAATTGTTGAGTTAGGTAGTCTCTGGTAAACAAGTAGTTTATTAGAGATTTATGAGCCTAAAACTCTAGGGTTTTAATTTCTCTACTGTTGGTATAGCTAGGTTATAATATCTAGCTTATGATTACCATGCGTAAACACCGAGTATTAGCGTCACTAAGATTAGTGGAGATGCCGACTTACGCCTTTGGGCAGCTTGATGAGATTAAGTTAGATCTAATAAATCAAGGCAAAGATCTAATAGATCTTTCACTAGGTTCGCCAGATAGGCAGACTGATGATTCGGTTTTGCAGGCGCTTACTGATGGCATGAAGAAGCCGCGTAATCAGCAGTATCCGATATTTAGCGGACAGCCGGCTTTCAATGAGTCGATCTCTAAATATTTTAAGAAGCGTTTTAATGTGGAATTAGATCCGAAGAAAAATGTACTACCACTACTGGGTTCTAAAGAAGGTATTGGGCATATAGCTTTCGCTTATATACAAGAAGGCGACGTAACTATAATTCCTAGTCCTTACTATCCGGTGCATATGCGCGGTACTATGCTGGCGGGCGGACACGTTTATGAGCTGCCGCTGAAGCCTGAGAATAATTTTGTCGGTGATCTTGATGAAATTCCAGAAGATATTCTCGAGCGCGCAAAGCTACTGATACTGAGCTATCCGCATAATCCGACTGGTGCGGTGGTGAATAGAGCGTACCTCGAGAAAGCAGTGAAAATCTGTAAAGAGTACGGCATTATTCTGATGAATGATTTTGCTTACTGTGATATTTGGTTCGATGATAACAAGTGCCCGTCAGTGCTTGAGATACCTGGCGCGATGGACGTGGCGATTGAGTTTCATACTTTCTCTAAAACCTACAATATGGCAGGCATGCGTCTTGGCTATGCTGTGGGCAACGAAGAGATAGTGCACACCTTATTCAAACTTAAAACTAATCTTGACTACGGTGTTTGCATGGGTATTCAAGAAGCGGGCTCAAGAGCACTTGAGCTTGGTGAAGAATACCGCGAAGAGATACGCGTCGAATATCAGCGCCGCC
>JACCDV010365235.1_pt1 | contig 10729 bp, 9 predicted proteins | sample 7446131 | NCBI WGS metagenome assembly JACCDV01 (sample SAMN15323448, study PRJNA562643) | freshwater metagenome | isolation source: river surface water | place: USA:Blue River Watershed | collected 2017-08-17
GCCGCCTTCGGGTTCCACGACGATTCATAGCGCGCCACCGCTGACATCAGACCGGCCCAGAAGGCGCGGCGGTCTTCCAGCGAGGCGGTCTCGTATCCGGGGCACCACAGATCGACATCGGCAGGCACGGCCCCCGCCAGCACCGAATCATGCTGCTCGAGCGCGGCGAGTGTGCTTAGGGTCCAGTCCTTGCCATCAGGCCGCACGTCCCATTGCATCGGCGGGGTCAATCCGCTGGTGGAAAGGTTCGTCTTTCCGGCAGGTTGCACGCATCCCGACAGGATGAGGGCAACAAGCGGCAGAGCCATGGCAACGGCTGAAATGCGCATCTGTCCACACGTGGCAGCGCCGCGCCCCAGTTGCGCGACCCAAGCGTTTCAGCAATCCACGCCGCCCATGTCCACGGAAACGCATTGTTTCGCCACCTGATCGGCAGATTCTCGCCCGACATCTTGCCAGAATCGGGCAGCGCGCCCACCTTACGACCTGTAACCGGACGGGCGAGGTGGGTGGCGCTTGTCCTCATTTAGGGTGTGACACTGCCATGTCGCGTATTCTTGCCCGATCGGTTTCGGCCGATATCCTTGCCCGTGTGTTCAGCGCGGTGCTTTTCCTGCTGCTGCTTCCCTTCATCGTGATCCTGTCGCGACGCCTGAAGGCGGTCCCCGTGCGGACAGCCCCCTTTTCCGTTCGGCGGCTGGGGGACCGTGTGACCGAACCTTCTTGAAGCATCGCCCCTGACGCCCTAGAGAGTCGGTCGAACCTTCAGGAAGGACGGCAAGGGATGCTCGACCTCGGCTTTGAAGCCCCGAAACCCAAGGTGATCGCGGGCGCGACGGGCGATTGGGAACTGGTGATCGGGATGGAAATCCATGCCCAGGTCGCGTCGAACGCCAAGCTGTTCTCTGGCGCCTCGACCGCCGTGGGGGCGGAACCCAATTCCAACGTGGCCTTCGTCGATGCGGCCATGCCGGGGATGCTGCCCGTCATCAATGAATTCTGCGTGGAACAGGCGGTGCGGTCCGGGCTGGGGTTGAAGGCAATGATCAACCTGACCTCGGCCTTCGACCGGAAGAACTATTTCTACCCCGACCTGCCGCAGGGCTATCAGATCAGCCAGCTGTATCACCCCATCGTGGGCGAGGGAGAGGTGATCGTGGAAATGTCGCCCGGCGTGGCCCGCCGCGTGCGGATTGAACGCATCCACCTTGAACAGGATGCGGGCAAGTCGATCCACGATATGGACCCGAACATGTCCTTCGTCGATTTCAACCGCACCGGTGTCGCGCTGATGGAAATCGTCAGCCGCCCCGATATTCGCGGGCCGGAGGAAGCGGCGGCCTATGTCGCCAAGCTGCGGCAGATCCTGCGATACTTGGGGACCTGCGATGGCAACATGCAGAACGGCAATCTGCGGGCGGATGTGAACGTCTCGGTCTGCCGTCCGGGGGATTACGAACGCTATCAGGCGACGCAGGATTTCGGCCATCTGGGCACGCGCTGCGAGATCAAGAACATGAACTCGCTGCGTTTCATCCAAGCCGCCATCGAATACGAGGCGCGCCGCCAGATCGCCCTGCTGGAGGATGGCGGCAAGGTCGATCAGGAAACCCGCCTCTATGACCCCGACAAGGGCGAGACGCGGTCGATGCGGTCCAAGGAAGAAGCCCACGATTACCGCTATTTCCCCTGCCCGGACCTGCTGCCGCTTGAAATCGAACCGGCTTGGGTCGATGACATCGCCGCCCGCATGCCGGAACTGCCGGATGCCAAGAAGGCCCGCTTCATGGCCGATTTCGGCCTGACCGACTATGACGCCAACGTGCTGACCGCCGAGGTGGACAATGCCGCCTTCTTTGAAGAGGTGGCCAAGAGCCGCGACGGGAAGCAGGCGGCGAACTGGATCATCAACGAACTTTTCGGCCGCCTGAACAAGGAAGGCAAGGGGATCACGGAAAGCCCGCTGTCGGCTGCCCAGATTGGCGGCGTGCTGGACTTGATCGCATCGGGCGAGATCACGACCAAGATGGCCAAGGACCTGTTCGAAATCCTCTGGACCGAAGGCGGCATCCCCGCCGAAGTCGCCGCCGCGCGCGGGATGAAGCAGGTGACGGATACCGGCGCTATCGAGAAGGCGCTGGACGATCTGATTGCCGCGAACCCGGATCAGGTGGAAAAGGCCAAGGTCAATGCCAAGCTTGCGGGTTGGTTCACCGGACAGGTCTTGAAGGCCACGGGTGGCAAGGCCAATCCGGCGGTCGTCAACCAGATGGTGGCGCAAAAGCTGGGCCTGTGATGCGGAAGGGCGGTCGGCGGGAAAGCCCGCTTCCGCCCGCCGCCCCTTCAACGCCGCCATCCCTGCCGCTACCTTCCCCCGCCACCACTGCCGGAGTCCGTCATGCAGCGCCATGAATACAAGGTCGTCCCCGCCCCCCGTCGCGGCACCAAATCGCGCGAGGCGAAGTCCCATGAAGACCGTTTCGCCCTGACGCTGTCGAACCTGATGAACGAACTGGGCCGGGACGGATGGGAATATGTCCGGTCGGAAACGCTGCCCACGGAAGAACGGGCGGGGTTCATGAAGACGCGGGTGGTCGAGCAGACGATGCTGATCTTCCGCCGCGCGATGGACAAGCCCGCGATCCTTGCCGCGACCCTGTCGGACGGGCCCGCCCCCAAGCCCGTCGCCGCCGAGCCCCCCACGCCGCGCCTTGGCCCCGCTGTGGAACCTCTGCCCGGTAACGCCCCCGCGCTGCGGGCCGAGTGATCAGCGCGCCGCGGCCAGCGCCTGCGGCAGAACCTCGGCCAAGATGTCCAGATCGGCGTCGGTGCCCGCGCTGATGCGGATGCAGCGGTCAAGCGGCGCGACCCCCGGCATGCGGATGAACAGGCCGCGCGCGATGCAGCCCTGCAGGACGGCGCGGGCGAAATCGCCGTCGCGGCCGCAATCGACCGTGCCGAACTTCGTGGCCGAAGGCAGGGCGCGCAGTCCGTTTCCCGCCGCGATGGCCGTGATGCGGTCGCGCGCGGCGGCGACCTTTGCCTGCACATCGTGCAGAAAGGCCTGATCGGCCAGCGCGGCCATGGCCCCGGCCTGTGCCACGCGGCCCATGCCAAAATGGTTGCGCACCTTGTCAAAGGCCTTGACCAGCACAGGCGCGGCCAGCGCATAGCCCACGCGCAGACCGGCAAGGCCGTAGCCCTTGGAGAAGGTTCGCATCCGGATCACGCGGGGATCATCGGGGGCGATGCGGGGAATGGCCGTGGCCGGGGCAAGGTCGGCATAAGCCTCGTCCAGCACAAGGAGGGTGCCGGGGGGCAGGGCGTCCACCATCGCCTCGATCGTGGTGGCGGGGTGCCATGTGCCCATCGGATTGTCGGGATTGGCGAGGTAGAGGAGTTTTGCCTGCGTCTCGCGCGCCTTGGCGAGGAGGGCGTCCGGGTCTTCGCGGTCGTCCCGGTAGGGGACGCGGTGCAGGGTCGCGCCGAAGCCTGCGACGTGAAAGTTGAAGGTCGGATAGGCCCCGAGAGAGGTGACGACGGCATCCCCCGGCCCGGCCAGCAGCCGGACGAGTGTGCCCAAAAGGCCGTCGATCCCTTCGCCCACGACGACATGGGCCGGGGTCACGCCGTGATGGGCGGCAAGGGCGGCGCGCAGGTCGTGAACTTCGGGGTCGCCATACATCCACGCCTCTTGCGCGGCGGCGGCCGTGGCGGCGATGGCGGCGGGCGAGGGGCCGAAGCGGCTTTCATTGGCGCCGAGACGGGCGCGGAAAGGGCGGCCAAGGCTGCGTTCCTGCGTTTCGGGGCCGACGAAGGGGACGGTGTCGGGCAGGCTGGCGGCAAGGGGGGTGAGGCGGGGTCCGGTCATGGCAAGAGGGAAACGCGCGGCGCGGGAAAGCGCAAGGGGGGAAGAATTTTCTGCGAAAATTCTTCGGGGCGATCTTTCTGCGAAAGATCGGGGGCATGTGCGGTGGATGGGGGATCCTTCGCCAGAAGGATCGTGGCCAAGAATTTTCGCAGAAAATTCTTGCGCGTCAGTCGCGCAGAAAGGTGCGTCGGGCTTCTTCGGCCATGGCCTGCCGCATTTCGACTTGCGCGAGTTCGGCCATCAGCGCCTTGCGCGCGGCCGCGTCCTGCGTGGCGGCGATGGCATCGCGCAGGCGCGCGGCTTCCTTCTTCAGCACGATTTCTTCGGGCAGGACGCCCGCTTCGGCCATGATGCGGAAACCGATGGCGTCGCCGGGGCTGACGAAGGCGTCGCCGGTGCGGTCGGGCAGGGGTTTGCCTTCACCGGCCAGTCCCTGAAGGTCCCCCTTCAGGCGGGCCTTTTGCATCTGGCGTTCGGCGAGGCGGCTGAGCCAGGACATGGGCGCGCTCCTTCCCTGACAGTGTCGCGCGGGTTGTGGCCAAAGGAAAGGGGGGGGCTGCGCCCCCCCGACGTGCCGCCCCTTGCGGGGGCGGAACATCGCCTAGGACCCTCTGCCGGACGGAACCTGTCAGCCGATCTCGGCAAGGCGTTTCAGGGCGGCGTCGAGCTTTGCCGCCTCGTCCTCGCGGGCTTCCAGATTGGCGCGGGCCTCGTCCACCACCTCTTCGGGGGCAGAGGCGACGAAGGCCGGGTTGTTCAGGCGACCCTTGAGGCCGCCGATCTCTTTCCCCAGTTTGTCCAGCGCCTTGGACAGACGCGCCTTTTCTTCTGCGATGTCGATGATCCCGTCCAGCGGCATGGCGAAGGCCGCGCCTTCCAGCGCGATGGAGACGGACCCTTTCGGCGCGGTGGCGGCCTCGGTCAGGCGTTCGACGCGGGCGAGGCGCTTGATCAGCACCTCGTTGCGGGCCCAGGCCTGCCGTGCCTCGTCGCTTAGCGTCGTTGCGACAAGGTCGATCTTCAGACCCACGGGCACATGCATCTGCGCGCGGGCAGAGCGGATGTCGTCGATAAGGCCGGTGACCCAGCCCATCTCGCGATCCGCCGCCGCATCCGCCAAAGTGAGGTCGGCTTGCGGCCAATCGGTATGGACCAGCATCTTGGCGCGGGTGCCTGTGGTGGCCCAAAGCTCTTCGGTGATGAAGGGCATCATCGGGTGAAGCAGGATCATGCAGTGGTCGAGGACCCAAGCCATGACCTTGCGCGTTTCATCCGCCGTATCGCCGTCGAAGAGGGGTTTGGCGAATTCGACATACCAGTCGCAGACCTTGCCCCAGACAAAGCGGTAAAGTGTGTCGGCGGCCTGATCGAAACGGTAATCGTCCAGCGCCGCGTCCACCTCGGCGATGGTGCGAAGGGTTTCGCCGATGATCCAGCGGTTGGCGGTGGCCGTGGCCTTGGGCGCGGCCTCTTGCGTCGCATGGCCGTCCCAGACGCCGTTCATTTCGGCAAAGCGGCAGGCGTTCCACAGTTTCGTGCCGAAGTTGCGATAGCCCGCGATGCGCTGGGTGTCGAGTTTCAGCACGCCGCCAAGGCTGGCCATCGCCGCATTGGTAAAGCGCAGCGCGTCGGCGCCGTATTCGTCGATGATTTCCAACGGGTCGATGACGTTGCCCAAGGATTTGGACATCTTCTTGCCCTTGGCGTCGCGGACGAGGCCGTGCAGGTAGACCGTCTTGAACGGCACCTCGTTCACCACGGCCAGTTGCATCATCATCATCCGGGCGACCCAGAAGAAGAGGATGTCCTGCCCGGTGATGAGGACGGAGGTCGGGAAGTAGCGCTTCAGCGCGTCCGTCTGTTCCGGCCAGCCCAGCGTGCCGATGGGCCAGAGGCCGGAGGAGAACCATGTGTCCAGCACGTCGGGATCGCGGGTCAGGGCCTTTCCGGGGGCCATGGCCTGTGCCTCGGACTCGGTCGGGGCGCAGTAGTGGTTGCCGTCGGCATCATACCAAACCGGGATCTGATGCCCCCACCACAACTGGCGCGAGATGCACCATGGTTCGATATTGTCCAGCCAATGGTAATAGGTCCGCTCGCCGCTTTCGGGGATGATCTTCACCGTCCCGCCCCGCACGGCGTCCAGCGCGGGTTGCACAATTCGAACAGTATCGACGAACCATTGGTCCGTCAGCATGGGTTCAATTACAACTTTCGAACGATCGCCGAAGGGCTGCATGATCTTCTTGGCCTCGACCAGCGGCACGAGGTCGTCCGCGCCCCGGACCTGATCCGGGAGCGCGCCATCCGCCAGAGGCCCCGGCTCGGGGGCCGGGGCGGGTTTCCGCGCCGCCTTGCCCAGACGCGGATCATCTGCCCGCGTCATCACGGCCAGACCTTCTGCCGTGATCTCCTCGACCACGCGCTTGCGCGCCTCCATCCGATCCAGCCCGCGCAGGTGGTCGGGCACAAGGTTCAGCGCATCCGCCTCGGCCTCGGTCAACGCGCGCTCGCCCCGCGCGACGGCCTGCGCGATACCCGCCGCTTCGGCATAGGGCGTCCCGTCGTCGCGCAGGCGCGCGCGGGTGTCCATCAGGCGGTAGCAGGGGATGCCGCCGCGCTTGGCCACGCCATAGTCGTTGAAGTCATGCGCGCCCGTGATCTTTACCGCGCCAGAGCCGAAGGTCGGGTCGGGATAGTCGTCGGTGATGATCGGGATGAGGCGGCGGTGCTCTTTCGGGCCCACCGGAATTTCGCAGAGTTTCCCGACGATTGCGGCATAGCGTTCATCCGACGGATGCACCGCGACCGCGCCGTCGCCCAGCATGGTTTCGGGCCGCGTCGTGGCGATGGAGATGTAGTCGCGCACCTCGTCCAGCAGGACGTTCCCGTCGGCGTCCTTTTCCACGTAGCGATAGGTCGCCCCACCCGCGAGCGGGTATTTGAAGTGCCACATGTGGCCGTCGACTTCGATATTCTCGACCTCGAGGTCCGAAATCGCCGTTTCGAAATGGGGATCCCAGTTCACCAGCCGCTTGCCGCGATAGATGAACCCCTTGTTGTAAAGGTCCACGAAGACGCGGATCACGGCGTCGTGGAAGTTCCCTTCCTCACCCGCAGGCGCATTCGGCGCGCCGGACATGGTGAAAGCTTCGCGGTCCCAGTCGCAAGAACAGCCCAGCCGCTGCAACTGGCCGATGATCGTGCCGCGTGATTTCCGCTTTTGCTCCCACACCCGCAGGGTGAAGGCGTCGCGGCCCATCTCGCGGCGCGACGGCTCTCCCTTCGTGGCCATCTCGCGTTCGGTGACCATCTGGGTGGCGATGCCTGCGTGGTCGGTGCCGGGTTGCCACAGCGTGTCGTGGCCCTTCATCCGGTGCCAGCGCGTCAGGATGTCCTGCAACGTGTTGTTGAAGGCATGGCCCATGTGAAGAGAGCCGGTCACGTTGGGCGGGGGGATCATGACGCAGAAGCTTTCCGCGCCGGGCTTGGCGTTCGCCCCGGCGTGGAAGGCCTTGGTGTCGATCCATTTCGCGGAAATCCGCGCCTCGGCCTCGGCGGCGTTGAAGGTCTTTTCCATCGGCATCGCTTGCACCCCTTGCAGTCGGGCGGGGTTCTAGCGCGGCCCGTGGGCAAGGGAAAGCGGTCAGATCAGCGGTTGCCCCGCGATGGCCTGCGCGAAGGTGGCAAGGACGAGGGCGGTGTAGCCTGCGGCAGCGGCCAGCACGGTAAGGCGGGCGGCACCGTCGGGCAGGCGCCGTGCGGCGAGCCAGCCGACGAGAGGCAGGCCATGCAAGGCGTGCGTGGCGAGGAAATGGGCAACGCGCAGGTCGCCGACTTCGCGCGACCAGCCGAAGATGGGGAGGGTGGCACCTGTCACAGGGGGGCCGACATGGTGGCCGGGGGTAGAGGCCATATAGCCTGCGGTCAGGACGGTCAGCACGAAGGTCAGGATCAGGCCCGTGACGATGGAGAGTTTGATCGCAGGGACAAGGCCGGTGGTGCGGTTGCGCTGTATCGCGATCCCCATGACAAGGCTTGCCGATGTCAGCGTGACCGCCGCGATGCCCATGAGGCTGTAAAGCTGCGCCCAGACGGGGGAGGACAGGTTGAAATGCGACCCCGTCCCTAATGCGGCGGCCGCGCCGATCCACAGAAGTTCGGCCATCACGCAAAGGCAGACGATGGCGACGAAGCCGCGCCATAGGCGGTTTCCGCGCTGGTCCGGCGTCATCCAGCGGGCGAAGTAGGAAAGCGTGACAAGATAGACCACCAGCGCGATGTGGAATTTCAAGGGTTTGAGCCAGATATCCTCGCCCCCGAAGTTGCGCGGGTCCAACGTCATGGCGGCGAGGACCGGCACCATGGCGAGTGTGATGAGCAGGGCAAGCGCCGTGAAGGCGGGCGCGTCGGTCCACAGGCGCGAGGCGGTGCGGGGCGGCGCGGGGGCGGTGAGGGTGGTCATGGGGGTCAGCCTTTCGGGTGGGCCTTGGGCAGGCGGGCATGGGTGAAGCGCAGGGCGGTAAAGGCGAGGAAGCCTGCGGGGCCGAAGAGGAAGGTCAGCACGAGGCAGGGCAGAAGGAAGAGGTGGGGGATACCTTCCTCCCGCGCGGTGCGGGTGGCCCAAGCGCCGACGAAAAGGTCAAAGGCGAGGTAATGCACCCATCCGGCCAGCGCGATGTTGGGATCGGTGAAGAGTAGCTGGACATCCGCAAGCGTGCCAAAGCCGCCGGGGGCACCGGACCAGAAGGCGAGGACCAGCCCCGAATAAGCGACCGAGAGCAGCAGGGGGATGGCCACTCCGGCCACCGCAAGTGCCGCACGCGGGGCAAGTGGCGAAAGCGCGAGTGCCATCCAGCCCAGCAGGGCAAGCGGGTTGGTGATCTGGAAGAGGGCGTCGGGGGTCATCTTCGGCCTTTATCTTTACACTGTCAGGATTGGTGCGCCGAATCGTGCCTGTCGGTCAAGTGAAAACTTTACATCGTCAAGATTGGGCGCTATCCCTGCCGCCATGACTGCCGATGATCCCAGACGCGCCTATCCCCACGGCGATCTGCGCGCCGCCCTGCTGTTGGCGGCCGAGGCGGAATTGGCCGAACGGGGGGTAGAGGCTTTCTCGTTACGGCAGGTGGCGCGGCGGGCGGGGGTCAGCCATGCCGCCCCGGCGCATCATTTCGGCGACCCGCGCGGGCTGTTGACGGCGCTGGCGGCAGAGGGGTTTCACCGTTTCCTTGCCGCGCAAGCTGCGCGGGAGATGCGGGCGGCGGCGGACCCGCAGGCGCAGTTGGTCGCGGCGGGGCTTGGCTATACCGACTTTGCGATGGGGCGTCCGGCTTTGTTCCGGCTGCTCTTTGGGTCGGACCGGCTGGATTTCACGGATGCCGTCTTGGATGCGGCCTCGACCGAGGCTTATCTGCACCTGCGTGATCAGGTGCAAATGACCGGCGGGACCGAGACGGACGCCGCCGCCGTCTGGGCCATGGCGCATGGGCTGGCCGATCTTCTGGCGAATGGGCGGTTGAAGCCGATTCTTGTCCTGCCGCAAGAGGCGCGCGAAGGGGTGCTGATCTCGCTTTTGACGCGCGTGTTCCCGGCGGCCAATTTGGGGCCAACCGCAGACCCGGTATCCGACACGGACCAGACCTGACCCGAGGGTCTGTATCGACATCCCTGCACTGATGGCCGGGGCGGCGCCGGGTCAAGCCCGGGGCGGGGATGCTTGCCGGATCGTCACCGCAGCGCCCGATGCGTGCTGACAGGGTGCGGTACAGAATGTGGCACAGTGCCCGGCAGGGCCGATTCCGTCACACGGCGCGGTCCAGACGGGTGCTGAGGTGGATCAGGCTTTCCGACGATTTCACCCCCGTCATGGCCCCGATCTGATCCAGCACCTGATCCAGAACCTGCGTGTTCGGGCAAGCGATCTGCAACAGCAGGTCAAAGCGACCTGAGGTGGTGAAGACCCGCTCCACCTCTGCAATCGCCTTCAGGCGTTGCAGGATTCCGGCCTGTGCGCGCGGTTCGATCGTCAGCAAGACCGAGGCCCTGAGTCGCCCCTGACGCGCCCCTTCGCCCAGTTTCAGGGTGTATCCGGCGATGACTCCGGTGGTTTCCAGACGCTCTAGCCGGGCCTGAATGGTGGACCGCGCAACCTTTAGTCGTCGCGACAGCGTCGCCACCGACATACGGGCATCCGCCCCCAAAAGCCCGATGATGTTGCGATCCAGTTCGTCCATGCATTTTGTCCGATCTTTTCGTCATTATAACGACAAAATGCGGCAAATATACAGTTTTGTTCGGTGAGTTTGTACACCATATGCGGCATCCTCAGTTGCAGGAAAAGGGCGGCTCATACGCACCTGGCCTGGTTGGAAAAAACCTCGCAGGTGCCTTGCCGTCCCGTCACACGCAACGGGGAGGGCTTGCGTCTTGTTGGCAGAAAGGATCACGCCGATGGGACTGTCCAAAACGATCTGGACCAATCCGACCGAATTCCTCCGCAACCAGCAGCCGGAGAACCCGGTGCTGTTTTTCAGCCCCTCGGCGCTTCAGGCCGCCGCGCGGCGCTTCATCGACGGCTTCCCGGGCATGGTGACCTATGCGGTCAAGTCGAACCCGGGCGAGGAGGTGATCGAAAACCTCGCCGCCGCCGGCGTGCGCGGCTATGACTGCGCCTCGGGATTCGAGATCGACCTGATCCGCCGCCTCGCCCCCGATGCGGCCATCCACTACAACAACCCCGTCCGCGCTCGGGCCGAGATTGCCTATGCCGTGGAAAAGGGCGTGAAGTCCTTGTCGGTCGCTTCGAATTCCGAACTGGCCAAGCTGATCGAGCTGGTGCCTTCGGCGGAGTCGGAA
>JACCDV010567871.1_pt1 | contig 10728 bp, 9 predicted proteins | sample 7446131 | NCBI WGS metagenome assembly JACCDV01 (sample SAMN15323448, study PRJNA562643) | freshwater metagenome | isolation source: river surface water | place: USA:Blue River Watershed | collected 2017-08-17
ATCAGCATGTGGTAGAAATTTTTTCGCAAGTGCAAAGTGCCTTTTTCCAATACTACCATTACCAACTATAAGGACTCTATCAATCAACACAAAACCTTTGCAGAATTTTCAATCCAAGCTCACCACTTTTTTCAGGATGAAATTGACAACCAGTGATATGTTCATAACCTACAACCGCAGCTATTCTATGTCCCCCATATTGGCAATCTGCAATTCGATGATGATTTTCTTTTGGGCTAGCCATATATGAATGCACAAAATAAACTGCGTCACCACTTTTATTATCTTGCAATAAAGTGCCATTCCAAGTTTTAAATGAATTTGATATCTCAAGAGCACTCCAACCGATATGTGGTACTTTAAGAGGGTGACCCAACACATCATATTTTGGAATCTCGACGACATCACCCGGTATAAGACCCAACCCCCTAGTTAATTTAAATTCATAACTTTGTTCAAATAAAAGTTGCATCCCAAGACAAATACCTAGGATAGGAATTTCCCTCTGGTGAAGTTCTAAAAAAACATCTACTAAGCGAAGTGAATGAAGAGATGACATTGCATTATCAAATGCACCCACACCCGGCAGGACAACCTTATAAGAATTTAATATTCTTTTTGGATCTCTAGAAATAACAACATTGGCACCACAATACTCTAATCCACGCTGAACACTCAGTAAATTTCCAACACCATAATCAATTAATACTATCTCCCTATTAGTCATAAGGCCTTACCGATAATCCAGACTCTTTCGAAAAGATTCTAATCTCACTCAAGTTGGCACGTTTGTAATGTAGTATATCAGCCATTGCCACAGCATCAACACCACCTTGATTCACCGCATGCAAAACATCACTGAGAGACCCCATGCCACCACTGGCAATGACCGGAACTTGCAATTCTGAGGTTACAGCATTTAGAAGTGCAGTATCAAAACCTTTTCTAGTTCCCTCTCTATCAACTGAAGTTAACAAAACTTCCCCAGCCCCCATATTTACAGCACGCTTTATCCAGTCAACAACATCGAAACCTGTTCTTTCTCTGCCGTTATTTATGTATGCCTCCCATTGATTTTCACTAATCTTTTTCGCCTCAACTGATAAAACCACACATTGACTTCCAAAGCGGCGGGCTATATCAGTAATTAATTGCGGATTAAGAATTGCCGCTGTATTAACTGCAACTTTATCAGCACCTGCCCGAAGAATTTCAGTAACATCCTCTAAAGTACGAATTCCACCACCCACAGTAATAGGTATAAAAATATCCTTAACCGCAGATTTAATAATATCTCTTATATGATTTCTTCCATATAAACTGGCAACGCAATCCATATAAATTAACTCATCAGCCCCTTGTTGATAATATCGCAACGCGAATTCATTTGGAGACCCTATTACCCTTAAACCTTCAAGATGAATTCCTTTAATTAGGTTCGGCCCCTTTATATCTAATCTTGCAATCAATCTCACATTACTCATGATTAAGCGACACCCCAAATAGGGTTTCGCAAAGACCATTGCTCACCCTCCCACTTCCATAAATGTGGCGATCTAAATGAGTCAGTTAAGTTTTCATAATACTCTGGGGTGAAAATAGGTTGCTCGAACATTCTTGAAGCCTCAGGAAACTCTTGTTCGCTGATGCTAAGATATTTGAAGATCTCACCAGCAAATCGTGATGGAAATTCATGATCAAATCTTTTAACTAATGCTATGCCCTCGTCTCTGTTTATATCACCAGAACGAATTTCTTGGGCAGCATCATAGCTTGCTCTTCCAATGCCAAATTTAATTCCCGTAGTATGATAGTGAAAGTCATCAATCCGATCATCAATACTGTTATATTTACTGTAAGTGCCGGGAGTTCTTTCAGGAGAAGCCTCAAATCCACCATGCTCAACTGCGTAGTAATAACAACTTTGTGGATGCCATTTTAAGTAGTAACCCAAATAGTGAACTTCCACCTTTTTATCTTCAATTTGATTTGGGTTTGGTGGTAAGTATGGAATTAAATCACTATACCCCAGTCCAAAATATTTTTCTAAATCCGGTACCGAAACACCACCCAAGCATATCTTTGATTTATCTTCTGCTGTAAAGTACGACCAGTCTCGCTTTGCCGAGTTAGTATCACCAATTGGATTTCCATATTCAGCTTCATTCTCACCGTATATTACCAACTTAATGTTATGTAATAAAGCCATCTTTGGCGCTAGTGCCTTTTGGCCAAACATAAAAGCCTGAAAAGGATGAAATAAATTATCAACAGCTAATCTAGTTAGAAGTCTATGCACCCTCCCATTTGGAGTCATTAGGAAGTTATCATGACCAGCATGAATCCATGCTTGGAAATTTCTCCATCCCCATTCTGTATATATGTGTGGAGCCCAAGTAACAGTTAATGGGTTCATACCATATTTTGTTTTCATAATGTGCGAAGCATAAAAACTATCTTTACCTCCAGAGCCAGGGATAATGCAATCATAACTACCATCAGTACTGCGAAAACGATCACATAATTCCCTTAATTGCTTTTCACGATCCACCCAATTAATTCCAGATTTTTTTTGCATTGCGAAATTACAAGCATCGCATATGCCATTTTCATCAAAATGAATTGTTTTCTTCTTGCTATATTTAGTATGGTCATATTCAACCGCAGAATTAGGTCTTTGATTTGAAATAACACATAATTTGCAATAGGCAACCTCTTTTGGCAAACCAAATTTTACTTCTAACTCTTCGTTTTCTTTATCAAATTTACTCTTATCTACTGGCTTTGGAGTTTTTATACGTTCCATAATTTAAATCTCAATTTTGATATATATTTTATTGTTTGTTAGCGAAAGATAAATCATCAGGTCGACCAACGTCTAACCATGGCTCATGCATTGGGTAAGCAACTATCCTGTTTCCTCTCAATTGAATTCGTTCATATAAACTGGGCATATCACAACGTTCATTTTTATTTAAAAGACTTAACGCCTCTGGTTCAAGCGCGTATACTCCCGCGTTAATATTTGTTTTGGTAATCGGCTTTTCCTCAAAACCAACAATTTCAATACCATTAGTCTGCACCACACCAAAAGGATGTTGCCATTCATAGGATCTAACTGCCATAGTAGCAAATGCACCAGTACGAGAATGAAAATCTAGCAATTGGCCGTACTGAATATCGGTAATAACATCTCCATTTGTTACGATAAAAGGCAAATCTGGACGGGGGTTTAACAAACTTAAAGATCCCGCTGTTCCCATTGGCGAAGCTTCTTTTAAATATTCAATATTTATCCCCCATTTTTCGCCGCTGCTAAAGTAGTCCTCTATCATTTCTGCCAAATAGTTAACAGAAAAAATAAAATTTCTAAATCCTTCCAACTTTGCCCTTTCTACAATATGCTCCAACATGGGCTTGCCTGCTATAGGCAACAAAGGTTTAGGACAATTCTCCGTGTACGGTTTTAAACGTGTCCCCATCCCACCAGCCATTATTATCATGAGATTAGGACGTACCGATATGGTTGACATTTGGTCCCACAGATGTAACCCAACAACCTTACGCGATGCATCTATGATTGGTATTTGCTGGATTTTATTTGCTACCATCAATTGCATAACAAGGTCTTTGGTTAGTTCTGGGGGAACAACAATAGAGTCTCGATGAACAATATCTAAAATTGAACTTTTAAGATCAAGGCCCCTCAACAAAGCTCTGCGAATATCACCATCTGATACAGTTCCTTGAAGCTTCCCATGATGATCCACAACCAACACGATTTTAATACCATGTTGATTTAAATTTTTAATAGCATCTGCTATTATTGATTTAGTAGATAAGATTGTTTGTTGCCACACTTCTTGAGATAAACTCATATCGTGTAATTCCTAGTTAATCTGATCATGAAATTTTTTTCTAATTAATTCTGAAAAATCTATCTGCCTAATTATCTGTATGATTTTCTTACTCGCACCACCACATCCATATGGATTTGAAACGTTAGCCAAAGATAACTGAAATTCCTCAGAGTAAAGCTGATTTATAGCATCAGTAATTTGATTAGCAAATGGTTCGCAATTAATCACACTCGCAGCTTGTAAACGTCCCCGCTGACGATCCCCAATATTAATTGTTCCCTTCTTAAAGCTTGGCGCCTCTATCAATCCACTCGAAGAATTACCAACAACACCATCAACGTAACGTAGACAGGAAAGGTAAGATAATTGGCCAAGAGATATATATGCGTGAGCGTTTGAATATTTTGAAACAAAACTACTAATCATTTTTGCAAGCGACCGGCCATAGGCATCGGAATTGGGCATTGTAAAAATTAGACTAGTATCATTAAGATTTGCTAAAGCGCGAAGAAGTTCTTGCATCTGATTTTCGATTAATTTTTCATCCAAGGCAACGGGGTGAAACGTTATTAAAAGATTTTTTTTTAAGAATTTAAAATTAAGTTTTTTTTCTAAATCAGATTTACTTAAAAGTGAAAGACGATCGATATAATCAAGACCGAGCCCACCTACCAGATAAACATTTTTGGGATCTTCTCCCAACTGGATAACTCGCTTTTGGTAGGCCTCAGCAGCAACAAAATGTATATGAGACATCTTGGTGATAGCATGCCTTAGAGAATCATCCAGAGAACCTTCAGTTACTTCTCCACCGTGCAGGTGCGCGACTGGAATACGCAAAACTAAGGCTGCAGAAACTGCTGAGAAAACTTCAAAACGATCGCCTAGTACTAAAATCAAATCAGGCTTCAAGTCGCTTATAGCATCTACAATTCCAATTAGACCCAATCCTATTGATTTTGCAACCCCAGCTGATGTGTCCGAACTAAGCAACATTTCGACCTTGCGATCTATCTTAAAACCATCCCTTTCAACATCTTGATATGTAAACCCAAACTCAGGGGACAAATGCATACCAGTTACAATAACTTGCAACTCAAGATTCAAATCACTACGAATATCTTCCATAACCCATCTAAGCAGACCATACTCTGATCGAGCCCCTGTGATTACGCATATTTTTCTCATAGCACTATCAGCTCATCTATTAAGAAATCTTTTTTTGCTTTTTGGCCCAACACATAATCCCACATAATTGGGGATATGCCTGTACCAGGCCTCTTAATAGTGATGTTGTCTTCGGAAAAAATTTCTCCAGCTAGAATATGTCTAGCTGCCACGATACTTTTTCTGATTACAGCAATATTTTTTAATTCACTATGAGTTGCTTTTTTTATACCATCGCCAAGTGCCAGCTCGATATCTCTAATACTTTTAACCATATCCTTTAACTCATGAGGCTCAAGGCTTGCCTTATGATCAGGACCACTCATCAACTTATCCAGAGTAAAGTGCTTCTCAATCACGCAAGCACCGAGCGCTGCTGCAGCTATAGGAATATGAATCCCATTAGAGTGATCTGAATACCCAACTCGAACATTAAAAGCATCTTTAATGGTTTGCATTGCCCTCAAGTTTACTTCCTGAAATGGACAAGGATACTCGGACGTGGCATGCAATAATGTAATTTGATCTTTCGTTGCCCCCGACTCGAGCAAAGTAGTTAATGCACGATTGATATCATTTAAATCTGACATCCCAGTTGATAATATTAACTGTTTTCCTATAGATCCCAAACGCCTAAGATAAGGAAGGTTAGTAATTTCTCCACTTGGTACTTTAAAAATACTAATTCCTAATTTATCCAGCATATCAATGCTATCTTCATCAAATGGAGTAGAAAGAAATAATATTTTTTTTCTTTCACAATATTGAATAAGCTCTTTATGCTCTCTTTCGTTAAGTTCTAGTTTTTTAAGCATTTCATATTGCGACTCTTCTTGAATTGCAATATTTTCTATTTGATATTTGGCTTTATGCGCTAATTTAGTAACCAACCTACCAGCTTTAAAAGTCTGAAATTTAACTGCATCAGCCCCAGAATCTACAGCAACGTCAATAAGTTTCCTTGCTATATCAACTGAACCATTATGATTTACGCCCGCCTCGGCAATGATAAATATTTTATTCATTTGAATGTCGAACCCCAACAAAAAGGCTTCCAGCCTTTATAAAATCATCTTCTTGAGTCTCCGCAGAGCCAATAACAGTAGAATTGCTTCCAACAAAAGTACCATTATTAATTATTGCACTTCCATTGATAATAGATCCAGTAGATATATGGCAGTGATCTCCAATAACTACGTCATGCTCTATTAATGCCTTGGTATTAATAATGCTATTTCTTCCTACTACAGCAGCTGCATTGATAATGCCGCCATGCATCACAATCGAACCCTCACCTACTGTTGCATATTCTGAAACATAAGCCAGGGGAGAAATAATCGTTGGGAAAATAAAACCTAAAGATTTAACATGATTAAATAGGCGCATTCTATTTGATGGGGATTTAATCTGTCCAACTGTGATCAGCGCGTAGCAATATTCCTTTTTTAGATCAGGCAAATCAACATCATTACCGAGAAATTTATAACCAAATAGGTTCTCATCCCCATTATTTATATCAATTATTCCTGCAATTTGATATATTTCTTGCATTTCAATAACATCAATACAAGCCTTACAATGACCGCCACCGCCAATTAAGATTATTCTTGGCTTGCTCATATTATTGCGCTACTCGGTAAATTTACTACTCGGTCCTCAAGCCATGATGCATTTTTAAGATCACAGCATTCAAACTCTTTAAACATTGGCAACTTATTCATTAACCGCCATATTGGCCTGACCATAATACCTGAAGTAATTAAACTATTAAGGAAGTCATCACGCTGCTTTCTATTTTCTAGAATTAGCGCATTCAGCCAATAATTTGAAATTGAATTTTTAGGCTCTGATATAAATACAAAATCGGTATCTTCAAAAAACTCTGCATATTTTTTTGCAATAAATCTTTTACTATCCAAAAGTCTAGGCAAAACTTCAACTTGAGCACACCCAAGTGCAGCATTGATGTTTGGCAAGCGATAGTTATAACCAATTTCATTATGAAAGAATTCATAAGGATGATCCAACTTTGCTGTAGTAGTAATGTGTTTTGCTCGTATAGCAATATCCTTATCATTTGTAATAACCATACCACCCCCTCCAGTAGTAATAATTTTATTACCATTAAAACTAAGTGCAGCCACTTTACTATACAGACCAGTATGTTTTAATTGATAGGTGCTCCCCAAACTCTCTGCAGCATCTTCCACTAAAGATAAGCCAAAATTCTCACAAATTATCGCAATCTCAGCAATACGACATGGATGACCAAAAGTATGCATTGGAACGACGGCACTGATTCGCTTTCCAGAATTAATATTTATACAGCCATTAGATGTTCTGACGGTACGCTTAGATAGAAATTCCAACAAACTGTCCGGGCTCATGCCTAATGTATCTATGTCAACATCAATAAATACTGGACTTGCGCCACAGTAAGTTATTGCGTTACACGTTGCAACAAACGAAAGTGGCTGAGTAATAACCTCATCATCACGCTCAACACCAACTAAACGCAAAGCCGTATGTAATGCAGCCGTCCCATTTACTGTACAAACCGCGTATTTAGCCCCTGTAAATTCTGCAATCATTCTTTCAAACTTATCTACGTACTTACCAATACTTGAGACATAAGTTGAATCTAGGCAAGTAGATAAATACAGTCGTTCATTACCAATAAATTTTGGCTCATGCAAGGGAATAACACCGTCCTCTTGATATAAGTCTCGAATAAAATCAGTTACGGATTTATAACTTTGATTCATTGTTACATCTTTCCGTCCAAATACTTTCCAGTTTCTTTATGCTGAAGATTTGGAACGACCTTATAAAAGGCAGAGATTAATTCTTCCTTACTCCAGCTTCCTTGACTTTTACATGACTTAACAAAACGAATAAATGCCGTCAAGGCTACATTGTCAAAGTTAGGCTCGTTTTTTATTACACCGATATTGATGAATTTACTCATGTCTAGAACCTCATCATCAGTATAAAATTCCTCAAAATCTTTTTCACCAGTAGTATCAGAATTGGTAAATAAACAAGGCCACTTGCTTTGCGCGGGCAAAGTAGCTGAAAGGCTACGCGCCTCGTCCTCTGATTCACATAAATATGGCTCAAAACCATATTTTTCGAGGAATCGTATAGCTATATCAGCAAAAGAAATTAAATGCAAATCCTCACTTAACTTAGGAAAGAATATGTCTCGATTATCGCCATAAATACAGGACATCAAACATAATTCTCCAGATTCTCTGGGCGTTACGAAATATCGCCTAACATCTAAGGGGGCAACAATTGGTTGTCTTTTTTGGATTCTCTGATTAAAACTATGCAAGAGTGACCCGTCAGAAAACGCGACATTAGCAAATCGAGCTGTCGAAATATTCATCTCGAGGCTTCGCCTCATCAAAAACATCTCCATTATTCGCTTTGATGCACCCATCAAGTTAACTGGATTAGCAGCCTTATCAGTCGACACGCAAAAATACTTATTAGAGCCTTTATTGATTGCCTGCAAAAGTGTTTTATCAGTATTTATAATATTTACATCTATTAAGCGCATTAAAGTAAATGGATCTTTTTCACTTCGAACATGTTTTAATGCCGATAAATTTAAAACAAAATCATACTTACCATCTGCATATATAAAAGCATCATATTCAGATGAACCCACATCTAGAGCGAAAGTCTGAAAATCTCCACGTATATAACCATATGTACTACGTATATCTCGCACTAACTCAACAATATTATTTTCACTAAGGTCAACCACATGAAGTTTTAGTGGATTTCGCTTAAAAATTTCCTTCGTTACAGCCTGACCAATTGAGCCTGCACCACCTATTACTAAAAATCTTGATGACGAAATAATATCTTCTAGACTCTTACTATAAGCTTGTATGTCGTGGGTAAAAATTTCATTTTTTCTACCTATTAGGCCTAATAAAGTATCTTCATTCATTTAAAGTACCAAAAATCTCATGGTAAGTACCGGTCTTTTTAATTGAACCATTAGAAATTTCAACTATCTGATTACACTGCTTGAGCGTTGTCAATCGATGAGCGATAATTAATATGGTGTGTTTTTTATCAAGCGAATTCATTGCATCCATAACAGCATATTCAGTTTCATTATCCAAGGCACTTGTAGCTTCATCAAAAATGATAATACTTGCTTGTTTATAAAGTGCGCGTGCAATTCCAATTCTTTGGCGCTGACCGCCTGAAAGCATTACGCCTCGCTCACCGACGTATGTTTGGTATTTTTTAGGCCAACTTTCTATGACATCTGCAATTTTAGCTTGTCTAGATACCTCACAAATAAGGTCAAAATTTACCTCCTCTTTAGGCACTCCAAATGCTATGTTGTCTTCAATTGTTCCATCACATAAATATATTGACTGCGGAACATGTGAAATTAGTTTTTGCCAACTTCTACAATTCATAAAACTAATTAAGCGACCATCTACCTCTAACTTCCCACCATTTGGCTCTAATAATCCTAAAATAATATCCACTAAAGTGCTTTTACCACACCCTGTTGTACCAATAATACCTATTCGATCACCTTTTTTGATATCTAAATTAAGGTCTTTAAGTACCCATTGAGTATGTTGGCTATATTTAAAGTAAATGTTTTTTAGGGAAATTTTATTCTCAAATGGTAGTGAGTCAATTTTTAAATCATGGGAGTTGTTTGGCAAAGGTTGATTAAGTAAAGTAAGAATATCAATTACCGTAAATCTTGAAGCCTGAATACTTGACCAAGAACTATATCCTTGCTGCAAAATAGGCAGAACTCTTTGTGCCGCCAATGCAAAAGTGCCTAGTGTAGGGATAATATTGAACACATTACTACCTGGTTGACTAACTATAAAATAAGCTAAGCAAATAATTAGCAACATACCGCACATTTCAACCCAATATCTTGGACTATGGCTAATAAAAAAACTATTTGCTTGAGCGATTCTTAACGGTCGGTCTGCAGATTGATAGAGTTTGCATTGAATCTCCTGAGTGCCATCTAATAAAATATCCCTGATACCACCCAGTCCTTCTTGTATAGACTTTACAACCTGTGTGGTCTCACGAGCTATTGATTCACTTGCAATATATAGACGCCTTTTACTTAATTTTGCTATTGACCCATAAACTATAATAAAACAAACAATTGTGGCGATTGCAACTTGTGGATCTATAAACATAAGTGCAATTAAGATTGAAAATAGTATGAACCCAGAACTGACAAAAATTAGAGTTGTTGATATAAAACTAAAAATTACTGTATCAATTTTTTTTGAAATACCGCTAATTATTTCGCTACTATTACGGGATACATGAACGGCATAAGGTTGGTAAAGGGTTCTTCTGTAGACATCTATACTGAGATCTGAACCAACGAGAAATGAGATTTTCGAATTAGCCCAAAGCAAAATTAATCTAGTAGTACCAGCTAAAATCACACCGATAACAAAAAGTATAGTAACTGGTAACAATAATTCTTTTGGCTCATCAAATTCTAGAAAATATATTAGCGGTTGAATAAATGGCCATGAAAAAAGCACTTCAGGTGAGATTAATACATATAAAAATGGCAATGTAGCGCCAATACTCAATATTTCTGATATGGCGGAAATTCCAATCAGCAGGATCAAACTAGCAAGCTGAAGCCTTCTTTTATGACTTAAGTATCTCCATA
>JACCDV010017121.1_pt1 | contig 10727 bp, 11 predicted proteins | sample 7446131 | NCBI WGS metagenome assembly JACCDV01 (sample SAMN15323448, study PRJNA562643) | freshwater metagenome | isolation source: river surface water | place: USA:Blue River Watershed | collected 2017-08-17
AACATGTTGAAAATGCCCATGTACACCCCGGTGCGCTCGGGCGGGATGCTGCTGGCCAGCATGACATAGGGGTTGCCCATCATGCTGGCCCAGGCCAGGCCGATGCCCAGCATGGGCACAAAGAGCAAGGCTTGTGACTCGATCTGCGGAATGCCGATCATGGCCACACCGGCCACCGTCAGGCAAAGGGCATGGACACGCCCTGCGCCGTGCTTGCGGGTGAAAGGCACCATGGCCAGCGCGGCCACGAAAGCCACGGCGTTGTAGAAACCACCGACCTGTCCGTTGACCAGCACCGCATCGCGAAAGCCTTCGCTGTTCACATCCGAAGTGCCGAACAGTGTCCGCGCGATGGTGTAGGTCATGTATTGCCAGTAGCACATCATCGCGTACCACTGGAACAGCTTCATCCAGGCCAGCTGCCGCATGGTCTCGGGCATGTCCCGGATGGCATCCACAATCTCCCGCAGCGTGGCCCCGACGCCCATCTTCTTTTGTGCCAGCTGCGCTTTCTGTTCGGGCGTCAGGGGCAGTTCGGGCACGCGCCAGATCGACCAGGCGATGGTGGAAATGGACAGAAAGGCCCCGATCATGAAAGAGATCTGGGTGATCTGGGGGATGTGGTTGTCCCCCACCGCATTCTTGTTCATGCCCATCCAGACCAGGATCGAGGGCGCGAGGTAGGACAAGGTCTGCGCCAGTCCGGTGAACGCGCTTTGGACCAGGTAGCCCTGCGCGTGCTGGTCCTTGGGCAAGCGGTCGCTGACATAGGCCCGGTAGGGCTCCATGGTGACGTTGTTGGCCGCGTCCAGGATCCACAGCAGGCTCGCGGCCATCCAGAGTGCGGCGCTGTAGGGCATGGCCAGCAGGCTGAGGGAACACAGGATGGCACCAATGAGGAAGTAGGGTGTCCGACGCCCCCATCGTGAGCTGGTGCGGTCGCTCATGGCGCCGATCACCGGCTGGACCAGGAGGCCGGTCATGGGCCCGGCCAACCACAGCAAAGGCAGCGCAGCCTCGTCAGCGCCCAGGTAGCTGTAGATGGGGCTCATGTTGCTTTGCTGCAGTCCAAAGCTGAATTGCAGGCCCAGAAAGCCCACGTTCATCTGCACGATCTGGGCAAGGCTCAGTCGGGGTGGCTGCATGGACGAAGGCAACGTGGACATGGTGGTGGGTTGCAAAGCAATGACCGACGGAATTTAACCGATGATGCAATCGTTTGCAATAAGGGGTAAACCCACCCCCTGCGGGTGCATCGCAGCTGAATCAGCGGGCCAGAAGCGTCCAGAGCGATGCCAGCTGCACCGCTGTGCTGTCGCCTTGCAGCGCCTTCCACTGGGCCTGGGCATCGGCCTTGCGGCCGACCTTGAGCAAGGCGATGCCCCGCCGCAAGCCGGCCTCTGCCTCGCGCCGCAATCCACCTGCCTGCAAGGCCTTGTCGTAGGCCGTCATGGCGGCTGGCCAGTTCTGCTTGGCGGCATGGGCTTCGGCCACGGCCATCCAGGCATTGCCATCCCGGGCCCCTTGTTCGAGCTGGGGCAGCATGGCCTCGTCCTCCTGCGCCTTCTTTCTGGCTTCGCCGAGCAGACGGGCATGCGCCGCCGCATCAGCGCCTTTGCCCAGAATGCCCTTTTGCTGTCCACTCTCCAGCACCCGCAAGGCCTCTGCTGGCAGGCCCGCCTTGAGCGCCAACGCCGCCATCTCGGTGTATTCGTCGCTTTCTTCCAGATTGCCGGTTTCGGCCAGCAGCCGATAGGCATCGAGCTCATAGCGGTTGTTGAAGCCCGGCAGGTTCGTCAGCCTGACGATGGCGTCAGCCCAGTAGGCTTTGGAGGGGTAGGCATCGAGCAGGCGCATCAGCACCGCAAAGTACCCCTGCGGGTCCTTGAGCTGCAGACTGGCGGCCCCCATCAGGCGCAGTTCCACTTCGGGGGTCTTGCGGTTTTGGGCCTTGTCGAGCTGCAAGAAACCTTCCATGTCCTGCAGCAGTCTTTGGTGCTCCCCCAGCAGGCTCAGACTTTGCAGCAACGCCGTGCGCACGGACAGGTTGGTCCCACCGGCCTGCAGGTATTGCCGGGCCACCCGAACGGTCCGGGCCGGTTCCTTTTTCTGGATGCTGGCGTTGACCAGCATTTCCTGCAGGGCCAGACGGTCTGCGGCGGGCACATCACCCAGGCCCAGCAGCGCCTCCAGTCGGTCGATCGCCACCGCCCACTGCTGGGCGCGCAGCGCAGCGACGGCCTGCAGCCGCCAGACGAACTGCTGTTCCACAGGGGTCAGGGCCGCAATCGCAGCGGCCTCACCGGCGAGGCGAAGGGCCTGGTCGAACTGGTTGTTTTTCAGCGCCTCCTGGGCGGCCAGCAGCGGCTTTTGCACTTCGGCACGCATTCCTGTCTGGGCGTGGGCAGACAGGCTGACCAGCAGAACCGTGAGGGCCAGCATGGGCATGGCGAGTTGTTTTGCAATGGATTTCATCTGGGCAATCTCCTGGCGCCATTGTGCGCACAAAGCGGTCCGCAGCACAGGCCCGAGCCCCAATTGGTAACCCGAATGAAACCGCTCACGGACGCTGCCCGCGACCGCCTGCCCGCGATGCCCGAATCCCTACAATAGAAGACAAAAACAGCGCATGCCGATCCATTGAGGGCGTGCCGACAAGACCTCGCGCCATGAACCCCACCTATATCCTCACCCTCTCCTGCCCCGACCGGACCGGCATCGTGCATGCCGTCTCCGGCTTCCTGCTCGAACGTGGCGGCAACATCGAAGAAGCGGCCCAGTACAACGACCACGACACCGGTCTGTTTTTCATGCGGGTGCAGTTCGCCTGCGCGGTCGATGCCCAAGACCTGCGCCAGCAGTGGGGGACGTTTGCCCAGGGCTTCCAGATGGACTGGCAGCTGCACGCCACCACCCAGCCCATGCGCACAGTCATCATGGTCAGCAAGGAAGGCCATTGCCTCAATGACCTCCTGTTCCGCTGGAAGTCGGGTCTGCTGCCGCTGGACATCCGCGCCATCGTCAGCAACCACCGCGAGTTCTACCAGCTGGCGGCCAGCTACAACGTGCCGTTTCACCACATCCCGGTCACGGCCGACACCAAGGGGCAGGCCGAGGCACGTCAGTACGAGATCATCCAGGCCGAAGGGGCCGAACTGGTGGTGCTGGCGCGCTACATGCAGATCCTGTCGGACGGGCTGTGCCGCAAGCTCTCGGGCCGCGCCATCAACATCCACCACAGCTTTCTGCCCAGCTTCAAGGGCGCCAAGCCGTATTACCAGGCGCACGACCGCGGCGTGAAACTGATCGGCGCCACCGCCCACTACGTGACGGCCGACCTCGACGAAGGCCCGATCATCGAGCAGGACGTGACCCGGGTGGACCACAGCAAGACGGTGGAAGACCTCACGGCCATGGGGCGCGACACCGAAAGCCAGGTGCTCGCGCGCGCCGTCAAGTGGCACAGCGAGCACCGGGTTCTGCTCAACGGACACAAGACGGTGATCTTCAAGTAAGCCACCTTCCCGCACGGGTCTTCAGCATCCCTTCCCCCTCTGACCAGGAAACGGCCCCATGAGTCTGCGCATCCCCCCCATCCAGTGCCTGCAGACCTTTGAAGCCCTTGCGCGTCTACGCAGCGTCACGCAAGCCGCCGACGAGCTGTTCGTCACCCCCAGCGCGGTCAGTCACCGGGTCAAGCAGCTCGAGCAGATCATCGGCACCAAACTGTTCGGCCGGGCCGATTTTTCACTCACCACCGAAGGCATCGAATACCTGGCGCATGTGCGCGAGGGACTGGCCTCGCTGCAGCGCTTCCCGTCGGCCGGAGCGGCGCCCGGGCGGCGCAAGCTGCGGGTGGCGGTGACGCCGACCTTCGCGCGCTCCATCCTGATGCCACGCCTCAAGCACTTCGTCGAGGCCTACCCCGAGATCGACATCACGCTGCAGGTCAGCATCCCGCTGCTGGACGTGGTGGCCGAAGACGCTGACCTCACGGTGCGTTTTGGCAGCGGACGCTATGCCGATGTGGAGCACACCTGCCTGCTCAAGGACGAAGTCACCCCGATGGCCTCGCCCACCTGGGTGCGCGAGAACGGCCCCTTCAAGGCCCCGGAAGACCTGGAGGGCCTGCCGCTGCTGCGCAGCCCGCTCGAACCCTGGCGCACCTGGTTTGCCGCGCACGACCTGGACTGGCCGGAGCCGACCGAAGGCTCCTCGTTCAATGACGTGGGCCTGATGTGCGATGCCGCCGCCCAGGGTCTGGGCGCGGGCCTGGTGCGACTCAAGCTGGCCGGGCCCTGGCTGGAGTCGGGACAGCTGGTGCGGCTGTTCGAGCGCCACGTGCCCAGCCCCCATGCCCACTACCTGTGCTGGCGGGCAGGCACCATGGAGCGCTGGGAATGCGCCACCTTTGCCGATTGGCTCAAGAGCGCCCTGGCCTGACCCCCCCGACCGCCATTTCACGCCGGGTTCAAACATTCTTCACAGCACGGACGGGCCGGCCGGCGTACAGTAAGGCCCCATGAACAGCCCGATCCCCTTTGATGCCGCCGCTGCAGCAGAGCGCGCCGCCCTGCAGCAACGCGTGGTGCAGGCCCTTGGCCGCGTGCTGAGAGCCGACGGCATCCTCTACACCCCCGAGGACACCACGCCCTACGAGTGCGATGGTCTGACCGCCTACCGCGAACGGCCGCTGGTGGTGGCCTTGCCCGAAACCGAGGCGCAGGTGCAGGCCGTGCTCCAGACCTGCCACCGGCTGCAGGTGCCGGTGGTGGCCCGCGGCGCAGGCACCGGGCTGTCTGGCGGTGCCATGCCGCACCGGCTGGGCGTGACGCTGTCGATGGCGCGCTTCAACCAGATCAAAACCGTGGACCCGGTCAGCCGCACGGCCGTGGTGCAGTGCGGGGTACGCAACCTGGCCATCAGCGAGGCGGCCGCGCCATACGGGCTGTACTACGCGCCCGACCCGTCCAGCCAGATCGCCTGCACCATCGGCGGCAATGTGGCCGAAAACTCGGGCGGCGTGCACTGCCTCAAATATGGCCTGACGGTGCACAACGTGCTCAAGGTCAAGGGCTTCACCATCGAGGGCGAGTCCATCGAATTTGGCAGCGATGCCCTCGACGCCCCCGGCTACGACCTGCTGGCCGTGCTGATCGGCAGCGAGGGCATGCTGGCGGTGACCACCGAAGTGACCGTCAAGCTGGTGCCCAAGCCGCAACTGGCGCGCTGCATCATGGCCAGCTTTGACGATGTGCGCAAAGCCGGTGACGCGGTGGCTGCCGTGATCGCCGCAGGCATCATCCCGGCCGGGCTGGAAATGATGGACGGACCCATGACCGCTGCCGTGGAGGATTTTGTCCACGCGGGCTACGACCTGGACGCCGCTGCCATCCTGCTGTGCGAGAGCGACGGCACGCCCGAGGAGGTCGAGGAGGAAATCGGCCGCATGTCGGCCGTGCTCACCGCCGCGGGCGCCACCGCGATCGCGGTCAGCGAGAACGAAGCCCAGCGCCTGAAGTTCTGGAGCGGCCGCAAGAACGCCTTTCCGGCCTCGGGGCGCATCAGCCCCGACTACATGTGCATGGACTCGACCATCCCCCGCAAGCGCCTGGCCGACATCCTGCAGGCGATTGCCGAGATGGAGGACAAGTACGGCCTCAAGTGCCTGAACGTGTTCCACGCAGGCGATGGCAACCTGCACCCGCTGATCCTGTTCGATGCCAATGACCCCGACCAGCTGCGCCGCTGCGAGCTGTTTGGTGCCGACATCCTCGAAACCAGCGTGGCCATGGGCGGCACCGTCACTGGCGAGCACGGCGTGGGCATCGAAAAAGTGAACAGCATGTGCGTGCAGTTCAGCCCCGAAGAAAACGAGCAGATGTTCAGCGTCAAGCGCGCCTTCGACCCGCAGGGCCTGCTCAACCCCGGCAAGGTGATCCCGACGCTGCACCGCTGCGCCGAGTACGGCAAGATGCTGGTGCGCGCCGGGCAGATCAAGCACCCGGACCTGCCGCGCTTCTGAGGCTGCGCCCTCAGCGCCTGCCAAAAATCGCGGTGCCTACACGCACCATGGTGCTGCCGGCGGCGATGGCGGCTTCCAGGTCGGCCGTCATGCCCATGGACAGGGTGTCCAGGTGCGGCAAGGCCAGCGCCGCGCGCACCTGCTCCAACAGGGCCGTGGCGCGATGGTGCAGGGCCACTTCGGCCTCGAAGCCATCCACCGGGTCGGGGATGGTCATCAGGCCACGCAGCACCAGCCGGGGCAAGGCAGCCACGGCGCGGGCCAGGTCCAGCACTTCCTCGGGCCGGGCACCCGACTTGGTGGGCCCGCCATCGGTGTTGACCTGCAGACACACCTGCAGGGGTGGCAGGTATGCAGGCCGCTGCTCCGACAGGCGCTGCGCGATCTTGAGACGGTCAACGCTGTGCACCCAGTCAAAATGCTCGGCCACCAGCCGGGTCTTGTTGCTCTGGATCGGGCCGATGCAGTGCCACTCCAGCGGCAGGTCGCGCAGGGCGGTGATCTTGTCCACCGCTTCCTGGATGTAGTTTTCTCCAAAAGCGTTTTGGCCTGCGGCGTGGGCCTGGCGCACCGCCTCGGGGCCAAAGGTCTTGGACACCGCCAGCAGCCGGACGCTGCTGCTCGGGCGGCCAGCGGCAACACAGGCACTGTCGATACGGGCTTGCACCGCATGGAGCTTGTCGGCGATCAGGGTCATGTCCCGAGCGTACCAAACCCCGGCCCGGGCTACTGTTAAATTGCGGCCATTCTTCAAACCGCACCAAGGCATACCCCATGAGCAACATCGGTCAGAAAACCTACGACGCCTGCACTTCGCACAAAGTCGCCTTCCTCGGTCTGGGCGTGATGGGTTACCCCATGGCCGGTCACCTGACGCGCGCCGGTCACCAGGTCACCGTCTACAACCGTTCGTCCGCCAAGGCCCAGGCCTGGCTGGCCGAATGCCCGGGCCATGCCAGCGCCCCCACCCCGCGCGAGGCGGCCGCTGGTGCCGACATCGTCTTCGCCTGTGTCGGCAACGACGACGATCTGCGCAGCGTGGTGCTCGGACCCGATGGCGCCTTTGCCGGCATGAAGCCCGGCGCGGTGTTCGTGGACCACACCACCGCGTCGGCCAGCGTGGCGCGCGAACTGAGCAGCGAGGCCCAAAAGCGCGGCCTGCAGTTCATCGACGCCCCCGTCTCGGGCGGCCAGGCCGGCGCGGTCAACGGCATGCTGACGGTGATGTGCGGTGGCGATGCGGCCACCTTCGAGAAGGTCAAGCCGGTGGCGATGGCGTTTTCGCGGGCCTTCACCCTGATCGGCGAGTCGGGCGCTGGGCAGCTGGCCAAGATGGTCAACCAGATCTGCATTGCCGGTCTGGTGCAGGGCCTGTCCGAGGCGATTGCCTTTGGCCAGCAGGCAGGCATCGACATGAAGCTGGTGCTCGATGTGATCGGCAAGGGCGCCGCCCAGAGCTGGCAGATGGACAACCGCGGCAAGACCATGGTGGACGACCAGTTCAACTTCGGCTTTGCAGTCGACTGGATGCGCAAGGACCTGGGCCTGGTGCTCGACGAGGCCAAGCGCAACGGTGCCCGGCTGCCGGTGACCGCGCTGGTCGACCAGTTCTATGCCGATGTCCAGAAAATGGGCGGCGGGCGCTGGGACACCTCCAGCCTGGTCAAGCGCCTGCGCTGAGCGCCTCCCGGTACCCCAGCAAAAAAGCGACCCTCGGGTCGCTTTTTTGTGGCCGCATGGGCTTCAGCGCGACAGCGGCGGCTGGCTCAGGCGCTTGAGGTCTTCTTCGGAGATGTCCTCGAACACCCGCACCACCTTGACCACGCCGCGGACGCCGCGTGCGATGTCGGTGGCACGCTGGGCTTCGCGGGTGGTCACCCGGCCCATCAGGTAGACGATGCCCCGCTCGGTCACCACCTTGACGGCGCTGGCCTGCAGGTCCTTCGCGTCCACAAAGGCGGCCTTGACCTGTCCGGTGGTCACGCTGTCCTTGGTGCGCTGGCTCAAGCTGCTGGGGGCGCCGATGGCCAGGTCGTTGATGACCTCCCGGACGTTTTCCTGGCTCTGGGCCAGCAGCGTGGCTCGCGAACGGTCAGCCTCGTTACGGGCCTCGCCCGTCAGCAGCACGCGGCGGTTGTAGCTCGTCACGTTGACGTTCACCCGATCACCGAGCTCCTTTCGGACGGCGTCCGCGACCTTGAGCTCGATGCCCTGGTCTTCGACCTGGATACCAGCGGTGCGGCGGTCCACCGCCACCATGCCGGTCACCACCGCCCCCCCCACCACCAGCGGGGCGCAACCCGACAGCAGGCTGGCGCCCACCACCGAGGCCAGCAGGATTTTTTGAACTCGCAGTTTCATCACATCGGCTCCTGTTCACCCAGCAACTGGGTGTCAACTCCATCACACAAACAATGCAGCACCAGTTGCTGCACCTCACGCACGCGCGCGGCCCGCTCATGGGGCACGCACACATGCACATCCGTCTCGCGCAAAAGCCGCCCGAGGTCTCCGCCTGTGCCGCCGCTGATCGCCAGCACCGTCATCTCCCGCTCATGGGCTGCCCGCACCGCAGCGGCCAGTGCCGGCTCGTCACCATGCGCACAAATGAGCACCAGCAGATCGCCTGACAGCCCCAGAGCATGGACCTGCCGGGCCAGGGCGTCTTCGGCGGGCCATGTCGCGGCCCAGAGGGGGTCTGCCCCCAGGGTGAGAGCGGCCAGGCCCGGACGCTCGCGCTCGAAACCCCGCACCAGCAGGCTGCTGAGGTATTGGGCCAGTGTCATGGCACTGCCCCCCCCGACCACCAGGACCTTGCCGCCACCCGTCACACAGGCCAGAAGGGCCTGCACGGCCGCATCGATCGGCTTGGCCAGGGTCTCGGACACCTGGTAATGCAGATCGGCACTGTCGATGAAATGCTGTTGGATGCGCAGCTCTTGCATGGCGCGGATCATACCCGCGGCGCTGCCCACCTTCCGTGCGCTGCCGCTGCAAAAGCCTTCTGCGCAAGCCGTGAACCAGGGGCTGCCGCAGCCCTCAAGCCGCCTCGAAGGCGGCCTGCAGCCAGAGTGACCCCGTGGGCTCAATCAGGACCACATCAAAGCGGACCGGCGGCAGGCGACGCCAGCGCATCAGGTAGTGCTGGGCCGCGCGGACGATGCGTGCACGTTTGGCCGCTCCGATGCTGGCCCCAGCGCCGCCGTGGTCGCTGCGGCTGCGCTGGCGCACCTCGACGAAGACCACGGTCCCGTCGGGGGCCTGCATGACGAGGTCGATCTCGGCGGCGCCACGCCCTGGCATCCGATAATTGCGTATCAGCAGCCGCAGGCCTTGCGCCTGCAGCAGCGCCAGCGCTTGGTCCTCGGCCGCATCCCCTCGGGCCTTGGTGCTGCGTTGACCTTCTCCTCTTGCCTGTTGGAGCATCGGCATGATTTCTTCCTCCCTGAGCACCAGCTTCGCCCGTGCACTGCAGGCGGCGCAGGATGCGGCCGGCGCCCAGCAGCATCCGACGCACACACTGTATGTGGTGGCCACCCCGATTGGCAACCTCGCCGACATCAGCCTGCGCGCCCTGCACGTGCTGGGGCTGGTCGATGCCATCGCCTGTGAAGACACCCGCCATACCCGTCAGATGCTGCAGGCCTACGGGCTCGAACGCCCTGCCCAGCAGCTGCTGGCCGTTCACCAGCACAACGAGGCCGAAGCTGCCCAGTCGGTGCTGGACAGACTGGCACAGGGTGAGCGGGTGGCGTATGTGAGCGATGCCGGCACCCCGGCCATCAGCGACCCGGGCGCACGGCTGGTGCGCGCGGTTCGGGCCGCGGGCCACCGCGTGCTGCCCCTGCCCGGCGCGAGCAGCATCACCACACTCCTGAGCGCGTCCAGCATGACGGGGGACGGTTTCGTGTTCAGCGGATTCCTGCCCAACAAGGCGGCCGAGCGCCAGCAGGCGGTGCAGGCCATCGCCCAGGAGGGCCGGGCGGTGCTGTTGCTCGAAGCGCCGCACCGCATGGCGGCGCTGGCCGAGGCGCTGGCGGTGCTCGGCAGCCGTGAAGTGACGGTGGGGCGGGAGCTGACCAAGCAGTTCGAACAGATCGTCACCCTGGCCGCGCAGGACCTGCCGGCATGGATGGCCGAACGGCCCGAACACCAGCGTGGGGAATTCGTCTTGCTGGTGCACGACCAACCGGTGGTGGTGGCCAATGCAGAGGGAGAGCGCATCCTGCGCTGCCTGCTACCGGAGTTGCCGCTCAAGACCGCCGTCAAGCTGGCGGCAGACCTGTCTGGGGAGCCGCGCAACGCCCTCTACGAACGGGCGCTTGCGCTCAAGGCGCAGGGCAATTGAGCCCCGCGCACACCGAAGATCAGTGCACGAGCACGGGCTGCTGGGCCAGGCCCGCATAGCCCTCGAGGGTGTCCTCTACCTCTTCCTGCGTGGGGCTGTGCTGCTGCCAGGCCTGCAGCTGACGCTGGAACAGCTCGGCCCAGGAACCGTCAAGGTAGACCTCCTTGCCCGAGCGTTTGTCCACGATCTCGAAACCGTGGCGCTCCAGCACAGGGCGGACCGGCTTTCCCTCGGCGGCGCCGGCCTCGTTGGCCAGCACATGCATCACGGCAAAGGTCTCGGATTCGTACAGCAGATTCATGGTTTCAACTCCTCTCCACGGTGATCCCATGTGCTTGCAGTATGCCTGTTTTC
>JACCDV010244469.1_pt1 | contig 10727 bp, 5 predicted proteins | sample 7446131 | NCBI WGS metagenome assembly JACCDV01 (sample SAMN15323448, study PRJNA562643) | freshwater metagenome | isolation source: river surface water | place: USA:Blue River Watershed | collected 2017-08-17
CCCAAGTCGGCACACCCGTGGTCATGGACCGGTACATCAGCAATTTGGCTGTTTCGGCTGTGAGCTCTGGTTTTTCTTCCTTCGACACTGGAAAAGTGAATGTCTTGAGAAATTCCCCTATGGGTTGAACCTGCTTTGTTGGCTGTTGAAAGGGCAATGAATTGCCGGTCTTGATAGATTGAATGCTCGTCATGTGCGCTCCACAATGCTGATGACACACACTGCACAAAACATACCCGGCAAGCATTAGCCGAAAAAGGCATTAAAAACCCCATCCGAGCCGCCATCGCGGCGTTGCTCCAGTGTGCTGTTGGCTCAGCATCTGCTCAAGCGGCTGCAAGTCTTTGGGGGCGCTCAGTTGTTGCTCGATCAGAACCAACCGTCGTCATCAATGATGGTGCGCATCGCGGTCAGTTTGACCACACCATGCCCAAAGCTGCCACCTATCGGGTTCATGACGTCCAGGTAAAAGATCTCATCAGGCTCTGGCGTGTAGTCACCCAAAACCTCAACAGGAATCACAGCTTGGTTCTCGTCTGGGTAAAGATTGAGCACGCCGCTGACAGCGATGTAATCGCTGCCTGCCTTGGCAGTGCCATCGCGGGTGGCGAAATCCACACTCACCACTTGCGCAGGCGCGCTGCGAATCCCTGTGAATTGCACCAAAAAATAGGCGTAGCTGATGCCGCTCTGCCCTTCTACGATTTGTTTCTTGACGTCCTCTGGCTTGCGTGGTGCATCAGGATAATTGGCGCGCAGACTCTGATCGATCCATTGCTGGTAATGACTGACTCGTTGCCAAGCTCCGATCTCACCAAAACTGCTGTTTTGTGACGCGTCAACGTCCGGGTTGACCACGCCACGGCTCAAACTTGCTGTATATGTGGCCACGCCAGCAATTTTGTTTTGAATGAATGCCGGGCCACCGCTGTCGCCTTGGGCAATTAGCCCCTCATTCAAACCCAGCCCCAAGTCATGGGTGCCCATCAATCGCCCCAGCGCATCGTGGGCAGACTTGCCATTGTCAAAATCGGCGACCAACTGTGTACCTGCTTTGGGTAGCCAGCCCATCGCGCCCCCAAGACTGGATTTGAGTGTGCCTATGTCGGCGTCAAAACGATTACTGGCCTTGAGTTTGGTGGAATTACCCCCTTCACTGCTGCTGCCCGTCTCACCCGTTCCGACTCGGCCAAAGCCAGACATGGTGAAGACTTGCCCAATCTCATCACCTTTACGGTAAAAGTCATAACGAGTGACCGATACGGGCGCAGGTTTGTTCAACCAAACAATCGCCAAATCATTGTTGCTGTCGCTGTCATAGTCCGGATGCGGAAGAAACTTTGTCGCGCTGACGGTTTGGGTGCCATTGGGCGTTGCAAAACTCACAGTGGCAGAAACAGCCCCACCCTTGAACAAATGGGCTGCAGTCAGCATTGCTCGCCCGTCAAACAACAGCGCCCCTGTCGCGTAGTAGCCCCCCAAACTGACGCGCACGACGCCATCAAGGCCATCACCTGTCGTGGTGCGGTAGCGGCTATCGTTGTAATTGGCTGTGGTGGTGACCATCAATAAAGGCTGGTGGATGACATGCAATCATGTGAGCCTGCATTTTGAACGAAACCCTGGTTTCTTTGGTGAACATTGGGTGCGTGCTCTCGGACTCGATTTCGGCCAGCTTCCGCTGGAAGCATTGAATATGTGGCTACACAGCATCAGCTCAGTTTGACCATATTATCCACAGGCAGCGCAAACGCCCGTGTCAATACACTTAGATTGGTGATTATCTAGGTGTGGGATTTTTAAATTAATCACGGCCAAACAAATCTCTTGTATAGACCTTTTCAGCTACATCTTCTAGCGCTGATGTCCAGCGATTCGCAATGATCACATCAGCTTTTCGTTTGAATTCTGCGATGTCATTCACCACCTGCGATTCATTAAACCTATTTTTCTTAAGCGAGGGCTCATGCACAATAATTTCAATACCGCTGGCCTTGATACGTTTCATGATGCTTTGAATACTCGATTCTCGAAAATTATCTGATCCTGTCTTCATTATCAAACGATAGACACCGACTATCTTGGGATCCCGACTGATAATATCTTTTGCTATAAAATCTTTACGAGTAGTATTTGATTTTACTATGGCGTGCATAATATCCTGAGGAACATCTCGATAGTTAGCAAGCAACTGTTTGGTATCTTTCGGTAAGCAGTAACCGCCGTAACCAAATGATGGGTTGTTGTAATGTTGACCGATTCGTGGATCTAGGCAAACACCATCTATTATTTGACGTGTATCTAGATTATGAGTTGCAGAATAAGTGTCCAGTTCATTGAAATAGGCAATACGCATAGCTAGGTAGGTGTTTGCAAACAATTTGATCGCTTCAGCTTCCGTGCTATCTGTAAGAAGCACGGGTATATCTTTTTTTACAGCGCCTTGTCTTAGCAAACTTGCAAATATTTCTGCGCGCTTTGACCGCTCTCCTACTACGATGCGCGAAGGGTACAGGTTGTCGTATAGTGCCTTTCCCTCTCGCAGGAATTCGGGTGAGAAAATTAAGTTATTTGTCCCGAAGGCCCTTCTTGTTTTGTCGGTATAGCCTACTGGTACAGTAGATTTGATTACCATCACCGCTTGCGGATTGAAAGCAGTGACATCACGAATCACAGCTTCAATTGATTGAGTGTTAAAGTAATTTGTGTCAGGGTCGTAATCAGTTGGTGTTGCGATTACGACAAAGTCGGCACCGCAGTAAGCTTCCTGTGCATCTAATGTCGCACGGTAATTGAGTTGGCGATTGCTCAAGTATTCCACGATTTCGGCATCTTCAATAGGCGATTCGCGACGGTTCAACATCGCCACTTTTTCTGTGTTGATATCTAGCGATACGACCTCGTTGTTCTGTGCCAACAACACTCCGTTAGACAACCCGACGTAGCCCGTCCCAGCAATTGCTATCTTCATCGGTAAGGGTGAGAATCTTCATGGAAATCTACTAAACGCCCTCCTTGTTCTATCAACACCTGGCCAGCCATGATTGCCTCGCGTACCATCTCGGCAACGATGTCTTTTGCACGCCATTGTGTAGGGATGATCACAACATCGACAGGGATGCTTTTTAAAACATCGCGGAATACAATTTCCTGACCAGTACCTGGAACAAACGTTCCAGCTTTGTCTGGATCTGAATCCACAACTAAAGGGAATCTTTTGGCATCAACGCCAAACTGATGGATGAATGCTGCGGCCTTGCCGGTTCCACCCCAGATAGCAACGCGTTTGCCTTGAACAGCCAATTCGTTCAATTGCTGCTGAATTTGAGCGCGGCTATCATCAGCTGCCAGTGCAAATTTACTTGCCGCATCTGCGCGGTCTAGCATTGAAGGAACAACTCCCAATTTAACCAATGCATACACTACTTCGCCATCATATCCATGCGCTAAAACTACAACTTCACCGGCACGGGCCATCAAGACTTTGAATGATTGAGTGGTGAAATGTGATGCGTGCTCGTAGAAAAAGTCCGCTATGCGGCCAGTTTCAAATACTCGGTCGATGCACGGTACCTCTGCAAATAGCCAGCAAGGTTTATCAAGCCTAGTCGCGCCCCAGGCCAGTTGGTCTAGTAAGGTTGCCGGATCAGTAAGATGTTCCAAAACATGACGAATGGCCACCGCATCTGGTGCAAACTCATTCATATGCACCAATGGCTCAAAATATTTAGCATAGAACTCAACACCAAGACCTGTTTCTGGTGTGATATTCGGATCAAAGCCCAAAAATCGCCCAAAATAATTCATAGATTCAGACAAACCGCGTACAAAATGACCCTCACCACAGCCGATATCAACAACTGTCGGTTCATTTGGCAACTGACTCAGCACGAGATCACGTGTTTTTGCTAAATGGCCTTTCCAAATGCCGCCTTTATTGAACATCCTGTTTGGATTGTTTTGGTAAGGAATGGCGTCGTAGGTGAAAGATCTGTTCCAAACATGAGTACACCTGGGACACTGAACGAAATCTTGAGGATGTCGAGCCATTGATTGCGCAACCTCAGGAGTAGGAGGCCATCCCAGTGTAGCCAGCGTCTGATATCCACCGTTATAAAAAATGGAGGCTAAGCTATATCCGCAAACCGGACACGTTGATGAAACAATATGTCCATTCATTGATCAACCACTTTCTTAAAATAAGAGATCGTCTCTTTCAAACCATCTTCTAGGGCTACCTTGGGCATCCAATCAAGTAATTCTTTTGCCTTTTTAATGTCTGGTTTTCTCTGCGTTGGGTCATCCTCTGGCAATGGGTGAAACACAAGAGAGCTTTTAGAACCAGTCAGACGGAGTACAGTTTCAGCAAGTTCACGAATAGTAAACTCATCAGGATTACCTAAGTTGATGGGACCAATCACATTGTCCTGATTCATCATCTTTACCATGCCTTCAATCAAATCGTCAACGTAACAAAACGATCGTGTTTGTTGACCATCTCCATATAATGTTAAGGGTTCACCTTTGAGAGCTTGTACAATAAAATTGCTAACTACACGACCATCGTTAGGGTGCATACGAGGGCCGTATGTATTGAATATTCGAATCACCCGAATATCAACTTTAGATTGACGGTGATAGTCAAAAAATAAAGTTTCTGCACAACGCTTGCCTTCGTCATAACATGAGCGTGGTCCAATTGAGTTTACATGACCCCAATAATTTTCATGTTGTGGATGTACTTGAGGGTCACCATATATCTCACTAGTTGATGACTGTAAAATTCGAGCCTTCTTACGTTTGGCCAAACCTAACATATTGATGGCGCCAAGCACAGAAGTTTTAATGGTGGCCACCGGGTCATTTTGATAATGTACAGGACTAGCAGGGCATGCTAAATTATAAATTCTTTGAACCTCCAAATAAATAGGCTGCCATATATCATGCCTAACAAGTTCAAACTTTTTATTATTAAAGAGGTGATTTATATTATTCTTGTTTCCGGTATAAAAATTATCGAGACAAATAACTTCCTCTCCATCATTTAACAGTCTATCAATAAGATGTGAACCGAGAAAACCAGCACCACCAGTAACCAAAATAGGATTTTTCATTTTAGTTGAAATTTTTCAAAAGTGTAGAAATTAAATCTTTAGCAAACAGAGATGGTTGGCCGAAATATGATTTATGAAAAGATATTGAATTTTCTAGAATATTCTTATCTTTACGATATAAACTAATTGCTTTATTAATATATTCTTCTAAATCACTACAGATGAGATCATTTAAATTTGAACTCGAAAGAATACTTGATGCAACTCTTGATACTATTGATTGACCAGCCAAAGTAATTACCGGAACACCAACCTCTAAAGCATCTGCAACAGATGTACCTCCATTATATGGAAAAGTATCTAGTATGCAGTCAATATTACGAAGTCTGTCAATATGCTTCTCAAATGGCAACAAAACATCAAATTGAACTCTATCCATGTCAAATGAAAAATCTTTAAAAATATCTTCAAATTTTGCTTTGTATATATCTGGAACACCTATTATGAGTCTCGATGTTTTACATTCATCAAGAATGATTTTCCATGTGTTAAGTAATGTTGGATTATATTTAAAATAGTTTTGATATGAAGCGAACAGAAAATTCTGATTTCTTTTATTATAAATATTAAGCTTTCTGCTAGGAACATAGCACCTTGGCATATAGATTACTTTTTCCATAACTGAACCACGTTCAGCCTGAGGTAGAACATTTTCGTCCAATATGATGTAATCATATACGTTAGTACCGTTTGAAGATGGTAGTCCGAGCCAATGAACGACTGGTATATCAATGTTTTTAAGTACATTAATAGATACACCAGATGTGATGCCGTTCAAATCGATTAATACATTTGTTCCATCACTTTTTATAATATCAATTTGATCATCAAATCCGATACCTCGAAATTCCTTGAAATTTGCAAATTGTGATTTATATATATTGAGTCGATTGCTATTATCCGATGGGCCTGTATAGTAGACGTTAAATTTCTTTATATCTTCAGATTCAGAAACAATATCCTTCAATAGAGTTCCAATGGCGTGATTTCTCAAGTCTGAACTTATTAAACCAACTTTCAAATTTCCAAGAGATGACTTTAATCGAACTTCTCCACTCCTATCGAATTTGGAATTTTGCGCGCGAAAAAGTTTTGTAATATTTTCTTGCCTAAGTGGAAGATTTAAACATACAAAGGGCTGTAGATTAGATGGGATTTTATTATTATCAATAGAAGTTGATAAAACTTTTTCAAAATAATCAATTTCATACCAAGTCATTGATTTTCTTTGAATGGAAACTACATGACTTATAATTGAAATATCAACTGCCCCGAGTTGTTTAAGGCTATTAAATAATTTTAATAGTTTTTTGTAGTCAATACTATCTTGAAACCAAGCGCCCTCGTTAAATAATGCTGCCAGGCGAGACCAGCAATTTGAATGCGTTAAATTTCTACTTAATGCTTCTGTATATAGGCCGTAAGCCAAGTCAAATTGGTGTCGTTGCTCTGCAATTAATCCGTTTAAATAGAAGACATCATAGTGATTTTTATTCAAAACTGAGGCCATCTGAATATATTTTTCAGCCTCAACTAAATCATCATTTCTGATACATATTTGTGCTTGATTTAATCTTAACTCAACTGAATTAAGTCCTAGTTTTTCGGCGGTCAATAAATCTTTAGAAGCTGCTTCATTATCGCCAAGTGCTATGGAAAGAACAGCGGAGTTAATTAAAACTGTCGTATTTTCAGGAAACCTTTGTTTTGCCATATTTAAAAGAGAGATACTTAACTTATAATCTCCTAAGTATTTGGCGACTAACGATCCCGTTAAAAATTCAGGCAATAACTGTATTTTATCGAAATTCGAGTGATAAAAAATAGTGTGTGCTTCTGTATTTTTACCCATTTGTATCAAGCAAAGAGCATGATATATCTTAATATAATCAGTCCTTTGCTCATCTTTTATTGATGCATAGATGTTTAGGGCTTTTTTTAATTCCCCTTTTTGATGATGGCTTTGCGCCGCAATAAATTGGTGTGTGCTCATAGTCAAAAAAAGGGGGGCAAAAGCCCCCCTTAATATCTATATTATCATTTATACGATGTAGATATCACCATCTGAGAAAGCAGTTACTCCACGGACAGTACCGATCAAAGTCAATTCATCGGCATTAACAGTAGAGTCGGTAGCTGCACCACCATTGGCGTCATACAACCAAATGAACGAATCCGTGCCGTTGTCAAGCACGAACAGAATGTTCGCAGTAGTTGCATCAGCAACATCAACGTTTGCGAGAGCAGTTGCTGCACCAGCAGCAGTATTTGCTGTAGCACTGTCAGTGGTACCTGTAAGTTGGAAAACGAATGCTACGGTATTGTCTGAGATATTGGCATTGGTTGCCATGTTGTGAACCATACCTGTAGTGGCAACAGTCGAAACTGCTGTAGTACCTGAGTTGGCTACAAAGGCCGCCGCTGAGAATTCAATCTTATCGGTGCCAGCTGTGAAAGTTGAAATTACATCACCTGCGCCTTGAGCTGTAATTGCGGCATTAGTTGTGCCAGCAATCTTGAAAACATCTGTACCTGCACCACCTGTCAGGGTATCAGCACCATCACCACCGATAATCGTACCGCCACCTGCAGCGGCCCTAATCACGTTAGCGGCGGTAGATCCCGTAATATTCGCTGCAGCAGCAATTGCAGATGCATCCACATTCTCAAAGTTGTTTTGAACTCTTGTTTCGTTTGCACCGTTGATTGTGGTTAATTGGTCGTTACCAGCAGTAACACTCAAATCAATCACAACTGTTCCTGCGGCTGTACCAGTCAGCGTAAGAGTGTCTGTGCCAGAACCGCCATTCGCTGTGTCGATATTACCAGCGGCTGCACCCATCACAACCTCGTCATTACCACCACCAGCATCAACATAATCATTACCATCACCAGAGGTGATTACGTTAGCAGAATCAGAACCTGCAATGTAATCAACACCCGATGTACCAACAACGTTTTCAATGCTGGTCAATGTGTCAATCGAGGCAGAGTTAGCAGTAGCATCTTCGTTGAAAAGATAAACAGCAGTTCCAGTTTCAACACTAGTCAGACCTTTTGAGATGTACTTAGCACTGTTGGCAAATGCAGTTGCTGAAGAAATAGCGCTACCTGACAAGTTGACCATAACACCGCGAATTGCGTTAGCACCAGCAGTTGTGGAGTCTGTTGTAGTACCGATCTGCAAACGACTGCCTGTTACTGTTGTATCAACGTAGGTAAGTGTGTCGGTTCCTGCTCCACCATTGATCGAATCAGAGCCCAACGAACCACGGATCAGGTCAGCGGAAGCCGAACCAGTAACGGTGTCAGCACCTGTTCCACCATCCAAAATCAAACTAGAGGTCGTCAATGTAACGCCTGATGCGTCAACAGTATCTTCTGTTGCACCCGAAGTGTCTCTGCCCACCACTTCCAACAAACCGGCAGTAGCGCTTGCGCCTGTCAATGTAAATGTTGGATTAAGTGCAAGTTGTGTGCTGTTGATTCTGATCACGCCACTCGAAAGTGCTGCAATGTTCAAGTTCTCAACACCTTGCAGCTGGAAGTTAACGTTATCAGAGAAGTCATTTCCATCGGTATCAGAAAGTGTCACAGTGTCTGTGCCGTCACCTGCAATGATTGCCGAATCACTGTCCACGTTTGCATTGATAGTGATCGAATCATTACCAGCAGCAGTAGAAATCACACCAGCAGCTGTAGAGCCAATGGTGACAGTATCAACAGCAGAACCACCAACAAACATTGAGCCTGCATTGAAGCTTGTCAAAGTAAATGTGTTTGCACCAGCACCTGCGTTAACAGTATAGGTTTGAGCACCGTTCACAGTAACAGCGTCAGCACCGCTACCCAGGTTGAAAGTTCCCATGCCAGTGGTCAAGCCGCTCAGTGTAACTGCACCAGTTGAAGCTGTTGAGTCGAACGACAAACCAGTCATAGCACCAGTGATCGTCACGGCTTTATTGCCCGAAACCACAAATGCTGTTTGTGCCGCAGTACCAGTTACAGCTGCTGCAGAATAAATTGCGTTAGTGGCATTGATATTTACAGTTGCGAACGTCTTGCCAGTTGATCCGAATGTATTTGCTACTGTTGCAATGGTAGCCGCAGTATCATCGGTCGTGTCGTCACCCGTCGAGAGATTCAAAGTACCTTTGTCAGACTTTGAATCAAATGTCACACCAGTAGTTTGATCAGTTGTGATCATCACTTTTGCACCATCAGCCACTGTGATTGTGTCATTGGCTGAATCGTTAGCAATAACAATCTGCGTCGCAACTGATACTTTGTCCAACGCTAAAGTTGTACCAGAATCAGCTGTCGTGAGCATCAGTGTATTCAAGCCTGTCACTGCTTTTGCATCGATGATGTCAGATGCAACGCGCACCGTAACTGCGTCAGTACCAGCAGCGGTGATTGTGCTTGGCGCACCGTTTGTTGATGAAAGGGCTACGTCCAGGGCCGAACCAACGCCGCTCAAGGTGATTGCATCAACTGCTCCTGTCGTTTTACCAGCATCAAGGTTGATAAAACCAGAAGCATTCACGCTTGCAGTGTCAGTTGCAGAGGTTGTACCTGAAAGTTCGACTGTACCTGTGCGGGTTTGCGTACCAACTGTGCTTTTGTCTGTTGCTGTGACTGAGCCAGATGTACCTAATGTGATTGTGGCTCCGGAATCATCAATTGCAGTAACTCCAACTGTGTAGGATGTTGCTGCAGCTACTGTTGAAGAAACTTGAAGATTTGCTCCACCCGAAGCTGTTACAGCTACAGAGGTTGCCTTAGGCGCAACAACGGTTACAGCACCAAGAACCTCAGTACCTTGTCCAACGTTAATTGTCGTTGCTTTAGCGGCATTCACCGAGTAAGCGTTTGCACCATCGACGCTCGTAGAAACGCCATTCAGATCAACACGCGCTGCATTGGCTGCTGTTACTGATGCCGAACCAGTAACGGTTACTGTGCCTGAACCATCAGTAGAAACTACTGCACCAGATTTTGTTGCTTGTGTAACGTTTGTAGCGCCGGTACCCACACCAGTAACTGCAACGTTTTTAACTTGAGCGCCGTTGAGGGCAGTAATGTCAACCCGGCCATTACCGTTAATCAGGCCATCAGCCAAGTTGCCGCGAGCAATATTCAGTGCGTTAGCACCAGAAATTTTGTCAGCAGCAGCAGTAAATGTAGTACCGCTAGCTATCGCAGTGTTCAAATTGATTGTTTCAATACCAGAAATCACCGTTGCTGAGTTCAAGTCAGCAGACATTGAGTTCATTGTCAACACGTCAGCATCACTAGCGTTGACGTCCACAACGACGTCGGCTGAACCGAGACGAGTTGTTGTACCTGTGATTGTGTCGTTACCAGCGGTACCCGCAAAAATGTCTGCAAGAGCTGTCAACGTGAAAGTAGAACCAGCGACCACATCCACATTGCCCTGCTGAGCGCGCAGAGCAGCAACGCCGAATTGGGTAGCGCCAGCGCCTGTAGACCAGGCCACAGCGGCTGTCACGGTTGTCTGGAATGCTTGGGCAGAAGCGTAGAAGGGGCTGGTGGTGTCTGTCAAAGTGGACAGGAAAGTCACCGCAGTGGCGATGATGTCACCACGGGCAG
>JACCDV010675399.1_pt1 | contig 10727 bp, 7 predicted proteins | sample 7446131 | NCBI WGS metagenome assembly JACCDV01 (sample SAMN15323448, study PRJNA562643) | freshwater metagenome | isolation source: river surface water | place: USA:Blue River Watershed | collected 2017-08-17
ACGTTGTCGTCAAAGTTATAGGCCGGATGGTGGACCATCGCCGTATCGCCATTGCCCACGAAGATATAGGCGCCGGGGCGTTCGTTCCGCATGAAGCTGAAATCCTCGGCCCCCATCAGCGGTGCGGTGTCGGGGTTCACTTGACCGGAAACCTGACGCGCCACTTCGACCGCGTAATCGGTGTTTTCGGGCGCGTTGATGGTGACGGGATAGCCGCGGGAATAGGTGACGGTGGCCGTGGCCCCCAGCGCGAGGGCGGTGCCCGACACGATCTCGGACAGGCGCTTTTCGACGAAATCCTGCACGGCATGGTCCATGGTGCGGACCGTCCCCTTCATCTTCACCACCTGCGGGATGACGTTGTGGGCGGTCGAATCCGTCTCGACCGTGCAGACCGACACGACGACCTGCTTCAGCGGGTCCACATTGCGGCTGGCGATGGTCTGGAGCGCGACGATGATATGGGCCGCGACGACGGTGGTGTCGACGCAGTCATGCGGTTTCGCGGCGTGGCCGCCCTTGCCGGTCACCGTGATCTCTACCTGATCGGCAGCGGCCATCAGCGCGCCTTTGCGAATGGCGAAATGGCCCACCGGGATGCCGGGCATGTTGTGCATCCCATAGACTTCCTGAATGCCCCAGCGGTCCATCATGCCATCCGCCACCATCTCGCGCCCGCCGCCGCCGCCCTCTTCGGCGGGCTGGAAGATGACGACGGTGGTGCCGTCGAAATTCCGCGTCTCGCACAGGTATTTGGCGGCGCCGAGCAGCATGGCGGTATGGCCGTCATGGCCGCAGGCATGCATCTTGCCGGGGGTTTTGGAGGCGTAGGGGACGCCCGTCTGTTCGATGATCGGCAGCGCGTCCATATCGGCGCGCAGGCCAACGACACGGCCCGTGGCATCGGTCTTGCCCTTGATCACGCCCACGACGCCGGTGCGTCCAATCCCCTCCACCACCTCGTCACAGCCGAAGGCGCGCAGCAGTTCTGCCACCTTGGCCGCGGTGCGGTGGACGTCGAACAGCAGTTCGGGATGTTCGTGGAAATCGCGCCGCCAGGCGGTGATTTCGGGCAGCAGTTCGGCGAAGCGGTTCTTGACGGGCATGGGCGGTCTCCTTTGACCGAAGCGTAGCGCCCCGCCCGCCCGACGCAAGCGCGATCAGCCGAAGCGCCGCCGCGCGTCGAGCGCTAGGCCCGTGCCCACCGATCCCAGCATGTCCCCCGTGGCCAGCCGCGCCCCTGGCAGAGCGGCGGCCACCGTGGCGCGCAGGATGGGCAGTTGCGAGGACCCGCCAGTCAGGAAGACCGTGGCGATGCGGTCCGGCCTCAGCCCCGCCGCGTCCAATGTCGCCCCGATCAGGGCGCGGATGCGGGCGACCGGGGCCTCTACCGCCGCCTCGAACCGGTCGCGGCGGGTCATCGGGTTCGGCCCGCCCGTCAGGGCCGACAGCATCAGACGCACCGCCTCTGCCTCGGACAGCGCGATCTTGGCCCGCTCCACCTCCATCGCCAATGCATGGCCGTGGCGATGCGCCACCACGCGCATCATGCGGTCGATCAGGTCAGGCCGCAGCGCCTCGTGCCAGAGCGCCTTGAGGTCGGCCATGCTGCGCGCCGTGTAAAGCGCGTTGATCCGATGCCATGTCGCAAGGTCCAACCAGTAATGGCGCGGCATCACCCCGCCCGCCTTGGTGGGCGACAAAAAGCCAAGCTCCGGCATCACCTCGGCCAAAGACAGCAGGCGGTCGAAATCGGTCCCGCCCACACGGATGCCGCCATTGCCAAGGATGTCCGCCGCGCGGTCCGCCGCCCGCGCCCGATCCGGCGACAGGCGCAGGACCGACAGGTCCGACGTCCCGCCACCGATGTCAAAGACCAGCACCGTCTCTTCCGCCACAAGCCCCTGTTCGTAATGCAGCGCGGCGGCGACGGGTTCGTATTGGAACTCCACCTCGCGGAACCCACAGCCGCGCGCGATCCCCTCTAGCACCGCCTGCGCGGCGGCATCGCCTGCCGCATCGTCATCGACGAAATGCACCGGACGTCCAAGAACAGCCCGCGTCAGCCCCGGCGCGGCCTGATCCAGCCGCCCGCGCAGATGGCCGATGAACCGCGCCACCACGTCGCGAAAGGTGACGGCGCGGTTGCCCACGACCGTCCGCTCCTCCACCATCCCCGAGCCGAGCGTGCTTTTCAGCCCGCGCATCAGGCGGCCCTCCTCCCCCTCCAGATAGGCCGCAAGCGCGGCCCGCCCGAACAGCGGCGCAGGCGCGTCAGAGGGAAAGAACACGGCCGAAGGCAGCGTCACCTCTGCCCCTTCCAGCGCGACCAGACGCGCGCCCGTGGCATCGGCCAGCCCGACCGTGGAATTCGAGGTGCCGAAGTCGATCCCCGCAAACAGCCCGTCCATGCCGCGCCCCCGTAACAGCAAAGGCGCGCGGCCTATCCCGGCGGCGGGACAAAGTAAACTGCCCCTGCCCCTTTCCCGTCTCCCAAATATCCACAGGGGGTGAATTGGCCGGAACGGCCAAGAGGGGGCGCGTGCGCCCCCTGACGGCGGAAGAGGCGCGCGCCGCGCCTCTGACAGGGGGGCGTGCGGGCGGAACGCCCGCGCGTTACAGCGACGGGCCGGGGATCATGGGCGACCCGTCGGTGAAGCGCGACAGGCGGAAGCGGCGCAGGTCGTGGCCGGGGTCCCTGCCCGCCACAAGGTCGGCCACCACGCGGCCCATGCCGGGGCCGATCCCGAAGCCGTGGCCGCACATGCCCGTGGCGATGGTCAGGCCGGGCAGGCGGTCCACCCGGTCCACGACGGGCACCACGTCGGGCAGCGTGTCGATCATCCCCGCCCAGGCCGCGCGCAGGCGGGGGCGGCCCAGACCGGGGAAGGCGTCGGCAAAGAAGGCCTGCACCCGCGCGATGCGGTCCATGTTGGGCGCGGGGTTCAGGACGCGCACCGCCTCGAAGGGCGATGCCTCGTCCCCGCCCCAGCGGCGTTTCGTGCCCCAAGCGTCGGGGAACCCCTTCGGTGCGGCAGCGCGGAACCCGGTAGAGCGGTAGTCCTTCTTCAGCACGGGCAGGTAGATGCCCAGATTGCGAAAGGCGTCGGGGCCGATCCAGAAGTCATGCCCCGATCCCGGCGCGATGGAATAGCCGCCATCCTGACGGCGGCGGAAGGCGAAGTCGTCGTCGCAGGCATTGCCGGGAAAGATCTCGGCCATCGGTTCCGTCGCCGCAACCGAGGCGAGGACGGCTAGCTGCGGGATCTCTACCCCTTCGGCGCGCAGGAACAGCGACGACCACGCCCCCCCCGCCACCACGACCTGATCGCAGGCGATGCGGCCCTTTTCGGTGAAAACCCCCGCCACACGCCCTGCCTGCACGTCCAGTCGCCGGACAGCGCAGGCCTCTACGATCACCGCGCCGCGCGCCTGCGCCCCCTGCGCCAGAAGCGGCACCGCCTGCCATGGTTCGGCCCGCGCGTCGGACGGCGTGTGCAGCCCCGCCACCCATGGCTTGGCGCTGCCCTTCACCTTGTCGGCCACCGCGCCCGCCGTCATCATGTGGCTGTCCACGCCATGGGGTTTCGCCTCGGCCAGCCATGACTCGAACTTTGCCACCTCGGACTCGGTCTTGGCGAGGTAGAGAACGCCTTCCTGACGGAATCCCAGCGTTTCGCCGAAGTCCTGTGACAGCGTTTTCCACAGGCGCAGGCTTTCCATCATGATGGGCAATTCGCCCATGTCGCGGCCCTGTTGGCGGCACCAGCCCCAGTTGCGGCTGGACTGTTCGCCCGCGATCCGGCCCTTTTCACACAGCGTGACGCGCAGGCCCCTTTCGGCAAGGAACCACGCCGTCATCACCCCAATCACCCCACCGCCCAGAACCACAACGTCGCAAGCCGCAGGCGGCGGGCCGGGAAAGCGGATGGGAGAGGTTTCAGAGATGGGAAAGCGCATCATCGCGACAGGTCGTCCAACAGGCGCTGCATGAAGCGGTGGCCCGCCTCGAATTCCGACAGGGCCAGCCATTCATCGGCCTGATGGGCCTGCGCGATGTCGCCCGGACCGCAGATCGCCGCCGAATAGCCCGCCTCTTGGAACTGCCCGGCCTCTGTCCCGTAAGAGACAACGCCCGTCGCGTTGTCGCCCGTCAGGCGGCGGCAGAGCGACTCGGCCCTGCCGTCGCGTTCCGGGGTGAGGGGCGGGACGCCGAAAAAGCGGTCGAGGTGGATGCCCGCCTCGGGCCGGACGGCCTTTATCGCCGCATCGAGGCGCGCGACTTCGGCCATGAAGGCCTGCGCGTGGGCTTCGAGGTCTTCGCCGGGGACCACCCGCATTTCCAGCGCGAAGCGGCAATCGGCGGCGGTGATGTTATGGGCGGTGCCGCCCGAGATCATGCCGACATGCAGCGTGGTGAAGGGCGGGTCGAAGGCCAGCGCCTGCGGGGCGCGGGGCTGGGACTGTATCCATGCGTTGCGGTCATTGGCCCATTGGATCAGGCGCGCGCCCTCCATGATGGCGGACACGCCATAGGGCAGAAGCGAGGAATGCACCTCGAACCCCTTCACATGGACGTGGAACCCTGTCCCGCCCTTGTGGCCGTTGATCACCTTCATCGTCGACGGCTCGCCGATGATCGCCGCGGCACCCTTGGGCAGCACGCCTTGCATGGCCGCGATCATGGGCGGGGCACCGGTGCAGCCCACCTCTTCGTCATAAGAGAGCGCGATCTGCAAAGGCCGCGTCACGCCGCGCCGCTGCGCCTCGACCAGCGCCCAGAGGGCGAGCGCGTCGAAACCCTTCATGTCGCAGGTGCCGCGCCCGTACAGGCGGCCGTCGCGTTCCGTCACGGTCCAAGGGTCTGACGTCCAGTGCTGCCCGTCCACCGGGACGACATCGGTATGGCCCGACAGGACGACCGCGCCTTCCTCCCAAGGACCGACATGGGCGAAGAGCGCGGCCTTTGTCCGGTCGTCGTTATAGAAGCGGTGGGCGGGGATGCCGTGGCTGTCAAGGTAGTCGTCCACCCAATCGACCAGCGGAAGGTTGGTGTCGCGGCTGACGGTCGGGAACTTTACGAGGTGATCAAGGATTTGGCGCGGCGACAGGACGGCGGCGGCAGGCATTCGGTGCATTCCCCTTTGTTGCCGCCCACGTTGGCGGTTGGCCGCGCGGGGGTCAAGGGTGTGGCGCGTGACGCAAGGTAAGGGTGCACAAGTGGCTTGCGGCATTGTGAAAAATCTCTAACACTCCTGCTCAAGGTGCCGGGACCAATGGCCAAGCCGCCCGGAAATAACAAAGAATTACAATGACCTTGGGGGGTCCTCATATGCCCGATGGGGCGTCGCCTGTCCTCGAAGTCAGGGGTCTGAAGACCGTTTTCCGGACGCGCGGAGGCGAAATCCATGCCGTGAATTCCGTCAGCTTTCATCTGCGCCCCGGTGAGTTGCTGGGCGTGGTGGGAGAAAGCGGTTCGGGCAAGTCCGTCACCATGATGTCGCTGATCGGCCTTCTGCCCTCTCCTCCGGCCGAGGTAAGGGCGGGCGAGGTGCTGCTGGGCGGGCGCGACCTGCTGAAGCTGGAGCCGCGCGCGTTGCAAGAGGTGCGGGGTGCGAAAGTCGGTTTCGTCTTTCAGGACCCGATGACCAGCCTGAACCCGGTCTTCACCGTGGGCAACCAGATCATGGAACCCCTGATGAAGCATATGGGGATGACCAAGCGTCAGGCCGAGGACCGCGCGGCAGAGCTTTTGGCGCTGGTGGGCATTCCGGATGCGAAAAAGCGGCTGAAAAGCTATCCGCATCAGTTTTCCGGCGGGATGCGGCAGCGGGTGATGATCGCCATTGCACTGGCCTGCGACCCGGACGTTTTGATCGCCGATGAACCGACCACGGCGCTGGACGTGACCATTCAGGCGCAGATCATCGAGTTGGTGAAGGAGTTGCGCCAGAAGCTGGGCATGGCCATCGTCTGGATCACCCATGACCTTGGCGTGATCGCGGGCATCGCGGACCGGGTGATGGTGATGTATGGCGGGCAGGTAGTCGAACAGGCCCCGGTGCGGGAATTGTTCGTCAATCCGCAGCATCCCTATACACGCGCCCTGCTGAAAACGGTGCCGTCGCTGACGGGCGACCGCGCCGCGCGGCTGGAGGTGATCCAAGGCCAGCCGCCAATCCTGCAGGGTGAACCTGCCGCCTGCCCCTTCCGCGCGCGCTGCGCCCATGCCTTTGACCGCTGCCATGCGGAAAACCCCCTGCGCCGCGCCATCGACGGGCGGGAAGTGGGCAAGGGCCATGACGTGGCCTGCCACTGGTCGCCGGAGGCCGCGCATGGCTGACCGGGGGATCGCGCAACAGCGACAGCCACTTGTGCAGGTGCGCGGGCTGAAGATGCATTTCCCCATCTTTGCAGGCATCCTGCGCCGCCGCGTGGGTGCGGTGAAAGCCGTGGATGGCGTGTCCTTTGACATCTTCGAGGGCGAGACGCTGGGTCTGGTGGGAGAGTCGGGCTGCGGCAAGTCCACCGTGGGGCGGGCGCTGCTGCGGCTATATGAACCGACCGACGGATCGGTCGTCATCGGAGGCGAAGATATCGCGACCTTGTCGCCGGATGCGCTGCGCAAGAAGCGGCCCATGATGCAGATGGTGTTTCAGGACCCCCAAGCCTCGCTTAACCCGCGTATGACGGTGGCGGCCATCATCGGAGAGCCGCTGGACGAACATACCAACTGGGACGAGGCGGCGAAGACCGCGCGGGTCTACGAGTTGATGGATCAGGTGGGGCTGAACCGCCGCTTTGCGAACCGTTATCCGCATGAATTTTCGGGCGGGCAGCGGCAGCGCATCGGGATTGCCCGCGCGCTGGCGCTGAACCCCAAATTCATCGTTTGCGACGAACCCATCGCGGCGCTGGATGTTTCCATTCAGGCGCAGGTGGTGAACCTGCTGGAAGACTTGCAGGATCGGTTGGGGCTGACCTATCTGTTCATCAGTCATGACCTGTCGATGGTGCGCCATATCGCGGACCGTGTGGCGGTGATGTATCTGGGCCAGATCGCCGAACTTTCCCCGCGCGAGGCGCTTTATGCCCGCCCCCTGCACCCCTATGCCGAAGCGCTGCTATCCGCCGTGCCAGAGGCCGACCCGTCCGTCGAGTCGCGCCGTCAGCGCATCATCCTGAAGGGCGACGTGCCCTCGCCCGCCAATCCGCCCAAGGGCTGCAATTTCTGCACGCGCTGCCCAAAGGTCATGCCGGTCTGCCGCGAGGTGGAGCCGCGTCTGGCAGAGGTGGAACCCGGGCGCTTTGTCGCCTGTCATCTGTTCGACAATACAGCCGGGGGGCATGCATCCCCCGGCCCCGAGGTGCGCGAGCACAACCCACAAGGAGAAATGACATGAAGTTCAGAACCGCCCTTCTGGGCGCAGCGGCAGCCTTTGTGCTGGCCCCGGCGGCCCATGCCGAACGGGGCGCCGACGGCGAAGTGAAGGTCTTCTATTATCAGGCCGTTTCGACGCTGAACGCCTATCTGTCCTCGGGGACGAAGGACGTGGAAGCCGGGTCTTTGGTGCTGGAGCCGCTCGCGGGCTTTGACCAGGACGGTCAGCTTTTCCCGCGTCTGGCCGCTGACATCCCGACGGTGGAAAACGGCGGCGTCTCGGCCGACCTGACCACGATCACGTGGAAGCTGAAGGAAGGTCTGCTGTGGTCTGACGGCACCCCCGTCACCAGCGCGGACGTGAAGTTCACGTGGGAATACTGCACCCATCCCGAGGGCGGCTGCGCGCAGGGCGCCAAGTACGAAGGCGTGAAGTCCATCGACACGCCCGATGACCTGACGGTCGTCATCACCTTCGAAGGGCCCAAGCCCTATCCCTATCAGCCCTTCACGGGCGGCACCGCGCCGATTCTGCAGAAGGCGCAGTTCGAAGCCTGCCTCGGCGCCGCCGCCGCAAGCTGCACCGAACAGAACTCCAAGCCCATCGGCACCGGCCCCTTCATCGTCACCGACTTCAAGGTGAATGACGTCGTCACGCTGGAAGCCAACCCCAACTACCGCGACCCGGCAAAGCCCGCCTTTGCCAAGGTGACGCTGAAAGGCGGCGGCGATGCGCTGGCTGCGGCTTCGGCTGTGATGGAGACGGGTGAGTTCGACTATGCGTGGAACACCCAGATCAACCCCGAACAGCAAAAGCAGATGGAAGCGGGCGGCAAGGGTGCCTTCGTCAACGCCTTCGGCACGCTGGTCGAGCGGATCGAGATCAACATGACCGACCCGTCGGCGGACCTGCCGGAAGGCGAGCGTTCGACGGTCAAGCATCCGCACCCGATCCTGACGGATGCAAATGTGCGCAAGGCCCTGTCGATGGCGATTGACCGCCAGACGCTGGTGGATGTGGGCTATGGTGGCGCAGGCCGCCCGACCTGCAACCTTGTGCCTGCCCCGGCCTTCCAAGCGTCGGACAACACCGAGTGCCTGACGCAGGATATCGAAGGCGCGAAGGCCCTGCTGGAAGGCGCGGGCTGGACCGACAGCGATGGCGACGGCATCCGCGACAAGGACGGCAAGAAGCTGTCGATCGTCTATCAGACGACCGTCAACCCGGTGCGTCAGGACTTCCAAGCCCTGATCAAGGGCTGGTGGAACGAGATCGGCGTGGAAGTGGAACTGAAGGCGATCGACCCGTCGGTCTTCTTTGGCGGTGATGCGGCCTCGCCCGACACCTTCCAGAAGTTCTATGCCGATGTCGAAATGTACGCCAACAACTTCGACGGCACCGATGCCGAGCCCTACATGGCGCAGTACCTCTGCGACAAGATCCCGGGCCCGGAGAACCAGTGGCAGGGCGAGAACATCAACCGCTTCTGCGACCCGGCCTATGACGCGTTGGTCAAGGAACTGTCGGGCACTTCGGGCATCGATGCCCGTGGCGCGCTGGTCAAGAAGATGAACGATATGCTGACCAAGGACAGCAACATCGTCATCCCGCTGGTGGATCGCGGCCGCTTCTCGGCCAAGTCCAACACGCTGGACGGGTTCGTGATGAACTCGTGGGATACCGAGCTGTGGAACGCGCAGGACTGGACCCGCGCAAAGTGATCTGACCTGAACCGGGGCGCGGCGGGTTCGCCTGCCGCGCCCTTTCTTGCTTTCGTTTCCAGTCAGGCAGGCAGGCAGGCGACATGCTCTCCTTCACCATCAGGCGATTGCTGACGGCGATCCCCACGCTGCTGCTCATCAGCCTTGTCATTTTCCTGCTGGTGGACCTTGCCCCCGGCAGCCCGCTGTCGGACATCCCGCTGACCGTGCCCCCCGACGTGCGCCAGAGGATGATCGAGGCGATGGGCGCGGATCAGCCGGTCATGGTGCGCTATGTGCTTTGGCTGAAACAGTTTTTCTGGATCGAGCCGCTCTATGCGCTGGACGCCCTGCTGGGCACAGATTTCGCGCAAGGCGCGCAACGCATCATCAGCTGGCAGTCGAAGATGCCGGTGATGGCCACCATCGCCGAGCGTCTGCCGCAGACGCTGACCGTGGTGGGCACCGCCTATCTGATCGGCGTGATCATCGCGCTCCCCATCGGCATCTATTCCGCCTATCGCCAGTATTCGTGGTTCGATCAGGCGGGCACCTTTTTTGCGATGGCCGGTTTTTCGGTTCCCACCTTCTTTACGGGCAACCTGCTGATCCTGATCTTTGCCGTGAACCTTGGCTGGTTCCCGACGATCTATGACACCAACCTAGAGGTGGTGGATTGGGAAAGCTTTACCAAGATGCTGGCCCAGATGGCCCTGCCCGTCACGGTACTGGCGCTGTTCAACGCAGCCGAGATCAGCCGCTACACCCGGTCCTCGGTGCTAGAGAACCTTGGGCAGGATTACGTCCGCACCGCGCGGGCCAAGGGGATGGGCGAAGGCACGGTCGTGCTGAAGCATGTGCTGCGCAATTCGCTGATCCCGGTCGGCACGGTGGTGGCGCTGGGTCTGCCCACCGTCTTTGGCGGGGCCATCGTGACCGAGCAGATCTTCAAGATCAACGGGATCGGCGCGATGCTGATCAATGCCATCCATGTTTCGGACCTGCCAACCGTCCAGACCGTGACCTTCATCTTCGCGGTGCTGATCGTGATGTTCAACCTGATCGCCGACATCCTGTATGGCATCCTTGACCCGCGGATCCGCTATGACTGACACGACGATACAGACCGAAAAGCCGCGCGGGCCATGGGGCGATGTCTGGGCGCAGTTCCGCAAGCACCGGGGGGCGATGGCCGCGCTGGTGATGCTGGTCCTGTTGGCCGTGTTCTGCCTGATCGGGCCGCTGGTCTGGCGGATCGACCCCAACTTCATCGAAAGCGACACGGTGAAGATGTTCAAGATGCGCAACCAAGGGCCGTCCTTTGCCCATCCGCTGGGGACGGACCAATTGGGGCGGGACATGCTTGCCCGCATGATGTTCGGGGGGCGCATCTCGCTGGCGGTCGGGACCGTGGCGATGCTGGTCGCCATCTTCATCGGGACGGCGGTCGGGGTTCTGGCGGGCTACTTTCGGCGCATCGACGGGCTTTTGATGCGGCTGACGGACCTGTTTCTGGCGCTGCCGCTGCTGCCGTTGCTGCTGGTGATGATTTTCCTGTTTCGCGACCCGGTGGCAGGCGTCCTTGGCCCGCGTCTGGGCACGTTCCTGCTGATCGTCATGGCCATCGGGCTGACCAGCTGGATGC
>JACCDV010090445.1_pt1 | contig 10726 bp, 10 predicted proteins | sample 7446131 | NCBI WGS metagenome assembly JACCDV01 (sample SAMN15323448, study PRJNA562643) | freshwater metagenome | isolation source: river surface water | place: USA:Blue River Watershed | collected 2017-08-17
GGACCTCGGACTTCGAGGGTCACCTCACCAACGGCATCGAGGAAGGGATTGCAAAGCTCCGCAGCACGCACGATCACCCCGAGATCACTCCCGGAGTCGACCTGTTCCTGCTGGATGGCGGCTTCTCCCATGAGGGGGAAGCTATCACACCCCCTGCAGGGCTTCTTCTAAAATCTCCTCCTGACGGGCATGCATGATCACCCGCTCTTTTTCCGTCAGATCGTCATAGCCGAGCAAATGGAGCAGACCATGGATCGCACAGAGAGCCACTTCATGATCGGCGGGATGGCGGAATTTCTTCGCATTCGCCGCCGCAATCGGAACCCCGATCAGGATCTCCCCATGCTCAAAGGTGATCACATCGGTCGGCGTCGGATCCCCGAGGAATTCCCCGTGCACCTTCGCAATCGCCGTCTCCCCCAGCAGCGTGATCTCTACCTCGGCTGGAAGAGCCAGTCCCTTCTTCCTCGGCTTACCCACGCAGAGAGGCAACGCCACCTCCACGATCTGCCGAATCTTCGGCAGATTCAGACGCACAGAGCGCTGACGATTGGACCAAGTGAGGACAGAAAGCATGTGAAAAGGCTTTTAGACTGAAGACTGTTAGACTGTTAGGAAAAACTGAAAAGCATCTCGCAAACCTCCTGCCGGGAGGCGGAGGTTGTCATGCCGTAGGTAGCCCGATCCCGTAACGGGATCGTGGCGAAAGACTCGGGAGAGCCTGAGGACAAAGGCGCGTTCAATTGCAGTTCCTCCTGTGACTATACCCGACTGGGTATTTCAGGGTCTTTTCTGGCGGATGTCCTCCCAAAGTTTTTGGACTGCGGGATGGCCTTCTTCCGTTGCGGAAACCTTTCTCAATTCCTCTTCAGCTTCGGCGAACATTGATAGTTCGATGTAACCAATTGCTCTCCTGCAATGACCCACTACACTCTCAGAGGCTGAGGGGTGATTGGTAAATGAAGGAAGGGATGGGTGCTTCAATCCATTGGAAATAGAGACTTTTCTTTCAATTTCTCTTTTTACTGACCCAATCGGAAAACTAACCAGCAAAAGAACTCTATCGAGTTCAGGAATTTCCTCTTCAAGTAGTGCTTTAAGGATATGAAAAGGACGAATATTCTTTTCTTCGGGAAAGAGATAGCGTTCCGCTTTAGTAAAGATTCGCTTAGAAAGCTCGCTTCTATGGATTATTCCGTCTTTGTAAGCTATATTGTGAACCTGAAAAAAGCATTCACGGCGCAATCGACGTCTCGTTTTTGAGGGGACAAGCATCGATTCCTGAAAAATCTCTTTTATCTCTGTAACTTCTTTATTGATACTTTCTAGTGACTCCGATTTTGGATTCCTGATTATCTTTTCTGGTTCGATATCAACAATCTTCAAGAGACCAAGCATGAGGTCTACAGGATCAATCTCTTGATGTTTAAGATTCTGTGCTTCAATGGATGCAACCCTCCAAAGCAGATTTGTTCCTTCAGAGTAGTTGGGCATATTCCTACTCAGAATCGTTCTTAGATGATTTCTTCTTAGTCTTCAGTTTCCCACCTGGTTGAGATGGAGTGGGGGATGGACTGATAGTCGGCAATGGTGAGCTCGCAGGACTTACCTGAAGAGTTGTTACAGCCTCTATTTGTGCTGGGTGAGCCAGAGCATTAGGTTTTCTAGTGTCTCTAAAAGCCTGCAGGGCCTTGGGATAAAAAAAGGCAGCTGCAGCAAAAACCAATGTCAGTAAAAATACTGATAATGATATTCTTAGTATCAGCCTGTTCCTAGTTTCAAGTGCAAGTTTCCATGCAGCGACTTCTGCGATCTCTTCAGAATATGACCTGCCTCCTAGTTGAGAAGCTGATTGCCAAAGCTGACTAGCACTCTCGTAATCACCCACTTGAACCCTGATTCGTGCAAGCAAATCAAGTTCTTGATGAGATCTAGGTAGTCTTCCATTCGGCATCAAAACCGCCTCTGCATTTGCGTATGCTCCCAAAAGAGCCAGTTCAGATGCCCTGGCTAGTCGATTCTGAAGAACAAAACTGGAGAGTAGGTTTCTCAAGTGGAGTTGCCTTGTTTGCAGAGTTATCGCGCAAGATTTGCGCCGAAGCCTCGTTGGGCATTGTTGACGACATCATCAGGGGTCAAAGTCCAAAGCTGTTGGACGATCTGTTTTAGCCCCTCCGTGTTATTCTGAGATATGTAATTCCTTCCCATGTCGAATAAGCGTGATGCTTTAGCCTGATCGTTCATCTTGGACTTCTCAGTTTCAAGATATCGGAACTGATTGACCCAGAAGGAGGGCTGAGCAAAAAGGATGCTAAAATATAGCGCCTCTACATCTTTCTGTTTCTTCTCAATGATGTCAGCATCCTTACGCCGAATCGCATCTTCAACTTGAGAAGAAAGGTCCGTTGCTTTTTGTTTTTGGCTGGGGTTGCCATGATCAGCAGCAAGTGCTTTAAGGTCTTTAAGCCAATCCTGAATCTTAGCGGTAATTGAGGGCCAATGAACGAGAGTCTCGATGGCGTCTACTTGTATTTTAAACTCTAGTAGTCGTGACTGACCTTTATTTGCTGCGACTGCATCACCACCTGAGGCTTCAATAGAAGATCGAATCTCCTGTAGTAGTGATGAAGATCTTAAATCATTAATCTTTGATATAATATCATCCTGATCTGTAGTTTTCGCCTCGCCTTCCAGTTTATCTAATCTCTCAATTTCAAATGCTAGATCCTTCTCTAGATTGTCTTTCGAGATAGAAGCCTTTCTGAGGTCTAGATGAAAATCGTATTCCTCGTCAAAGATTGGTATATAGATGTTGATTGTAATTACACGAGATTCATCAATCTTTAGAGTAATCTCAACGTCGGAACCCGCTGGAAGATCTCGTTTAATCTGTTTGGAATTAATTTCATAAATCCCAATTAAAAGGTTTCTATCGGCTTTGGGGTTTTCACCTTCGACAATAGGGATAATGATTCCAGAGCCATCTTCACCGACTTTGATGGTGTTGATTGTCTTGAATGGCCGGTCACCTTTTTTCTTCAAAGGAAGACCATCGCCCTTTTTAAAGAAAACCTCTCGCTCGTTTCCGCTTAGTGCGATTCCCAACGAATGAATTAATGGTTGCTCTTCGATAGCAGCGCCAACTGTGTATACAAGATTATCAGGTGATACCTTCTTCAGTGATCCAACGGAATCAAATAACTCTATGCTGAATACATTTCTTTCTCCCTTTTCAGCATGGAGGTTGAGAATGAATGAACCGTCGGTCTTAAGGGGAATCTTACCGCTCTTCCATTGGCTTTTTTGATTAGTCACTTCAATAGCAAACCCATCCATAGGAGAATTCACAGACGATGATACTCTACCGCCCACCATTGGATCGGTCTCAATACCGACAGCCTTGTATTTAAGATCAACATGGAACTCATCAAGAGCCATATTCGTTGATTTCTTTACTTCTATCTTCTGAGTGCCGGCAAAAACAGCAGCGCCTTTCGCAACTACGGTCAGGGGATCCATAGAATGATCAACCGATATCGGGAGAGAACTCTTGATGATGTCTCTAAAGTAGGGTGCCTTAGTCGGACCTCCAACAAGTACAAGCCTACTGATTCTATCTTCGGGGATATTTGCCTTTTTGAGGGTTTCTTTGCAGATATCAACGGATCTGCGAACAATGGGCTCTGCAATACTAATTACCTCGGACTGCGTTAACTGAATATCTTCACAGTCAACCATGTTGCCATCTTCATCCTCAAACGAACATCCGAGGAGTGATGTCGAGGCTTTAGTTGAAAGCTCAATCTTTGCCGCTTCAACGGCATGCTTAAGTTTTCTTAGTTGCCATCCCCATTTTTCATTCCCTCTCTTGAAGCCTGGGAGGTTGTAATTGCCCTGAAGCTTCGGAACAATGATTTTCTGAACGATATCCCAATCGATGTCTGACCCTCCTAACCAGTTGTCTCCACCGTGGTTTACGACATTAATCAGACCTTCCTCAGCTTTGATGATTGCTGCATCAAATGTTCCTCCACCAAAATCATAGACCAGCCAGTACTCTCTCTCAGATTCGACCTGAAAACCGTAAGCCAGAGCTGCCGCAACTGGCTCCTGAACCAACGGACTGACGGTGAATCCCGCTAACTGAGCAGCTTTGCGGGTTGCGTCACACTGGTGTAGACCGAAGGCAGCTGGAACTGTAATTACTGCAGCATTGATCTCTTCTTCTCTGATCCGCATGACGTCGGATCTGAGAGCTTTTAGGATTTCAGAAGAAAGCTCTTCAGGCGATTTTGATATCCCGCTCTGTTTGAACTTATAAGCATGGTCTGTACCCATCTGACGTTTGAACTCTGCATAAGCATCGTCTGGTTTATCAATAGTGCCACTTTTAGCTCTTGAACCAATGTATACTTGACCATTCTTTCCATACATGACTGCTGATGAAGTAACATCAGCATCATCATTGTTTTTAATGATTCCTGTAGTTACTCCATTTAGCTCAGCGATCGCACTGTTTGTGGTACCTAGATCGATACCAAAATCAATAGTAGTTCTTGTCATATTATTCAGCTTTTGGTGTTTCTGGAGTAGCTATAACGATTTCTCCTCTTTGAATCGTTTTGTTTTGGAAATAAACCGTGGGCATTAAAGTTTCAATGACAGTTTCGTGTGCTAGTCCAGGCTGGGGCTTGGTGGCGACTACATTCTCAGGAAGTCCGTAGTCAAATTGTTCTCCAACTCGGTCCTTTATTTCAAAACCCATTGACTTCAGTTTGTCGATGATCTGTTCGGTGTACTTTGAGAGTTTCTTTACTTCTTCAGCAGGAAGTGAATCTTTTGGCTCTTGTGTATGCTTATCAATAACTCGGTCTTGAATCCGCCAGATATACGTTATGATAGCAATTAATGATTCGAGTGGCTTTCCAGTAATGAAAAACTCTCTCCCTTCATGATCACTGGGCTTTGGTTCTTGTTGTTGAGATGCCTCAAGAACCTGGCCGATAATCTCCTGAAGCTGTTCAACCGCAGGATATTCATGTTTCACTAGAACTATTTTCTTTGGTAGTTTCATATTATCTTGGTTTTTCCCCGAATTCCCATCCCTCGTGCTTAAGTTTCTGAATGCGATGGTACGAGTTAGTAGATTGCCTCGTATTTCCTCCAGCAAATCGATCCCCAACAATATAACCGAGGATAATTGATAACCCGAGCCAGATTATAAATCCACCAGGAATCAACAAGGTTACAATCGTCGTAGCAAGAATTGCAACACCCCATGTAACTAAATGCTGAATGGTTATTCCATTGTTGCATTCCTTGCATTTCGGAACATCAATATCCAGGTATTTGTACATGTGAGCGCGTCCAAACATGTTCCTAGAGGTAACAATATGCATTTTTACCTTTTTTGCTAACCAAGGGACTGACGCATTCTTGCCGCAATAGTGACATGTAGCCTCTTTGAGAGCCTCATTCACTGTCTTAACGTCATCAGCAACCAATTCTCTTAGTTTCTCGTCACGTGCCAGGAGTGCTGCTAGCCTTATTGCTTCGGCCGCAAGGGTGAAGTTCTTATCTTTATTGTACGAATCGACAGAGATTTTCCGAAGTGTCCTAGCCGCATCATCGGAGAGGTCTTTGATTGCATCTGAGTTTGATCCTTCTTTTTCAACAAAATCACTGAAAAGAGGCATGAAATCTCTTTTGAATCTTTTAAGCCGTTCTGCAATATGCCCCTCATCATTGTCAATGCTCTCTAATATTTTGTAGGCGGATGATAGTCTCTCTTTATTGAGCCCACTACGTCCACCCTCAAGATTCAAATTGAGGCGCTCTTTAATTTCATCTGAAGAGGGAAGGGTCTGCAACTCTTGTAGTAATCTGACAAACTCGGCATTATTTTCGGTTTTTCTGACAAAAGAAACGAGTCCGTTGATACAGGTTGAAATGACAGGATCAAACAGTTCTCCTAGTCGGTTTTGATCATCACTGTAAAAAAGCGTGAAAATCTCTCTCTCCTCTTTTAGGGACTGGACAGCCTGAGCCACAATCTTCGCCCCTTCAGCTGGATTTGATTTAACACTATCTGGCATAGATATTACCGATTGCCTGACTCGGTTTCTATGCAGTGATAGCGTTCTATTTAGAACTATCTCTCGTTGTTCAGATTTAGGACAACAAACCCTCAGCCAAGCGACGTGGTCTGTTGCAGTCTTTCTTTTCCCTTTGGCTAGAAAACGCAGGGCGAAATCGGCATGAATCGAAGCAATTGCGACCTGGAATGTTTCTCTTATTCTTCGAACAAAACCCGATGTCAACATCGGCTCGTTTAGTGCGATGACACGATCTTTCAAGGCCGTCCAGAACTGGTCGCTTTGCCGCAGCAGCTGCAATCTCTCATGAGCTTCTTTCCAATAGTTCTGAATCTTATCTGTTCGTTCAGCTGATACATCCTCACAGAGTTGGTAGTTACTCCAATCCATGGCAGTGAGGTGGAACATTACTGCAATATTGTGAATGGCAATGCCGCCCCGTGCTCCGGTGGATTCGTTCCACCAGTGAGAGTAGGCATCATCAGTTTTTCCTTTTAAAAATGCTTGGTATCCCGAGTCCTCGCGAGATTCATCCAATGGCCAAAACCAAAACAATTCATCAATGAGCCGGGACTCAGGCATTTTAAGCCGGTTCATTGCTACCTTAATTGCATCAGGAGTTGGAGAACTAGGGAGTGGGTAAGGAGTTGGGATTGATTCCTCCTTCACACCAAGTTCTTCAAGCATTTTCTGCTTTTCTGCAGCACGTTTAATTTCCTTCTCGCTGGCATAGACAGGAAGACCGGTAATGCGAAACACATTCCCATTGTACAAATCTGGCGTACATGCCTCTAACAGAGGTTGTGAAATTGATATATCCTCCATATTAGGCGTGTTACATGCTGATTCCGCAGCGCCAGAGTTTCACAAGATTATTGTACTTTGATCTCAGGCCAGGCGCTTTGTTGAATGCTTCCTCCATCGCGTCAGCAGCTTCCAAAAGCCTACCTTCCTTTTTATATCTGAGAGCAAGTTTGACGATTTCATCACCCTTAGCTTGATCTGGTGAACTCAATCCCGGTCCGAGTGCCGTTTTGGAGTAACCGTCTGAGGTTTTAGCGTCGTAACCTTCTGGATTGAGATGACCTGGTTTCCACTGCTCGAGCGCATCCAGAATTTCGGATGCATTCTGATATCTGTTTGAAGGGTTAAAAGAGAGAGACTTTCTGACGATCAGATCCAGGGAATCGTTTACATCAGGATTAATCGATGAGGGGGGCTCAAATGTATCTTGGATTTCTTCTGCCCCGCCCCAGCCAAATTCGGTAGGCATCTTGAAGGGTAGTCGGTCTGTAAGCAGCAGATACAGAGTTGTACCTATCGCCCAGATGTCTGCGGAGCATGAATCACCTTTAGAAGCTGTAAATGCCTCTGGTGGTTTAAATGCCGGAGTTCCTGCAGCAGTAGCTAGAAAGGTTAGTGGGTTAACAGATTTTGCCAGACCAAAGTCACTTATACGGGCACGCAGTCCATCAGTCTCATAACCTACAAGAATGTTCTGAGGTTTGATATCGCGATGAATGATAGGGGGATTTTGTCTATGTGCTATTGCTAGCCCACGACATACCTGTTTGATGAGGTCTATCGTGATATCAAGGGGGATCAGCCGAGTACCATAGGAATGCCAGAACTTTTCGAGACTACCTCCAGAGACATTCTCCATCGTGAAATATCCCTGCAGTCCCTTTTTGGATTCAAATACATTGGCATCAAATACTCGGACGATGTTTGGGTGACCAATGCGAGAAAGCATTATTGCTTCACCAAGCATCTGCTCGATTTCGTCAACTGTCATTCCAGCCCTTTTAAAAACCTTCATCGCCTGCCTTCCCAAGAACCTGTGCTTTACTCGATATACTTCTGCAAAAGCACCTTCTCCTAGAAATCTTTCGACTTCATAGGTTTCTTTTACCGTTTCTCCATCAGATAAGAGTCTCATATTCTCAGTTTCTTACAGGAGTTCCAATTCTGTGCAGTTCGGCATTAAATTGATCGACAGCAGCATTCATATCGTCAATCGCAGAATTATAACGCAAACGAAGGTCGTTATACCTGTCTACCTTATAGTTAAACTGATCAACAGAGCTCTGGCTACTGTGGTCTATATAAGGTCGATCAGCTTTTATCTGAGCACTAATTGCATCCATGGATTGTTTGTAGGATGCGACAACTCCTTTCTTTTCCCGAACGACCTGATCCAATCGATTCAAGGTATAAGCCTGAGATTGTCTGTATGTATATGTTGTTCCGCGATTATCGTTGAAAGAACTTTGCGAAAGACTTGGATTATAGTAAGAAGGATGAGAATATGTAGGTCTTGGCGGGTTTTGATTAATCGATGAGGTAGTGGAACTCTGAATAGAGATAATCGGGGTTGATACAGGTCTGGGTGTTGATGCTTGGATAGGCGCTGAAGTAGAATTAATTCCAACTGAAGAACTAGTTCTTTTATTTTTGGTAGACTCAGTTGATGAAAAAACGGCGACTAGTAAGATCACTCCGACCAGACTTGACGCTCCAACTAACCCCCCAACGATATTCCTGTTTTTATTCCCTGAGGGAGGGGGTACTGCATTGTTGTTGGAATTGACTAATGGAGTCGTGATTACCGGCGCTGAAGCAATTCGGGTCCAATCACTTTGTCCGTTCAAACTTACTTCTATAGTTGTACTAAAGTGCCCGGACAGGATCATTGCATCAATAAAGTCACGCAAAAAAGGGCCCCTAACTCTTCCTTTATTCTTCACATACAGAAGGGCGCTTTCTGGTTTTTGAGAAGTGACCATATTTCGCTTTTAACTGTTTATACGGATCACAACGAAATTCGTCACCCTCCAGCGACTGTAGTCTTTTTTTGGAGCAAACCCTCTGTATCCAGTCCTGTATAACCAATCTCCTCTAGACATTTTCTTATTTTTGCGAGAGCAGAAGTGCCGGTTTTATGGGCCGTTTGTTTACTAACAGAAAGTTTATTTCCTATCTCTGAAAAGCTGTGGCCTGACCTTATTGCATCGATAATTACCCGTTCTCTTAATGTTAGTAGACCCAGAACTTGTGAAAGTATTGTGGAGGTCTCATCCCATTGTACCTTTTTCCGCACATCCTGTTTTTGATCCCTGAGTTTAGCGTTAGGAGACGCATCAAAGGAGGAACCTGAGGGAAGCCCCACATTTTCCCAATTCGGACTGTCGTCGAGACTCTGCGGAAATACTTCAGCCATCCTCAGCTGTTTTGCGTACAACGTGTTCAGGGCATTCCTGATTGCTCTTGAAGCATAGGCGGGGAATTCCCCTCTTTCAGGATTGAAGGCATTTGATGCCCTCCATAGGGCCAACTGAGCTTCTGAAAGAGCTTCTTCAGGGAGCGCCCTGGGTATGTTCAGATACTCAAGGGCGATTATCTGGGCAAGAGCCAGATGTGCTTCAAACCGTTCTGTAGCCTCTTCTGCGACAACGGTTGGTTCCATCCGGCCATGTTGTCTCAGAGTTACCTAATCGATGCAAGACACAGAGTGCGAAGGTGACGAAAAAAACTCGCCGCCGTAATAACTCGGTAGAAAATGGAAACTACGCCGATATATATGCCACTTGAATTGCTCGATCTTCTAGAAGCAACTGCGGCTCTCAACGAGTTATCTACCGATGAATTGATACAGGCCGCAATAAACGCATACCTAGAGAAACAAAAGGAGGAGATCTGATGGATCGAATAGCCTTCATTTCTGACATTCACGGTAATATCGATGCCTTAGATGCCGTTCTTCAGGACATTGATCGCCAATGCATTGAAGTGATTTATTGTCTGGGAGATATAGTCGGATATGGAGCTGCTCCAGTGGAGTGTCTGGAGCTCGTGCGATCGCGTTGTTCTGTATCGGTTAAGGGAAATCACGACCAACTAGCAACTGAGCAGGGGATCATTCAGGCACTGGAGCGTGTTTCCGCCCCAATTCGTTACGCCCGCGAGAAACTCACCAAGAATCAAATAACATGGCTGAAGAACCTTCCTCTGGTCGCGGAAATAGAGGAGATGTCTCTGGTACATTCAAGCCTTCATGAGCCTGAGGAGTTCCATTACGTCCTCTGGAAGGAGGATGCCAGATTGCACTTCCAACATCAGAAAACACCATTCTCTTTCATCGGTCATAGCCACTACCCACTGATTGCAATTCAAGCTCCAACTGGAATCTTTATCGATGTACCGGGAGCAGCATCGATTAGCCTCGATCCAAACATCAGAACCATCATCAACGTGGGTTCTGTAGGGCAACCTCGAGACAACTATCCTAGAGCTTGTTACGGGTATCTGGATACCAAGATCAATTCCTTCACGTGGAGGAGAGTACCCTATGACATTCAACGGGCTCAGGAACGAATCAAGGAAGCCGAGCTTCCTTTGGACAATGCTTTGCGTCTGGCCTTAGGGCGCTAAAACACTATGCCGCTATAGTTTATTTGATTCGCCCAAAACTTTCTGCATACCAACACAGCCAGAGCGCAAAAGACCAAGCCTACTTATTTGATACACCGGGTTGGCACACGCCCACCAACTCGCTGTCGGGGTCGTACTGGAGATAGGGCCCCAGCCACTTCTCGACTTCCGCGACCTCCATCCCCTTCCGCTTGGCATAA
>JACCDV010888670.1_pt1 | contig 10724 bp, 7 predicted proteins | sample 7446131 | NCBI WGS metagenome assembly JACCDV01 (sample SAMN15323448, study PRJNA562643) | freshwater metagenome | isolation source: river surface water | place: USA:Blue River Watershed | collected 2017-08-17
TCTCCTTTTTCTGCTTGCGCTCTTGCACCTTCAACATGGTCTAAAATCCATTTTATTTTCGAAGCCGAAAAATAAGCATCAATGATTAAACCTGTTTTTTCTTGAATAAAGGCTTGCTTGCCTTCTTTTTTTAATTGGTCACAAAAATCTGCAGTCCTTCTATCCTGCCAAACAATGGCATTGTAAATTGGCAAGCCCGTTAGCTTATTCCAAACAACAGTTGTTTCACGTTGATTGGTGATACCAATGGCTGCAATATCAAACTTATCAATACCGTGTTTTGATATGACTTCGGAAGCCACACCAATTTGAGTACTCCAAATTTCCATTGGATCATGTTCCACCCAACCTGGTGATGGAAAGATTTGAGTGAATTCTTTTTGGGCAGTAGCAATAATGAGCCCTTCTTGGTCAAATAAAATAGCACGGCTACTTGTTGTACCCTGATCCAGCGCTAAAATGCATTTTGGCATGATGACAATTTTAAAGTCTGAAACCGGCTACTACCTTCTAGCTTTTAACCAATTTTCAGGATCAAAATATACTGCTTTTTCATTACAAATAGAGAATAAAACTGCACCCTCACCGTCTAAATTAATTCCTGAGCGGCCTATCACAGTTCCTGCCTTTACTTCTTGACCATTGCTTACTGATGCACTACTCAGACATGAAAAAGCTGTAAAATATTTACCATGCTTAATTAAAACTGTTTTATCTCCGTTGACATCTCCCACATATACAACAATTCCATTGGCTACACTTTTAACCGTGGTCCCTTTTGGAACTGCCAATTCGATGCCATCACTTTTACGATCTAATTTAGTCCCCGGGATGCTCTCTATACCAAAATGAATATTGACAATCCCAGTAGCCACTGGCCAAGGAAGTCCACCTTTGTTATTTTCAAAAGAGATGGATGTTTCTCTACCCTCTTCTGTTGTTTCAAGTGCCGAATAAGGACGATTACTTGTGGTACTTTTTAATCCACCTTCCACCTTACTCACATTTGGAATTGATTTAGTCTTCTCTTCATTTGAAGGAGTTGTTTTATTATTGGCAACATTAGCTGCTTTTAATTTAGCAAGTCGTTCATTTTCTCTTTTTACAGCTTCCTGCATCTCTCTTTTAATGACTGCTGCGATAGCTGCCTGCATCTTTCTTCTTTGTGCTTCTTTTTGTCTTACCTGCGTGGTGATTTCTTGCTCCTTATTCTTTAATTGTTTAACCACTTTGTCCTGCTCCTTCCTATCATCCTGCAATACTTTTAACTGAACCGTTTGAGCAGAAAGGGTTTTGATTCGATCCTGCTTGTTTTCACTTAAAATATTGATTTTAGATTTCAAATTATTTTCTGATAAACCAATTGCCATCGCCTGTGTTTCTCTATTCTGACGATAGCTTTTTAAATAAGTAATCCTTTTTACTGCGTCATTAAAACTACCTGCTGAAAATAAAAAATTTAGGTACTCATATCCACTTCTGCTTTGATAAGCGAATACAATACTTTTAGCGTACCTGAGTTTTAAAGTATCTAACTCGTTGTTCAAACGCTTTACATCTTTTTGGTTACTCAAAATAGCATCATCTAGTACTTTAACCTGCTTAGCAATACCATTGATCAAAGCCTGTCTTTTTGAGATCTTGTTTCTAATCAATGCCAATTGTGCTAAAGAACTTTTTTTATTGTTTTTAGTTTGATCTAATAGTCTATTTAAATCATCTAATTCTCTTTGTAAAGTCTGTGCTTGTTTTTGCAAATCATCTCTAGAATTGCCATTTTGTGCATTGACATGATTCAAGCAACAGGCTATACATATACAGATTAGAATTGACCATTTTTTAAGCATAGGATTCATTTTTCACTTTTTTATTTTCGCTTGCCTGTTTTTGGAATAGTAAAAGTGTATTTCAAAGGTTCATCAAAATTAAATTCTTTGATTTCCATCCCAATATCTATTTTGGTTTGTCCATTGATGGATATATTTCTATTTAGCGGAAACTGTATATTTTTCACCAAAGCGTGTGCACTATAAATGATATCACATGTTCTGTGCTTTGCTGCATCCACATCGTCTAATTTTAATTCAACCAACTTTGAATTATCCTGACTAAGAATCATTAAATTTTTAAATAATTTTCCCATTAAACTTACTTGCAATCTTTCATTGATGACTTTATAAGAAATGATATTAATACTATCCATGAAAATTGGATTGCCTATGACAAGGTCTTCAATGGTTTGATAACTTAATGGAATTTTTACTAGCTCTTGTAAATAAGACAATGAGTGTCTTTCTGTTTTTTTATCTTGTGGGAAGTTCAGAAAAATACTGTCTTTATTGATGAACGCTTTTACCCCAATGATACCCAGATCAAATCTCATGGTAATATAAATACCGCTATCTTTCTTAATGCTTAAATTAGCGATAAAACTTTTTTTATCATTGATTGTTTCATAATCCATTTTCACCTTTGCATTCATGGTTTTAAAATCAATCTTAGTATTGGCAATATTTCTTACAATACCCTTTACCATTAATACAGAATCTTGTCTTGCTTTTTCGGCCAATGCTGCAGCATCCGGTACAACTTTCACAGTCAATGCATCTTGAATCACTTGCACCTTCTTCACATTCGAACAAGCTACACTTAAAAGAATCAAGATTAAATAAAGGCTGTTTTTTATTATTCGCATGCGTACATTTTATATTTTACCTGTATGCCCAAATCCGCCTTCACCTCTTTGGGTTGTCTCCAAATTTTCTACTAATTGCCATTCCATTTTCTCGACTTGTTGAAATACAATTTGCGCAATCCGATCTCCGTCTTGTATCACTTGAATTTCGTTAGACAAATTGATCAAAATAACTTTGATCTCTCCTCTATAATCTGCATCAATCGTACCAGGGGTATTTAAACAAGTCAACCCTTGTTTGATCGCAAGACCACTTCTAGGTCGGATTTGCGCCTCCAAATGATTTGGCATAGCGATATGCAAACCGGTAGGTATCAAAACACGCTCTAATGGCGCCAACTGAACAGGTGTCGGGATAAATGCACGTAGATCTAGCCCAGAAGACCCTTGCGTTGCATAAGCAGGCAAAGGATGATGGCTGTGGTTCACAATGGGAATGATTGTAGACATGTGCTACAAAAGTAGTTAAAAAAGCAGGTAAATTGAAGCGATACCGCCTTAGTTAACAAATAATTTAGAAGTAAAATATGGAGCCAAAACGCAAGGTATTTGACAAAGGATTTCTTGTAATACCACCTCCAGTTGGAACTAGATAGGAAATATTGAATTTAGACTGTTGGTATTGGAAGCTTGAACCAACTGTGAAATATTGCATGCTGCCTAGGTTCTTATTATTGTCAATAAAATAGCCAGCCCTCAAATGAAATCGGTCCGCATAATTGTATTCAGCACCAAGGGATACTTTTAAGGATTCAGATAAAGGCATACCATATTGATTTGAAAAAGAATTAAACCAACTTGAAACAACGGACTGAGAAAAATATTGATCAACCACTTGAGGATCACTACTAGTTGGACTTGCAGGCACCATCAAACGATTGATATCCACCCCCATTTCTAATGAATTCTCTGTATCAAATCTGCTCAAATAAGCCACACCTAATCCAATATTTGCAGGAATAAAATATTTATTTTTTGACTCATTAGAGTAGCTCACTTTACCTCCTAAATTTGATAAAACCAAACCTGCATGAAAGCCTTCTAAGTCTTCGCTTTGTTTATAAAATAAACTAATATCTCCCGCGAAAGTATTGCCAGCCTTGAAATTGGTGCCATTCGTGCCATATGAACCCTGAACCAATCTAGAATTGATATACCTTAAAGTCACACCCATACTCAAGGCATCTGTTAATAAAATATTGTAACCAAAATCATAACTAAATTCCGAAGGTCTTTGAGAAGGCAAAGTGGATTGTCCAGACTCATCAGTAAAATCAATATTACCTAAACTAAAAAAACGCAAAGAACTATTGATCCCACTAAAATCATTTAATTTTTTATAATAACCTGCACTCGCTAAATACACATCATTCAATCCTAAGTCCTTTAACCATGGGGTGTAATTAATTAAAAAACCACGGTTATTTTTTAGATAAGGAATCTTCGCGGTGTTGCCAAAAAGGTCATTGGCTTCTGGCGACATTGCAATTGACAAATTTCCCATACCACCAGATCTTGCATCCGGGGATATCATCATAAATGGCACAGCAGTACTTTGTAATTTAAGAGATCTTTGAGCCAATAATGTATTGGATACAAAAATTAAAACTACAAAGAAGACTAATTTGATGGAAGGGATGTTAATCATGCTCTATATTCTTTAATACTCAATATTAGTAAAGATAAACTTAGAAATCTAAATTTAAAATTTTATAAACCCATTTAACATTTGTTCAACTAACCCATTTTGCTGAACTACCACCTTATAATAATATTTACCAGGCGGCAAAAGCCCTCCTGCGGTCGTTTTTCCATTCCATTCAACCACGATTTTATTCCCTTTGGGTTGTAATTGTTGACCCATAGAAAAATGTCTATTTCCGCTGGCATCAAATACATCCAATTGCATCAAAATTTGGTCTATACTATTCTTGAGCTCAAAACTAAACTTAGCATTGGTCTGCACAGGATTAGGACTTATACTTAAATTTCGAATTATTTTATTTTTTTTACTAGGCACTTCAATCAAGATGGTGTCTTTGGAAACATTGCCTAAAAGGTCCCATGCCTTGACGATTAGTCTATGCTTACCCTCCTCCAAAACAGGCAATGGATATTGAATTGATCCAGACTGGTATTGATTCACATCATAGGAAAAGAATGTATTTAAATTATAATTTTTAATAATTGTATCATCAATAATTAATTTTAAATCTTGGCCCAATTCATTGCCCGATGACTGTATTCCAGAACTATCTTTTAAGGTCACAAATAAAGTTGATGGTGTACTTACCCAATCGCCCGATTTAAAAGATGGCGCATTGATATAGGAGAAGATTTCTGGACCCGTGGTATCTAGTTTATTTTGAGTGGCTGAACCTTGAATAAAGATGGATTGCATTTGCATACTTGCATCAGCGGTATCATTGTAAGCATAGAGTTGTAATTTAAGTGCTGCGGAAGTCGAAGAAGGTAGGTTGCCGGGCAGGATGAAACTGATTTCAAATTGTCCATTTTGCACTGTTGCCTTTCCCTTAAAGAGCGCCTTTTCCTGTGTTTCTATTGCAACGGACTGACTAGTTGCTTGATTTGCTAAAGTTTTCTTTGTACTAGGCGCATCCCATAAAACCATGTCTATGGCGCCTTTAAAGTTTTGTAAGGGTTGATTTTTTACTGACAAATTTCCTTTTAAAGTATACTTTCCACCTGCCTTTAAAAAGATCGTGTCCGACCAAGGCAACTGGTTCAATTCGGTACATTTAATTTGATATTTCGGCTGAACAATGCGCATAGCTGGATCCCCCATTAAACCAAATTTAAATGCATTTATGCGATCTCCATTTCTGCTAAAATTATAATTTTTTGCAGCTTGCAAGGCTTGCCCAACTGTCCTAAATTGACCATCTGAATTTGGAACAAGTAATGCTTGCATGAATGCATCATTGATTTGTTTATTACTATAAGCAAAGACTAGTCTATTGGCCGCAACCAATGCAATAATGCCTTTGTCATTTTGCATCAAAGCATCAAAACCAATTGGCGCAGAACTGGGTTGATCATAAGGTGCAAAATCACAAGAAGCCGTTACCATAATAGGTAATTTTCCGGCATTATCCCAAGACTGTATTTCTGATTTTGAAATCACTGCCTCCTCTGTTAAACGCAAATAATTTCCATGACCTGTATAATTCAAGACCAATGTTCCCGCTTGCACCGCTTCTTGTATTGCTTTGTTGACATCCGGATAAGTGCTCCCAGTCAATGTTTGGCTTGCTTTAAATAAATCCAAATACAATTTTTTATGATTCCAATTAGCTGTTTTTGTTTTTAAATTACCTATAATTTCCTCTGCATCTTGAAGGTGTAAATTATAATCTGCATCGTCTGCAACCCAAGTCAATTGGTTTTGCCAAAGACCCATTTTTTTGTTGGATTGGTATTGAATTAATTTTTCCACCATTTTATTCGCTTCGGCAATCGTTCTTGCTGGAATCCTGCCAATAGCTAAACTAATTGAATCAACCTTTTGCGTAAACTGAATTTGATTGCCTGGTTCTTGTATTGCGTAAAAATCATCCGAACTATATGAAGTTAAAATAGCATTGGACACCTCACTTGTATAGACAGGCAGCTCTTTATTAACTTGAATTTTTTGTGCACTGAAATTACCCATTCCTAATAATAAAACATACTTAGGGCTTACTTGATTTTTTAATCTGGATTGATCTATAAAGTATTTTAAAAAATTTCGAATGGAGATAGGCGAAGTTTGTCCACTTGCCATTTCATTGTACACTTGGGTAGCATTAAAAAGCCCAACCTTATAGCCATTTTGCTTTTCATGAAAAGCTTGGAGGGCCTTAGCTGCAGGAAAATAATCAGGTGCAGTAATAATGATATAATCTACTGGGCTTAAAGAGAAACTACTATCATTTCGTATTAAACTAGAAAACTGTGCTGAATTTATTTTATTGGATTCAAAGACATAAAAATATTTTTGTGCTGTATCAACAACTTTAAATGTCGCTATTGAATTTTGACCCAATTGTGTATTCAATGCGACAGGTTGAAGGTATTGACTTAAATCCCATACCTTGGTTTGGGTGGTTGCATTTTGAATTTCAAATTGAACCATTTGACTAGATGGATTACTAGATTGGTAGTCAAAACCAAAGCCTGTACTACCCCAGAAACCAATTGTTCTTTGCCCTTGCAATGCCAAATAATCAATCCAACCTGTGGCGCTTGTGGCGGCATTAAAATCTACTTGCAGGTTCATGTTGCTTAAGCTTTGTCCCACTTTCTGCACTTTAGATTTATCTAACAAAATAGTACTACTATCAAAACGTATTTTATATGCATCATCAAAAAGGAATCCTGAAACTGGATTCAATGATTTTGTACTCAATATTTGATCATTCAACTTAATTGAAAAGCTGGCATCTGTTTGATAAGTAGAAGCAGCCAATTGGCTCTGCAATATAATTGGTGTATTAATTTGTAAACCTTCCATATTGAGCGGGAATGTCTGTGTCGTTTTTTTTCCAACACCATTTCCCATAGGATCACCTAACCAAATTTTACCACTACTTAAAATATTAATGGTATCTTTTTCTATCAACCACTTGGCCGGATAGGTTTGCACAATTTTTGATGCGGAACCAGTCATATTAAAACTGGCAATTCTTTTTCCTTTTAATCCAACACGTAGAAAAAAATATAAGGAATCATTGCTTGTAATTTTTTGACGAATTGGTGCTTCAAGCTGGTTTGTATGCACCCATTTATAATGCCCTTGCGCATAAAATAAAAATTGATCTTGGTCGTCAAAAACCCCATCTCCACCATCTTGCATTTCAATAGCCATTTCAGTTAAACTATCTGGCAATGCATTCGGCACTTTTTCACTAAGATTTGCTAAATCCATCCCATATAACTGTACTTGATTTGCATTTGTTTTACCTGTAAAACCCATTGCTTTAAATTGAGCACCAGTCAACCGATAAACCCCTTCGGTTGGCACAGCTATTTTGACCCAATTCCCTTTAGATAACATGCCTACCTGTCCCCATCCATAAATGGGAAAACAGCATCCAATAAAAAAAAATGTTAAAAAGGCAAGTTTCATGCCCTAAAATTAGGGTTTTACTAACATAAGAATCTATTTGCATTTGAATAATTGAGTGAAAAAGCAAGTATATTCGCAGAAGATTTTTAACCCGACTGAATAAACAAAACAGATGAATTTTATCAATAGTATATTATTATTTTTTGCGGTACTTTTTTTAGGCCCAAAAATGATCGCTCAATTCGATAGTAATCAAAGCAATAAAGTTGCATTTGCAGCTAAAGATGACCCATATGATAGCACCATTTTGATTAGAGGTGGTACATTCGCAATGGGCATGAACCAAGAAAACATCATGGGCGATTGGAACAATAATCTGCGTAGAGTGACTGTTAGTTCTTTTAGAATCGACCAATACGAGGTGAGCAACAGACAATATAGAACTTATATAAAATGGCTTGAAAACGTTTATATTCCATTAGGAAAGGATTCAATTGTAAAAGCTGCACTTCCTGACACATTAGTTTGGAGAACCGATCTTGCTTACAATGAACCAATGGTTGAAGGCTATTTTAGAAATAAGGCATTCAATGATTATCCTGTAGTGGGTGTAAGTTGGGAGCAAGCAAATGCTTATTGCAGATGGAGAACAGATAGAGCCAATGAAAAAACCTTAATTAAATATGGCTTAATTGATCCTAGTAAACCTTATTTAGGAAAGATGGAAGCAAATAACAGTCTAGTTGATACAAATAAGAGAAACACCATTACTTCAATAGCGCCTCCAACTCAAACAAGACCTAGAACAAGGAACAATAATTTGGGAGATTATGTTTTAATTCCTGACTTTAGATTACCAACTGAAGCAGAATGGGAATATGCAGCAAAAGTTTCTAGTGGTAAAAACTATATCTCCAATTTCAATAATCCAAAAGCCGGACCTAATTCTGGCACGCCCAATGCAAGTATCATTTCATCTGATTCACCCTATCCGTGGAGTTCAAATGGGAATGATGGGTTGAGAAATAACCCAACAGGCAAGGGTAATAGCAAGGAAAAAGGCAAGAAAGGCATGTTCATGGCCAACTTTAAAAATGGAAGTGGTGACTATATGGGTATGGTTGGCTATTCAAATGACGGCGCTGGTTTTCCAAGTAAAACAAATAGTTTTTTACAAAATTCATTAGGCTTATATAATTTAAGTGGTAACGTTAACGAGTGGGTAGCAGATATTTATCGTCCAATGAATAGCATTGATATGGATGATTTTAATCCATATAGAGGTAATAATGTATTAGATGGTGATGATTCAAATACATCAAGTTACGAAACAGGTACCAATACAATGATCTCCAATAAATCAAGAGTGTACAAAGGTGGTAGCTGGAAAGATCGCCCTTACTGGTTGAATCCTGGAACAAGAAGATATTTAGATCAAGATAAATCAAACAACACGATTGGATTTAGATGCGCTATTTCTGCTTTTGGAATGGATACGCCAGATGCGAAAGAAGAGCAGCCTAATTTATGGCAGAAAATTAAAAATATCTTTTAATGAATTTACGCATTGGCTCAGGCATCGATTTTCATCAATTAGTAGAAGGTAGAGATTTATGGATTGGAGGCATTCTTATTCCACACCACAAAGGAGCTTTAGGACATAGTGATGCAGATGTATTACTTCATGCAATTTGCGATGCCCTTTTAGGTGCATTAAGTTTAGGTGATATAGGCACACACTTCCCAGACACAGACAATGCTTTTAAAAATATTGATAGTAAAATTTTATTACAAAGAACCTACGATTTAATTACTGCAGAAGGCTATCAAATTGTGAATATAGATGCGACGCTTTGTTTAGAAGCACCAAAAATTAAGCCTTATGTAATCGCTATGCAGGAGTGTATTGCATCCATTTTACATATTGGTAATAAAGATATTTCTATCAAAGCAACTACGACAGAGACCATGGGTTTTACAGGAAGAGAAGAAGGACTAGTTGCAACTGCAACATGTTTATTGATGGCAAAAAGCTAAATTAAATTGCTATGAAGCTTGGATCAATCGAGGCATTATATTCCATTTATACCAAACACCCATCTGTCGTAACAGATACAAGAAAGCTTAAACTAGGTGATTTATATTTCGCATTGAAAGGGCCTAATTTCAATGGGAATGTTTTTGCCCTTCAAGCTTTAGAGCAAGGTGCAACTTATGCTATTGTAGATGAAGAAATTCCAAACAGTTCGGCTTTTCAAGAGCGCATACTCTTTGTAGATGATGTTTTAACTACACTACAAGCATTGGCAAAATACCATCGTCAACAATTCAATATTCCATTCATTGCCATCACTGGTAGTAATGGAAAAACAACAACAAAAGAATTGGTCTATGCCGTTTTAGCAAGCCATTTTAAAACTTATACCACACAAGGAAATTTAAACAACCATATTGGTGTGCCTTTGACTTTATTAAGCATCCCTAAAGATGCAGAGATGGCAGTAATCGAAATGGGTGCCAATCATTTACATGAAATAGAAAGCTACTGTAGCTATACTTTACCTACACATGGCATGATCACTAATTGCGGTAAAGCACATTTAGAAGGATTTGGATCTGAGGCTGGTGTAAAAAAAGGGAAAGGTGAATTGTTTGATTTTTTAAGTGCCCACAATGGAACTGCATTTGTTATGGAAGACTATGACTATCTGCAAACCATGTCTAATAAGATTCCTAATATCATTGGTTATGGCCAACACAATGGACAAATTCAAGGAGCAGCGATAGATCATAATGGGATGTTGACTGTCAAGATAAATAAAGGAATTAACATTGATCAAATACAAACAAATTTAGTTGGGAATTATAATCTACCCAATGTACTTGCTGCTGTTGCAATTGGACAAGAGTTTAAAGTGCCAAATGATAAAATAAAGTCAGCCATTGAAAATTATATCCCAA
>JACCDV010388888.1_pt1 | contig 10723 bp, 14 predicted proteins | sample 7446131 | NCBI WGS metagenome assembly JACCDV01 (sample SAMN15323448, study PRJNA562643) | freshwater metagenome | isolation source: river surface water | place: USA:Blue River Watershed | collected 2017-08-17
ATTTATTTGTTTGTATTTATTTGTTTGTATTTATTTGTTTGTATTTATTTGTTTGTATTTATTTGTTTGTATTTATTTGTTTATGTATATTGGAATGCTGGCGAGTATATATAAAAAAAAAGTTTTTCATTTTTTATTTTTTTTTCATGATAAGGGGCTAACAGTCTTTTACTGCGCGTGGAGGCAGTAAAGGAAGTCCTCGGGCCGACATTGGACATGTGAGGATGTGAACTTGCACTTCTCGCCGCCGGGGCGACAGCAGTGCTGCACAACAACCGGGACTCCTGCAACATTGTGCTGCTTCAGCACGTTTTGCGCAAACTCGGTTGTGTGGACAAGCACACAGGGCTCACCCTTGACCACTCCCCAGTGGGAAGTCTGCTGATTGCAGCCCATCTTGGTGCAAATGAAGCACTTGGGGAGCGGCTCGGCAGCAGACGCAGCACGATTGTGCTCCCGGAGCCGCTTAATCCAGCAATCATAGGTCTCATCGGCCTTTCGGCCGACGAGGGGCTTGACCGCGCGATCAGCGAGTTCAATGAGCAGGTCGTCCTGTGGAAGGCTGCTGCTCTTGGCGTTGTCCTCGGTGAAGTTCTCCCCTTGAAGGAGAGTCTGGAAGAAATCCCACTTTCCCTCCAACCACTCTTCATGCAGGTACCAGCAGGCCTTGTAAGAACAACACCCGCTCCGCCAGCAATCGCAAGTCTTCTTCAGCCGCAATTGACCATATTCGTTTTCCCACACGTAGTGAGACTTCAGGAGCTCGAAGAGCGTGCTGATGTTTTCCTGCGACAGCTGTTGCGACGGCTGTTGCGACGGCTGTTGCGGCGGCTGTTGCCGAGTCAGCTTGGTCTTGCCCGCGGACTTGACCACGGGCAGGCCGCTCGCCGTTGTGGCAAGCGCGATGTTTGCCAAGACGTTCCCTTGGCCTTTTCCGGAGGGCAGTGCGGGGAAGTCCCCGGTGGATGGCAAGGAGGTCTCTCCCAAGGCGGTTTCCATCTCCTTCCTCCAAGCTGGTCTTGTCTTCGTGGCCTTCGCGGGAAGGGGTCCCGAGCTTGTGGTGGCCGCGGGCGCGGACTTGGAAGGCGTGGTGGTTTTGGGGTCTTCCCCCGTCTTCACTTCTGCGGTGGGGGGGGCGGGCGTCGAGCTCGTAGCGGTCTCGGTGGGCGTGGCGTGCTTGGTTTCCTCAACGCCCTTGGGGGCGTCAAAAGACTTGCACGCGTTGCGGGCCGCAAGCATCAACGCCAACTCGGCAAGTTGGCCAGCATCTGTTCCAATGATCTTAAAATCACCCACCACAACGGTGGTGGCGGCGGCAGCAGCGGCGGCCATCTTGCGATGCACGTAGCACACAGCAAGAAAAACTGTTATTACAATATGCAATAATTAAAATCAATTTTTGTCAATTTCCCACAAATATTGCTATTTTACTCTATTTTTTTTTAAATATATGGTATATACTGTGGTGTATTATTATCATACGCTTTATATTGAAATGTTGCATTATATTCCGGCAGTGTAATCATATCGCCATCATATAATTCCTTGCATCCATGATTATTTGGCGAGCATTTCTTACCACCAATAGTTAAAGGCATCCTTATCCCCGTTGAATTATCCATAACATAATATATCCAGTGATTTGACCCCGAATATGTTTGTCCCCCCAATATTGGCATAATCTGCGGTTTCGTCGTTTTAATATCACTCTCGCCATCAACACCCGTTTTATACAAATATCCCACTTGTTGCATTGGAGATGGTTGTCCCCTCGTCGGCGTATTTATTGGAACTCCCACAGCAACATTTGCATTGTAAATAGGACGCATATCTACCCGTTTCATTTCCCTTGTTCCTTGTCCGCTTGTAATACCATATCCCCAATAATCACTACCCTTATTTTCCTCCTCCATTTCAGCAATTACATCATTAGTTCCAGCATCACTCTCATTTTGTCCAATTACTATTTTTACATTATTTCTAGACATTATATATAACGAATAAGCAATAAATCCAATTATCGCACCAAATAATATATATATTATTACATTTATCATATTCACCATATTAACCCCATTACTTGTTCCACTTCCCCCATCACCACCATTTACAATACCACCACCGCCCCTCATTATTTTACCGCCCCCATTTTTTTTTACAGCGTTAATACGTTTATTCGAGCTTCTATGTATTGTTTTACCCATAATTACCTATATATATTCCAAATTATTAATTAAATTATCAATATATATCGATATATATCTATATATCTATTTATATATTTATTAATATAGTAGATATTTATAAAATATATAATATATTAGATAAATATTAAATGAAGAGCATAATACTCTTATTATTTGTAATAGGAATAGTCCTTCTTACAATTGGATATCAAAAACAACTAATGACCTCTTTTAAAACAGAAAAGATAATAGAATACCGATTTATTCCACGTAGCATTTATGATGAACAATTTGAACCAATCAATTTAACTCAAACATATAGCGATATGTTTAAAGCGAACGATGTATTTATAGATACAAAATATTAAACCAAATAAAGTGTTCCAACTAAAACCCCTGACATCAATATTAATATCAATATAGATATCGATATTAATATTAACAATAAATAAATCATTAAAAAAATAATAAATATTTATTTTAAAAATAGAAATATTAAGAAAAAATGAAAAAAAAAATATATATAAGGACGTTATAATACACGCTGCAACCATACATATGGGAGACGACAAACTTCGTATCGAAAAACATCTTTGCGAGCTTCTAAAAGATGTGAGATACTCATATAAGTTGGAAATGGCAGGATACGAGAGTATAGAAGATTTAAAGCGCAAATTGAAGGAATATATCGCAAGTAAGAAACCCATGCCGCCATATATTGAAGAACTATACAATTGCAATATTGTTTCATATATTGGTACAAAAATTAAATATCATGTCGAAAAACTCGACGCGAATCATCACGCAGTTTATTATATTTCCATCTATACAAAAGGGAAAGATGGTTCGTATCCCTATTCTCCAAATTATATTATCACACTTAGTAAAAATATATGCTTTGAAATTGTAAATGACGACGGAAGTATTTCATATGTTGAATATAATCATTATGTTGACAAATACCCACGAATTCAATATGCATTTTACGGTGATATATGTGTTAATTTGCACCACCTACGAAACAATAACCATAATGAATTATATTTTATTGAAACAATTAATAATACTTCACTTGTTTATTACTCAAATATCAACTTTTATCCTTTCCGCGATGGAGATAACCAAGGATATATTGATGCCGTTGATAATACGAATCAATATAACAGATATACATTTTGCGGACGGAATCCATTTCCCTTTTCCAAGTATAAAAAGAATCCAAAACTTTGGAACACATATATATATGATTCTTTGGACGGTGAAAGTTGCTAATTATATTGTATTTATATTTTAGCATTCTACATTTTTTTATATACTATGTTAATTGTAGAATTTTATAACTATTTTCTATAATATTAATTAAAAATGATAATTTTTTTTGAAATAAAAACAAACATCTATATATTAAATTTATATCATATATACACAGAACATATTAAACCCGTATTAAACCTATATTAAATCTATATTAAACTTATATTAAACATAATATATATAAATATATAACAATATAATACAATTTGATTTATCTATCTAACAATTGCATTATCATATAAAGATGGGCGATATGGAACATTTAACAGGTGAATTATTCTTAGGAAATATATTAATGATATTTGTAAAAAAAAATCTGCAATATGATAGAAAATTATATTATTACTATAAAATGTGTCTTGAAAAAATGCAAAATTGTTTTTCCCCATGTATCCAAATACATTATATTATCCATAATGATAATACAATATTTCTAGCAAACACATCAATCGAAAGAATAATAAATTGCCCCGAGAATAATTTATTAATATCTTGCACGGGAAATATTACACCAAATATGATATGGAATCTATATATAAAATATAAAGATAATAATATAAATGAAATGTATAAATATCTACAAAGATATATAAATTATAGTTTCATATTAGTAGATTATAGTAAAACAAATAATAAGAATGACAATACCATTATAGCAGGTGGCGACCAATATGGTATAAATAAACTATACTATACAACAAACGACGAAACAATTATAATATCCAGCGAGATGAAAAAATGCGGTCTCGCAAGAGATATGAAAATAATAACGCCAAACTATTACATATATAATGTGTCGAGAGATAATTTTTATATGAATAAACTAAGCAAGGCTACAACTCTTACCACAATAACAGAGGAAACACGGAAGAATCAACAGGGGCAAACAGCGTATAACAAAGATTATGTATATATCGATGGATTAGCTACTACAATATATCAGCATATTATAGATAGTTTAAATCTTTTGGACATAAATATGTCCTCTGTTATTTTCCTAACCGGAGAATTTACTGATAGCATTATTTGCGGTTTTCTACGCCAGAAATATGGCCCAGAATATATTATTAATACGTGTTCAATTGCAGAAGCCAATACAAATGAATACACCTATATCGAAGGCATAGTATCATATTATAATACAACTCATTATAACTATTTTATTAGCCAAAATATGTATAATCATGAAAGTATTATACAGAAAATAATATATTATTGCGAATCATATGACTACAAAACCATACGAATGGGCGCATATATTTATGGATTATGTTGTCATTTGTATGAGAATAATTTAAGAGATATAATATTAGGTTTTATCGATTGCAAATTGGATTTATTATGTGGAATAAATAAACTACTATCGCAGTATTTTCAGTTAAATGCAATATTACCGTTTATGAATTGTGATATTCAGGAAAATCTTAAAAAAGTAGATCCTTCGATATTAAATAGTAATGGGCGCATAACATTTATAAAAAATATGTTTAGATATTATCCAACGATAAACCAACAATTACTCGCAACAAATTATATATTTAGCGTTCCCGAAAGCTTTTTAAAGGATATACATAAATATACAAATATGAAATATACAATTCGCGAAGTAATTGCATATTCCACGGAATATATAGATTCAACGCCAAACACAACAGAAGAATTACTATATCGAGAAATATATGAAACCTATTTTAACACATAAAACATACAATCTAATACCATATACCATATATTTAATATAATTTAATTATATATAATATTCTGCAATTTGTTCCAATTTTTGTTTCCGTTTTCATCTATTTTTGTTTTTTCTTGTTATATATGGTCTTTTCTGCAATATTATCCCTCTATGATATTTCCGCATAATGTTGGTCAATTCTGTATATTTTATAATCTATATATATTGATAACCATATAAATATTCACACTTTATTATATATTATATATTACGTATTATATATTATTGTTATATATATAGTGTATGTATAATTATCTAAATAATATAAAACATACTCTATACAGAATTGACTAGGAAAGTGTGATTATACCCATACGATATTATGTAGCTAATCACATCCACATATATCTGCGGCCAGCAACCAAATTAGTTTAATTTAACAAAAATAAATAATAATAATTAAATAAATATGCCTACTAAAATTGTCGACAAAAAGAAGGTTGCGGACGATGATAAGGATTATTTAATCGAAGACCCGCCCCTAAAAAATCAAGCATTTGCATGTGTCTCCTTTGTAAGCCCCGAAAAAATATTAAATGAAAAGCGTCAATGGTATTATAATGCCTATGTAAATGACAAAATGGAAACATATAAAAGCTCATTTGCAAATGATGTGAAGACAATTATTGAGAACGCAAACGGGACAACCGTTGATATATCACAATTAATTAAACTAAAAAAAAAATATGATAAGGAATTTGGAAAAAATATAATGGAAATCGATACCTTCAAGGAGGATTTTGATGATTTTATATATAAGAAAGGTAAGGAACTAGATAAAATCTTTGACGAAAATAATAATTTCCAGACCAGCGTAAGAGGTTTCAAGGTGCGTGGTTCATTTTCCACGGAACAGGAGGCTAAAATCCGTGCGAGTGTTCTTATTAAGAAGGAACCACACTCAAATATTTTCGTTGTAGAGGTAGGTAAGTGGGTGCCATGGGACCCCGAGGCTAATGAAATCGAAAATCAAGAATATAATAACGAATATTTAAATACACTTGTGAGAGAACAAAAGATAAATCATGAGAAGAAAGAGCTCTTTTTTGAAGAACAAAGAAAAAATAGGATTCACGAGGCGAATACAACGAACGAAAGATTAAAAAAGAAACTAGAACGCAAACGCGCCGAAGAACTACTTCGGGCAACAACGGAGGGAAATGATGAAGTTCCTCCCAGCACTAATGAAAATGGAGAAAATAGTGGAAATAATAAAGCGGAAACAGATGAGGTAAAAATAATGAGACAAGTTGAAGACATTGATTTTGAAGACCCTTGGATAAAACGCAAAAAGGAAGAACTAGAATCAATTAGAAATCAAGAAATGCAAAACACACTCGAAACCGAAAGCATTACAGAGGAAAAATAAAAACAAATACAAAAACAAATACAAATACAATAATAAAAAAATAAATATTTATTTCCTTTTTTTTATATTTTATTATTATTTCCTTAATAATATTACTATCTTTTATATTTTTAATAACTATAATAATATGGTTCCCTATATAGCCATAATTATGCAGATATATTATTTATTTTATCAATTTCGGCTTTTATAAAATCGAGTATATATGTTATAGTATAATATTCACTTATATCATCAACATAATTATCGTATTCATTTTTATAAGTATCAGCTAGATTAAAATATTCTTTAAACCAAATATTATATATATTTCCATCTGTATTATAATAAATAAAGAATAGAATTAATCCTATTAATAGTATATTAATAATATTTATATCGTTTGATTTCATTTGATTATGGTGATTTGCGTCTTTTATTTATATATATTATTTTTTTATATACCATTTTTGTTTTATTTCCATATTGCAGGGTTCAAACCCTAGACGATTATTTTCATCAATTGTGAGACATTTTTTATTATCATTTGACGGACTTATTACAATAAACGGCTTTCCTTTATCTATATTATCAAATTCCGTTATTTTATATTTATCGTCCGTTATTTTATCATTATAATCCGTCTCGTTAGTTATATTTTTAAATATAAGATTGGTATTTACATCTTCTACATTACAATTATCGAGTTTATTCGTTGCAGATATACATTTATTATTTGTCATTAGAATGGAGGATGTTGTATTTGCATCTATGAGGGCTAGGCGTTTATATTCAAATAGCGATGGAGATGTAAGATTATATATCAAATTATATTTACTTCCATTATTAGATGCCTGTGGAGGATATAGATAATTTGAATATTCAGCCAAATATTTTCCGCGCTTCTCCAAAGTTTTCCCCATCATATCCTCTTCTGCTGTATCGTAGATATTACTAATTTGACCGGTTGAATCAAAATCAATACTTTTAATCGCCTCATTTATGCCTTCTATATCCGCATTTTCCGCACCTGATTGATATGTTTCAAGCGCATAAACGGAATAATATTGAAATGTGAGCATTATTATTACAAAAATGATAATTATCATAATATATGAAATGTTTTTTTCCATTTTTATATATATACAATATAAAAAAAAACAAAAATGAAAAATAAACCACTAAGAAGATGTTTTATATCTGTTGGATACCATCTTAGAAAAGTCCCGAAACAAACAATATAACTGTTGCATAATATGGCCGGAAATCAAGCCGCAGGTGCAGATGATGAGAATTGGCAACATTTAATTATTGAATCCTATAACACCATAACATTGCAGAACATGCAAGAAGAACCCGAGAAATATATATCTGCTAGTTTTATTTCACAGATTGTAGATACATGTTATTTATGTAAGTCCCATACCCGCAAATTATATACCTCTACTTGTGGATGTAATATATGCTTTGGTTGCATGTCATTTTTAATACTAGACAATTTGAAACTCCCGAAATCAACAATTACTTATAATAAAAAAACAAACGAATATTATTTTAATTACAAATGTTTTTATCACTGTTGCAGTTGTCGCATTGATATAAATGGCATTCTTATTGAAATGATAAAAATAATTAATGAAAAAGCAAAAATAAATCCAAATTTAATTTCTAGCAATGTAATTTGCGTTTTTAAATACATATTATATTTATTTGGATTCATTACGCAAATAGAGGAAGATGATGAAATAATTGCCGAAAATATATATATAAAATATAAATTTTCCAAACAAATAAATACAAATTTAAGAGAAATAAACAATCAAGGAAAAAACGAAGCCTTTACTAATTTATGGAATAGCATTCCCGAGAAATTACCCGTTCTAGACCTTAATGATCGTGATTTTAATTTATAAATTTATAAATTTATTATATATTATTGATATTTATTTTTTTATTTATTAGTGTTGCTATATTTGTGCTTTGCAATTATCATAGTAGAAATTATCTTCGAAATCCGTCAAATTTTTAAGTAAGGTAGGAGTCATATATCCATGGCCATCTTCATTTTTTATTATAGAATAAATCTCTCCACGCGGGTCATTTGGTTTTCCCACCTTAGGAGGTTGCTGTCGTTTCTCTTCCTGTTGCGGGACCGAAGGCGGTGGAGTAATTATAACCTTCGCAGGTTTTCTATTAACAATATAATATATTAACATAATAAATAGTAATAACGCAACTATCGCCAGAAATACTTTGAAATAATCAATTTCATATTTCGTGCCATTTAATTTGGTATTTCCGCTTTTGTTATTCATATTAATCTTATTAATTTATTAATAGATAATAATATAAAAATATTAAAAAATTTACATTAGGCGACCTGCCTTATATTCATTATATACTTCCACTATTTTTTCCAATTTTTTCATTGTGGAATCTTTATCATCTGCCTGCTTTTTTCCCTTTAATGTGTCCAAATAGGTATTGTAAGCATTTTTATATAGTGGATAATATTGTAGTTGTTGAACTATTGCCCCTATATCAATATGTGGGGGAAAGGTATTAAAATATTTAGGTAGTTCATAATATTCGATGTATTTATTAAGTTCGTCTTCGTCGCCCATTAATAATTTTATAATTAATCCCGTGTATAGTAAATTTTCTCCCATTGGCGTATATTTTAATATATCGGTTAATTCCGTTATTTGATTGCAAAACATTTTTATATCATTGCCCGTTATTGGTTGGTCTCCCTTATCTATTAGCTTCTTCAAATATCCGGATGTTGTTTTCTTATTTCTTCCCTTTGTGAAGGTTTTCTTTATTTTATCTATTGCATATCTTATAGTCTTTGTTTCTGTATCTGTTGCTCCACCAAATAATTTCTTTGTGTTTCCTTTATCTACCTTTCCATCTCTTTTTTTTTTTGTATATTTTATTTTTTTTCCATATCTTTGTTTTTTATTTTTTCTAGTATTCATCGTTTATTTATATAGTATATAATATCCCTGTATGTATATTATTGTTATGATATGATAATCTTATTGTAATAGCATATTTTTTTTATAATAATTATGTTATAATTATGTTATAATTATGTTATAATTATGTTATAATTATGTTATAATTAAGTTATAAATAAAATAATAACACACACAAAAATTAAAAAATAAATAATGCATAATACATATTATATAAATTTAACTCATACAATATTATTTGGAGTTATTAATAATTGAAATAATTCCATTAATTTGCGTTTTAGTTTCTTTGAATACGGGATATAATTGATAAATTTCTTCCATTGTATAACAACCTCTTTTATATGCTAGTTCAACCGCCTCACATAATTTTTCTATATTTGCAATGTTTATATATATATTATCTTTTCCATCCTGCATATTATTATTTTTTTCTTTGTCTTTATCTTGAATATTTTCCATTTTAAGATATTCTATATAATAATTGTGTTTTATATAATTGGTATATCTAATATATCTAATATGTTTTCTATTATATATATTTATATATCTTTTATTTATATATAAGTAAATAATGATATAATTAACTACTTATATCGGTTGTATGGAGATTTATTTTCATGAGATTATCAATTTTATTAATCCGCATTGTTATTTTCTCAATTATATTGCTTAGTTTTGTAGTTGTATTAATGTCATTTATATATGTTATTTTGAGATTTTGCAGTCCATTACAGCAACCATTTAGATGTTTATTTATATTAAGAAATTGAGTTTTCACCTCATCTTCGAATGTAGTTTTATAATTTCCGCTTACCCTTGCACTATATGATTTATTCCGTATATTCGATGTTTCTAATTCGCGATTAAGCAAATCATCCGTAAATTTAAAAACTGCATTGACTGTTTCCTCAATAATTTCAATAGACTTTATACGGCTATCACCATTCCATTTGCGAGATATACCTTGAAAATATCCGTTATTAATATAAATATTATTATTATACACCATTATTTTATCACCAACTTGCAACTTAGATAATATTAGTAAATTTAATAATTCATTCCCAATTGCTTCCATCTTATCTTGTTATATTATTATATTTTTTTTATATTTTATTATATTTATATTTTTTTATTATTTTTATTATTTTTA
>JACCDV010635735.1_pt1 | contig 10722 bp, 12 predicted proteins | sample 7446131 | NCBI WGS metagenome assembly JACCDV01 (sample SAMN15323448, study PRJNA562643) | freshwater metagenome | isolation source: river surface water | place: USA:Blue River Watershed | collected 2017-08-17
ATCAGGTATATATTCAGCCATAGAATATTTGATACATTCTATTGATTGCCAATATTCAAGATTACCCTGCCATGAAAGACAGCATCGTCTAGCTATCCATCTAATTGAATCATTCCCATTTGGTGTAGTTTTATTCGTTAATTCATCTAATACAACACGTACCCCGATAGCCATGCAATCATATTTCCATGTACCAACTACTAATTTACCTTGCATAAACTTAGAATGAACTTTATTAATCCAATTTCTCAGTTTACAACCTAAGAATTTTTCATTTAAATCAATTGCAGGATTCATTTTCAATTTGAATTAAAAAATTCATCAATAAAAAACATAATCAATGGCACCAAAACAAAATAAGGCTAAACATTCAGTTCCTTCTAATCCGCCTCCTATGAGAACTATCGCAACATTGCCAACTGAAGTTAGTCCAAATATCATCTCAGACCACGAATTATTGTTATTCAATCTTTCAGTTGGAAGTATTACATTAGATTATTTAAACAACAAGACTAACAAGGGATACGCGCTTTTGCAAATTGATCATTTAACAAAAAAATATACTCATGAAAATGAAAATACCATTTTGAAGAATTGTTATCAACAAGTACTTTCAGATCAATTGATTCCAGAACAACATATTAACGGGATGTTAGACTCAATTGAAACATTATTTGATTATTCAGTTCAATTAAGTGAATTTTGGTTAAATAAACTTATCGAATATGTTGTGTTAACTCCTGAAACCAGAACAACGGCCACCGCAGAAAGAATCTCGAATATTAAAAAAGCAATCAAAAAAGCTCATTTAGATGGTATCAAATATTTGGAATCACTTGCTCAACCATCTCAATAATTTCTCTTGTCGTATTGAGATCAGGGATTTCAATTAATTGATATCCCGATTCTTCACAGAAGTTACGTTTAATTTGATCTCTTTTTTGCTGATTTAAGAAATTAATTTTGTTATTTTTATGAAAATGTGGAACATATTCATAATGTTGTCTACCCTGAACTTCTATAAGAATCTTATATTTTGGAATGTAGAAGTCAAACCGTAACTTACGTTTATCACAGCATCCTGGAAATGTTTTTTCTTGTTCGAAGTTCACTCCCTCACAATTTAACTTCTTCCTCACAATATATTCACCTCTTGAGACGTCTTTTTTGCGCCTAAATATAAGTTTCTTGAGTCTCTTATATTTGCGCTTTAAATCTCGGTAGTCTAATTGAATCTGTTTATTGATTTTCAATGACATATTTTATTATTTGGATGACTTGATTTCAAATAAATATTTTTTTGAAATTGATATCTCCCATTGGTAAAAATGCAGTCGTTAATAAATTCACCTGCAACAACATTTTTGAAATCAATCGCAACAATTTTAAGTCGTTCAGTAGATCATATCTCGGATCAACTTCAAATAATTACTTATGTGATTTCTTTTAACTTGGTCATCAATTTTGAAGATATGATTACTCAACTTATACAATCAAAACACATTGGTAATATTTATGTTGTCAACTTATTTAACTTATCAATTTCAGCACATGATACTATAAAGAACAAATATAGTATTGACGGTATTGAGATGTTGGGTCACAAATTTAAATATGTATTCAAATTAGTAAATCAAAACATTTCATATTCTGATGTCGATCTTTGTAGGTGTGAATCGATTATTCGCAATCTTCTTTGTAATATTAAATTGTCACTTGATAAATTCTGTCCAGTTTCGTATGGAATTGCAACAAAATTCTATCTTAGCGGTGATACAATGGTGAAAGTGATAAGAATGCGACCTGACATATCAACGAGTAAATGTGTGTACGTATTCGTCCAAGAACTGAATGTTTTAGTTTATCGAAAAGAACATCCAAGATCAAACCATATTAGCGACAATATGGTAAATGCACAATATTATGCAAAAAATTATCTATTGTCATTTGAGTTTATTGATTTTGAAACATTCATAATAAAACTCATTGCTCGCGATCCAAATGCAAAATTCAAGGGATTTGGTATATATATTCAAGATTTCATCTTTTCATAAAAATCCATTTTGAATTTCAATATTTCTTTTTTCTTGTTCAGATAAATCATCTGTAAATCCGCAAATTGAACGAATCTCATTGATGGGTTTATTTATATAGAATTTTTCAGCAATAACCGCAGTCGTCAAATTAATTAGTTCAGGAATGTTAAGTGCATCTGCTGAATTTGCTAATTGTACCCATTCACCATATAATGAACCTATAGAATCAATAAAATTTTGACTAAAATTATCAAATAAAACATTAATTTGTACTTTCACAGGAAGTGGTTTTTTAATACTGATATATTTATTTTCTGGTTTAGAATAATGTTCACAAAATTTTAAAATATGATTCAATACTACAGACGTTACAACATCTGGACAAACAATTGATATTTTACCCTCAGGATACAGTTCCCATAATGTTGATTCTGATTGTTTATCAAACATTAGTACAATAAGACCTATTTTCATAGCAATGTTATATTCAACTTTATGATGAGATTCTTTGTTGGAGTCCTTTGTTGATATTTCAAACGTGAATGATGACATCTTTTTTTAATATCGAAACCAATAATTCAAAAAAATATTACTTTTTTGTTTAAGGAGTTTATATTACTTTCAAGTAAATATGATAACTCCATCGAGAGAACAACAAACCATTATTGAAGCTATGTCATCATTCGACATGGTAACGGTAGATGCAGTAGCCGGTTCAGGTAAGACAACATTGGTGCTTCATTTTGCTATGCAAAATCCAGATATACAGATACTTCAAGTTACATATAATAGACTTCTTAAAGATGAAGTAGATGAAAAAAGAATTGCCGCTGAAATTAACAATTTAGCAATTAAAACATATCACGGATTAGCTAATGAATTTTATAAACAATGTTTCAATGATGAAGACATGCAAACGATTATGGATGATACTTCAGTAAGATGGAAGGAACCTACTCCATTTACAGTATTAATTGTTGATGAATCACAAGATATGACCCCATTGTATTATCAATTTATACTTCGAGTTATTAGTGATCTCAGTATTAATAAACTTATGTTATTAGGTGATAAAGATCAAAGCGTTTATCAATTTAAAGGTGCAGATTATAGATTTTTAACATTAAGTGATCACTTATTTCCATCAATTGGAGACAATAGAATTAGATTGCCGTTGTCAATTTCATATAGAGTTTCATATCCAATTGCAGAGTTTGTAAACAGAATTATGCTAGGTAAATACAAAATAAGAGTTCCTCGCGCGAAAAAGACTAATCATGCATCGGCGGCAAATGTATTATATTTTCGTGATAGGGACTCATATAAGAGCGTTTCTAAATTAATTCGACATGTTAAAGAGTTATTAGAAACAGGAGTATTACCTGATGATATTTTCATCCTCTGTCCTACTGTTAACTGCAGTGACAATAATCCAATTAAATTAATTGAGCGAACTATTGCTAACATGAGTTATCGTATCATTGGAGATGAAGCTGATAATGTTCAACCCAAAAGAATTCCCATTTATATGCCACAAGATGGGAGAGAAGTCGATAAAGTAGCAGCAAAAAACAAATTATGTATTACGACATTTCATCAAGCAAAGGGAAGAGAACGTGATTATGTTTACTTGTTTGGTTTTGATGAAAATTATTTCACATTCTATGCAAGAGCAGAAGATCGATATGTATGTCCGTCAACTATGTATGTTGCCGCAACTAGGGCCAAGTTGGGACTTTTTGTCTTCCAGACTGGAGGTCCCATTATGCCCTTCATTGACGGCAGAGATGTAGATGACCATCCTGATATTATCACAACAATTGGTGACCCTATTGAAGGAGTACTAAAGGATGAACCAAAACATAATGTCGGTGTTACATATTTAACTCGTCATATGAGTCAAGATTTAATTCATCAACTGAATCAATATGTTCCAAAAGTATTTAAACAACTATTCCCAGCAGGAAAGATTATACCAATGGCAGTATCTGTTAATGTTAACTACCATGGTAAAGAATTAGTAGAAGAAGTTTCACATCTCAACGGACAGTTAATCCCGACACTAGTAGAACATATGATTAACGGATCAACTACTGTTGAAAATTATTTATCAGAACACTACCTACCCAAGGATTTTGAACTAAGAATCAAATGGGCTAACAAAGATGACATACCGTTCTATCAACGCATGCTCAGGTTAATTAATGTATATCAGGGAACAACTGAGGGAATACATCATCAAGTTTATCAAATTAATAAATTTAACTGGTTGAGACAACATGATATTGATTGTGCATGCGATCGATTATTAGCAGTATTAGGATCAGAAACTTCATATGAAGTTTTCATGAAACATACATTTGGACATCCCACTGGCAGAGTTCGTGTAAGTGGTAGATTAGATGTTGTTGATGAAACATCAGTATGGGAAATTAAATGTGTAAGAGACCTTTCAGTAGAATGTTTTATGCAATTATTGATATATCGATGGTTAACTCCATCAGAAATTCGATTATCCCATAACTGGAAATTATTTAACGTTCGTTCTGGTGAAATATGGGAAATGATTCCTGATACTGATGGTTTACAATTAGAAATGATACAACTAATTTTAGATGGTAAATATCTTAATCCGCCAAAAAAAGAAGATTCTATCTGGTTAGAAGAAATGCAACAATTTTAAACTTTTTCAACTCGATAAACAGTCAAAAGTTGATTTACATCAATAGAGTCACCATTACATAGTCTCATTAAGTAAAACTCACATATTCGATAGGGAAGTGTCAATTCCATGCTTGGTCCGATAGGGACACAAATCACTGATTTTTCCGCAGTTGGTAATATTTGTATTCTCCAACAATGATGAATCATCGACTTTCTTGGCGGTTGTGCAATGAGAATTTCAGCTGTTTGTATCGAACACATAGTATTGGAACCTAAACTTACAGGTGCAAGAGTATTATTATTTCCGAATTCATATCCAGATTTCTGAGATTCGCCAAATGGAAGAATTTTTGTGTGAATTACAGAATCTACATATTCTGTTCTTTGATGTACAGTTGACTGATATGAAAATTTTGGTTCAATCATAGAATTTTCAACAATCGGAGTTATATATTTACACCCAACTGAGACAATTTTCAATATGTTTTCAAAGTTTCCATCAAGTATGATATTATCTCCTTGAATTGATATTTTTGGATACAATGGTAATTTAGTTTTTATTTTGAGAATAGATGTTTCATCCGTTGAAGATGCATAAATACGAACAACCCTTGTATCAGTTAAAACGAAACACATTTTACTATATACGGATGTTTCAAATATTAACTCTATTTTTTTGAATGAACAAATCGTTCTGAATATTTCTTCGGAAAAACAGTATACATCATCTCCTAAATGTTTGAGTGGAAAGTTTAAATTATTTCCGTCGATATTGAAACTTGCTTCATGACCATCATATTCGCGAAATATTGTAATTGTATTGATATATTGAATTGTTTCGATGTGCTGCGCAAAAATATTCATTCGATGATTTGTTGCAGGATGGACCATTAGTTTGATTTTGATCATTGACTTCATAAATTCAAAAAAAAATAATTAGACTCTTTCAACGCGATACATTAATAATGGTGCAGGTATAATATAATCATTATAATCATATTTACTTTTGCCAAATGATTGATTGCCGCGAGTGATATCAATTCCGATTGGTATCATTATTATTTTATCTAAAAGAGAACTGATTACTTCTAATTTATCGCAATGATGAGTAAGTTTAACATCATTAGCTGGAAGTTTATCAATTACAATTTTTCCAGGACAATGTATGTTTTGTCTATCGTGCCTAGTGAGTGTAACGGGATAATCATCAAAAACTCCATTCTCACATATAATGGGTGTACCTTCCGGAAATTCAATGGAATTATAATAGTCTTCATCAACATAATAACCGTCATGATTTGTATAATCTAAATATGCTTGATGATGTACAATATATCCCTCTAAAAATCGATTATATGTTGTATTCATAGGCATCGATAACATTCCTGGCAAATATTTATTTTCTAAACTTATACTACAATGAGTAGATTCTAATTTTAAATATGGATGACATTGATCCAATATCATTATTGATACAGGATTTCTTTTAGTGGAATATATAACTTTTACAACATTAGAATGTATCTTGAATTTCATATTAGCGATTAAAATAGAATTGATATTTAATACATAAATAGTATCTGACTTTAATATTTCATAACAATTGATTTCATTGTCAACTTCTCTTGTTGCAATCACATCTTTAAAAACAGTTTCGCCATTATTAATTGTGAATGATTTGGTAAGTGAATTGAATTGAATGATTTCATATTTAAATTTATGATATGAGCGTGAAATCTTAGGCAAATAATTGTTATCAACGAACATACCGCTAGCTACATTGAGCATATGTTTACTTGCAGGATGAACCATTTGTTTGATCATCCGACCCCATGAATTCAAATCTTACACACTAGATATCTTAATTTATTCATCAATTTTAGATGAATTTCATTGATATCATCGATATCATCAATAACATTTTCTACTGGTATAATTATTATATCCCTACTAAGTTTATGTACTACGTCAATTTCATAACATTGACACATCATTTTGTCGATTGGTTTAATTCCTATAATCAATTTGTCACTGTCATAATTCATATCATTATATAAAATTACTACTGAAGGATTCAAGTTTTCTCCAATTTCATGATGTGGAATAGTAGTATTACCTGAAGGATAATGTATCCATGGATATAAATCCCAACTGTCGGAGAGATTTTCATCATGGTTAACTACATAATGTATACATCCAACTACGGATTCAAGACCGTAATCATAGAAAGTACCACATCTTACCAACCTATGTATATATCCACTACCTGGCGCTCTGCTAATTGAATGAATGTTACCAAGATTAATTTCGGGATAATTTGGATTATTTTGAATAGAAAGTTTGTGAAATAATTGTAATATTGGGTAAACTTTATCCATCAGTATTACTTTAATACAGATTTTTCTTGTGTTAGGATCTCCAATCACTTTATATACATTATTATGAATCTCGATTGTGATATCAAATTTTGCATCAGACATATCAATAATTAAATATGTATAATCTTCGACTGATGAAGGTATTGTCGCACTATTGGTCTCTTTATTATATTTAATATCCTTCATTGGAACATAATGTATAAAACAACCTCTATCAAATTTTGGTAAAATGAATAATTTATCTGTTTCATTCCATACTAAATGACCTATCTTATATTCGGGATATTTTGCACATTGTATTACATGAAGCTTCCTCTTAGTGTCTGGATGTACCATTAGTTTTATAAATAACAATACCTAAAATCAAAAAAATCATTAATTAGACTCCGATAATTCGATACAACATTGAATCTGAATATCGATTACAATCGTTTAATGGAATCATCGCAACCGAATGACTAAGTTTATGTGCTACATCAATTGTTATACATTGACATAAGAATCCTGTTTGTCTTTTAGGCTTAATGCCAATAACTATTTGACTACTAATAAAATTAGTACAATCATCAGCAATCAATAATGGAGGGTCTAATATTCCATTCTCGGAGGAATATGGAATTGTTTGATCATTATATGCTCTTTGTAACCATGTATAATGATTGTTCTCTGGATATATTTGTTCTTTAGTAAACTTTCTGTATAAATTACCACAACACAATTTGAGTTCAATCTCAGAATAATCATCCACAATACTCAGTGTATTAATATACGCATGGCTATTTTGTATAGCAACATTATCTTTGAGTTCTAAGAATTTATAAACATCATCTATTGTAACAACAGTTATTTGTGTAGATTCTGAATCATTTCCAATTACATGAGTGACATTATTGTGAATCACGATCGTAGATGTACTGTATCTTACTTCTGACATATTTACTCGAATCGTTCCAGTATAACCATTAATTGATCGAGGAATTTCAATCTTATAGTTTTTTCTGAATCCTAAATCGCCAATTGATATTGATGAAAAAGTATCACCTTTCTTTAACATTAACTGAAATTCTTCAATATTGTTTTTCCAAATTAGAATTGATTCGGTGAATATACCTGTATTTTTCAAAGTAGTTTTATCTATTTCAGAATTGATTATTTGTCTGTATCGAGTATGCGGATGTACCATCAATAATGTCAATTTTATTTAGGGAAAAGTTTAATTCAAAAAAATTACTTATACTCCGAAGATCTGATATTGAAGTCTCGTTTTATGCCATGATGATCTGATAAGGGAAATATCATTTCCGTAATCAGATTTAATTGGAATCATCAAGACGTTTTTTCTAAATTTAGATACAACATCAATTTCATAACATTGACATATAAATTTATTACGTGGTACTAAACCAATCACTAAATTTTCACTATCATAATTCATTCGGCTAGACATAATTAAGACTGGCGGTTTTATATCATAAGTATCGTTATTTTCAAATGGTATAAAATGATCACCTGAAGGATAATGTATCCATGAGTATAAATCCCATTCTTCAGAGAAGAATTCATATATATTAGAAATATGATGCATTGATCCAATTGCAGATTCAAGATCACAATCATAGAAAGTACCACATCTTACCAACTTATGTATATATCCACTACCTGGCGCTCTGCTAATTGAATGAATGTTATTATTTTTTGTCAAATTTGATAGATTGTTTTGAATAGAAATATGATTATATAATTGTAATATAGGATAAACATGATCCATCAAAATCAATTTAACACATACATCATTAATATCAATGCAATCGGCAATCTTAGTTGGGACTCCTATAACTTTAACTACATTGTTATGAATTTTGATTGTTATATTAGATTTTGCATCCGTCATATCAATGATAATACTTGTGCAATCGGAAATCAACGATGGAATTTCTACACTATTTGATTTTTTATCATACTTAATTTCTTTCATCAATATACTTGGTTGAAAAGCTAAACCAACCATCTCAGTCATTGAATCTAATTTTAAAATTTTACCCATTTTTGTTAATGTAAATGTTTTTTTATCATGATTCCATTCTAACGTTCCAAAAATATGTTTTGGCCATTCTGTATTTTGCCATTGATGAAGTTTTCTCTTAGTATCTGGATGAACCATCAATCTAGTTTTTATATTTGTTTTCTCGGATTCAAAAAAAATTAAATCCCGAGAATACGATAAATTACCATACCATTATCCTCACCCGTTACCGGAACAATTAGAGCATAATTTTTTAGTTCAGAAACAATATCAATTGTAGCACATTTACATAAAGTAATACGATTTTTTCTTGGTTTAATTGCGACAATAAGATTACCATCAGTTGAGACATTTATATCATTATCAGCTATCACTATTGGAGTGATAATTCGTGAATTGTTCTCATCAAGAGATTCTTCTCTCGAAAAGATATCCACCCATGAATATTTATTTAAATAAGATGAACCGGAATGAAATGTTTTATTTATAACACAATGAACAGACCCAATAAATTGTTTCATTGACCGAATATAATATGCATCATTTACGATTAATTCATTGATATATTCGTTGCCAGAGTGACATTCTAATTCTACCAATCCAACGATAGTTAGTTTTTTGTAGAGTGGATCTAACAAAGTTACCTTAGTTGTTAGTTTATCACTATCATTCAATGAATCCATTGAAACATAAGTTCCTATGATCATGGATACATTATTATGAATTTTAATTCGTGCACCTACTGGTGGATTTAAAATATAAATTATTATCGGATCATCGACATTTTTAAAATAAGAAGGAATTTCCACACAATTGTTTTTATCAAAAATGATATCAGTCATTGTTGATATTTGCAAATTTCCATTCCTGTATTTTTGCAACCAAAATAATTTTGTATTATCATCCCAGTGTAACGTACATAAATTTTTATTATCAATGATTGGTTTTGAATATAGTAATACTCGTTCTTTCGTGTATGGATGTACCATTAATTTAATTTTTATAGAATGAATTCCAAATTCAAAAAATATACATATATCGGGGGGAATATCTATTAACTTCTTACTCTTTTTGTGGAAGTTCTCCCCATGGAAGAATAACTGAGTCACAAAAGATGTTTTTTGCGGCTTGAAAAGTGTCCATTCCTGCAATCATTCTACCAGTATTAAATTTAGCCGGTTTTGCACCATTAATTTCTTTTGCAGCATTTGAAAGAATAGTTCTAACTTTGACCATAAAATCAAGAATTTGTTGTTTTTCTTCATCGGATGAACCAAGAACAAACATACCATTAATCATGTCTGTGCGAATTGCAAGCATTTCTTCGATAGATCTAACAAAAGACATTTTTAAATAAAACAATTCAACCTCTTAAAAAAATAAATATTTTAAATATCTAGATTTATTCATGAACAATCATGTTGTCATCGAGTTCATCAATAATTTTATCATTAGTATCATCATCGACATCACCCAATATTGGTATTGTATCATCAGAATCGTATTGAAATAACCATTCAGATGAACTAATTGTAGGTGATTGCCAACATGTGTACCAAAACTCAAATCCGCCAGATGGCCCAACTTTAATAAGCTCACGTTCACCTACTGCATTTTCTAA
>JACCDV010784673.1_pt1 | contig 10721 bp, 11 predicted proteins | sample 7446131 | NCBI WGS metagenome assembly JACCDV01 (sample SAMN15323448, study PRJNA562643) | freshwater metagenome | isolation source: river surface water | place: USA:Blue River Watershed | collected 2017-08-17
ACGGTGGGCCACTCGCTGGCGATGATGCTGTACACACAGGTGTCGCGCAGTGTGCCGGCAGACAAAGGGTGCGGGTTGATCTGGTGGCTGCGCAGCACGCCATCGAGCTTGGCGCCCAGGCGTTCAATGGCGCGGCGGCTTGGGTGGTTCATGAAGTGCGTGCGGAACTCGACCGCGATGCAGTTCATTTGCTCGAAAACATGGGTCAGCAGCAGGCGTTTGGCCTCGGTGTTGAGTGCGCTGCGTTGCACGCTCTGTCGGTACCAGGTGGAGCCGATTTCCACGCGTCGGTTGGCCGCGTCAATGTTCATGTAAGTGCTCATGCCCACGGCACGGCCAGTTTGCAGGTCGATCACCGCAAATGGACACATGCTGCCTTGGGCCTGCAGGTTCAAGCGCCGCTGGATTTCAGCGGCCATGCCCTCGGGCGTTGGGATGGCCGTGTACCAGAGTTGCCAGAGTTGGCCGTCGCGCACCGCCGCCACCAGATCGTCATGGTGTGCAGCCGACAAAGGCTCCAGGCGCACGCATGGGCCAGTCAGGGTGACGGGGGGCGCGAAGACGTTCATGGGGCGTCTTTGTTGGGGTTTTGCTTGGTGCGCCAAAAACGGGCCAGGTGCAAACCACCACCGCCACCCAAGCCGACCAGCAAGATCGCGCCGATGCTGGCGTTGTTGTAGCCCGCGCTGAAAATGTTCCAGCCCAAGAGCTGACCAATCCAGTAACCGGCCACCGCACCGCCCACAAAGCCGATGGCGTCCGACAAACCTTCCATGAGCAATTTCCGAGCAGACATGACCAGGACTTTCAGCGGTTGCGCTGGTTCATGAAGACCAGCTTTTCAAACAAGGTCACGTCTTGTTCGTTCTTGAGCAAGGCACCGACCAGTGGGGGTACAGACACTTTTTGGTCGGCACTTTGCAGCGCTTCCAGTGGGATGTCTTCGGCCACCAGCAATTTCAACCAGTCGAGCAGCTCGCTGGTGGAGGGTTTCTTCTTCAAACCGGGCAAGCCGCGCACGTCGTAAAACGTTTTGAGGGCCAGGGCCAGCAGGTCTTTTTTGAGCGTGGGGAAGTGCACATCCACGATCTGCTTCATGGTCTCCGCTTCGGGAAACTTGATGTAGTGAAAGAAGCAGCGGCGCAAGAAGGCGTCGGGTAACTCTTTTTCGTTGTTGGAGGTGATGAACACCAGTGGGCGGGTCTTGGCCTTGATCAGCTGGCGCGTCTCGTAGCAGTAGAACTCCATGCGGTCGATCTCGCGCAGCAAGTCGTTCGGGAACTCGATGTCGGCCTTGTCGATCTCGTCGATCAGGATGGCCACAGGCACCTCGGAGGTGAAAGCCTGCCAGAGCACGCCCTTGACGATGTAGTTCTCGATGTCCTTGACCTTTTCGTCGCCCAGCTGGCTGTCGCGCAGGCGGCTCACGGCGTCGTACTCGTACAGACCTTGCTGGGCCTTGGTGGTCGACTTGATGTGCCACTGCAACAGTGGCAGGCCCAGGGCTTGTGACACTTCCTCGGCCAGCATGGTCTTGCCGGTGCCGGGCTCACCCTTGACCAGCAGCGGGCGTTTGAGGGTGATGGCGGCGTTGACAGCCAGCATCAGGTCCTGCGTGGCGACGTAGTTTTCTGTACCTTGAAATTTCATGGATGGGACTCTCGTGTGGCAGAAAAGGAAGTTGTCAGGATTATGAGGGTGAGCCCGATATAATCTCGATTTGATTTTTATCAATCAATCTGGATTGTCTAAGCAAATGAACCAACTGCTGACCTCGGTGTTTGCCCTGGCCGTCGCCTCCGTGACCGCCATTTCTGCACAGGCCCCAGAAGTCAAGGGCGACGCCAAAGCCGCTGAGCAAAAGATCGCCATGTGCATCGGCTGCCACGGCATCCAAGGCTACCAGGCCAGCTTCCCAGAGGTGTATCGCGTGCCGATGATCTCGGGTCAGAACGCCAAATACATTGTTGCTGCCCTCAATGCCTACAAAAAAGGCGAGCGCAAGCACCCCACCATGCGTGGCATCGCTGACAGCCTGAGCGATCAAGACATCGCAGACGTAGCCGCTTATTACGAGCAGCACGGTAAGACCGACGCTGTGGCCAAAGCCCCGGCAGCACCAGATGCCGAAGTGGCCGCTTTGCTGCAAAAAGGCGCTTGCGTGTCTTGCCACGGCGACAACTTCTCCAAGCCCGTGGACCCCAGCTATCCCAAGATCGCTGGTCAGCACAAAGACTTCCTGTTTGTGGCTCTGAAGTCCTACAAAGTGGAAAACCAGTCCACCTGGGGCCGCAGCAACGGCGTGATGGGCGGTATTGCCAAGCAGTTCTCCAATGCTGAACTCAAGGCCTTGTCGGCTTATGTGGGCTCTCTGGATGGCGATTTGAAGACGGTGCCCCAGTCTAAATTCCGCTGATCGCCTGATCTGCTGACAGTCAAAAGCCCGCGAAAGCGGGCTTTTTTCTTGGGAACTTCAGTTCAAGTGGATGTCAGAAGTGATCACAGGGGCTCATTGCAGCCTGGGATCGCCAAAGTCTTCGTCTGGCGGGCTGTCTTCAGGGACCCGGAATTCTTCGCTGGCCCAGGCCCCCAAATCCACGCCTTTGCAGCGGGAGCTGCAAAAGGGGCGGTAAGGGTTGGCGCTGCTGTATAAGCTCAAACCCGCACAGGCTGGGCAGCGGACTTGGCGGGGCTGGATGGGGGCGGGCTGGTTCGAGTCACTCATGCGCACAAAGACATCTCAAAAGGCACATCTTCGGCAGTGGCGACCAGTCGGCCATCGCTTTGCTGCTGCATCATGCGGATCACGACCAGCAAGCGGTTGCAGCTGATCTCGGGCGTGATGTTCAAAGTTGGATCGATCTTCAGGCGCAGCAACTGAAAGGTGCGGCCCTGAGGCAGGTTTTGTTGCAACTGACCTGCAGTGGCCATGACTTTTTGGCTGGTGCCCGATTCGCGCAGCATTTTGAGCAGCAGCTGGATCGTTTGTGCCAACGGTGCGAAAGGCGCGCTCCATTGCCCGAGGTCAGCAATACGGCTTGATGCATCGTGGTGTTGCCAGGCGTGGTAGGCCGGCAAGTCGAATTCGCAGGTGCCGCCCGGAATCACCACGCGGCTGCGCAGGGACATCAGGAAATCGTTGTCGCTCAGCCCCATGCCGATCTTGCCGCTGACTTCGTTGAGCGCTTCAAAGTGCTCGTCGAGCTGGGCGATCAGACCGTCCAGGGCTTTTTCGGAAATGGCGGGGTTGCCGCGGTAGCCGTTGTACAGCTGTTTTTGGCGTTCGAGGTCCTTAAGCACATCCGATTTGAGTTCGGAGCGTGAAGCCACCTCGATGATCTCAAACAGCGTGGTCAGGGCGAAGTGGTGGTCCACTGCCTCTGTGCGGGTCATCAATTGCCCAAAACGATTGAACAATTGTTGCAGCCGCAAATAGGTGCGGATGCGTTCATTGAAGGGGTATTCGTACAGTATCACGCGGCATCTTCCAGTCCCGCCATCATAGCCCGAAGTCGGCGGCCACTTGCGTGACTTGAGCTTCTAATTCGGCCAGACTCAGGCTTTGGTTCACGATCACCACATCGGCGCAGGCCAGGCGCTGTGCTCGGCTGGCTTGTTGGGCAATGATCCGGTCAATTTCTTCAGGCGGCAAGCCATTGCGGGCCATGACCCGCTGGCGCTGGGTCTCGGTGTTGCAGTCCACAACCAGCACCCGATCGACCTGGCGACGCCAACGTTCGCCGGACTCGACCAGCAAGGGCACATCAAACACCAGGCAGCGGTGGCCTGTGTCCAGGGCGTGCTGAGCCTGCTCGGCGGTGATCAGGCTGACCAGTGGATGGATGATCGCTTCCAGTTGGCGTTTGGCTTGAGGGTCTTGAAAGATCTGCTCACGCATGGCTTGGCGGTTCATCGTGCCATCAGGGGTGATCATGTCTGCGCCAAAGATCGTGGCAATCGCCTCGATGGCCCGCCCCCCCGGGGCCGTCACACTGCGCGAAATGGCGTCTGCATCGATCACTGCAGCGCCATGTTTGGCCAGCATGCTCGCGACGGTGCTTTTGCCGCTGCCGATGCCGCCAGTCAGCCCAATGCGCCAGATGCGTTTTGAATTCATGGATTTCAGATGTGAAGGGTTGGCAAGGGCCCGAGGACCATGACCCACAAGCCAGCCAAGGCCAAAAAGGGTCCGAATGGCATATGGCCCGCTTCATGCAGCTGGCCACGCATGCGCAAGATCAGGCCTCCCGCCACGCCTGTGAGCGATGCGATCAGCACCAGAGACACCAGAGCAGGCCAGCCCAGCCAGGCACCTAATGCGGCCAACAGTTTGAAGTCGCCTTGGCCCATGCCGTCTTTGCCGGTGATCAGCTTGAACAGCCAATAGACCGACCATAAAAACAGGTAGCCCGCCACGGCACCCCACAGGGCGTCGGTCAAGGATTGACCGCTCCACTGGAAGTTGGCCGCGAGCAAGCCTGCCCACACCAAGGGTTGGGTGATGGCATCTGGCAGCAAAGTGGTATCGGCGTCGATGGCGGCCAGCGCCACCAGGGCCGATGCAAAGCCTGCCCAGGCCAGAGCCTGCGCATTCAAGCCATGGGTGAGTGCGATCCAGACGAACAAGGCACCGGTGAAAAGTTCGACCAGCAAATAGCGCCAGCCGATCGGGCTGTGGCATTGGCGGCACTGACCGCGAAGCCACAAGTAACTCAAAACGGGGATGTTGTCTGTCCAGCGCAATGCATAGCCGCAATGGGGGCAGTGAGAGCTGGGGGTGGCGAGGTTGTAAGGTGTCTGGGGTGTACCAGAGGACGCTTGTGCGTCCTCGTGCAAGTGGGCCTCTGCAGCCCATTGAGCCTCCAACATGCAGGGCAACCGGTGGATCACCACATTCAGAAAGCTGCCAATGGCCAGGCCCAGCAGGCCTGCGAATATCCCGTTGAAAACATCAATGTGCATATCAAAATACCTGGCCCAAGCGAAAAATGGGCAAATACATGGCGACCAGAATGCCACCGATTAAACCACCCAGCACCACAATGATGAGTGGCTCCAGCAAACTCGACAGACCGTTGACCCGATCGTCCAGTTCGGTTTCCATCAGGCCTGCGGCCCTGGCCAACAATTGATCGAGCGCGCCGGTTTCTTCTCCGGTGTGACACAGCTGCACGATCATGGGTGGGAAACGGGCTGTTTGGGTCATGGCTTCGCTCAGGCTGCTGCCTTGGGCCACTTGGCGCTGCAGTTGCAAGGTCGTGTGGGCAAAGACCACATGATCGCATGCTTGGGCCACCGGTCCTAAAGCTTCGGCCAAAGGCACGCCAGCCGCCAACAAGGCCGACAGGGTTTGTGCCCAACGGGCCACCACTGCGCTTTGGATCAGGCTGCCCAGCACAGGCAATCGCAGCAGGCGGCGGCTCAACCCGCGTCTGAATGTCGAATCTTCTTGGGTCAGCTTGGGCGCCAACCAGACGCCGAGCAATGCAGCCAAAAGCACGACGGGACCAGAGTTGCTCAGGCCTTCGCTCAGTGCGACGACGATTTGGGTGGCCCAAGGCAGGTCGGCGCCGAAGCTCTTGAACACATCCTGGAAGACGGGCACGACGAAGATCAGAATCATGACGAGCACCGCGGTGGCGACCAGCATCACGGCGCAGGGGTACATCAGGGCCGATCGCACACGTGAGCGCAGGGCTTCGTTCTTTTCGAGTGTGCTGGCCAGGCGTTCCATCAAAGTGTCCAGGATGCCGGCGGATTCGCCGGCTTGCACCATGTGGATGTACAGGCCTGAAAAGTGCGCAGGATGCTTGCGCAGCGCCGCGTGTAAAGCCTGCCCATTGGCGACATCGTTGTGCATCACCTGGATGATGTGGGTGAGTGTGACGGAAGGCAGGCTGCGCGAGAGCATCTGCAAAGCTTGCAGCAAAGGCACGCCGGCACGCAGCAAGGCAGCGAGCTGGCGCGTCATTTGGGCCACATCGCGGGTGCGCACGCGCGGCTCAGGGTTCCACCAGAGGCGCTGCAGCTGCACAGCTTGCAGGCCCTGCCTGCGCAGCTGGGCCTGGGCCAAATTGGCGTTGCTGGCCTGAAGGCGGCCTTGTGCAGGTCGTCCCTGTGCATCGCGGGCCTTCCACAAGAAGGTAGGCTGCTTTTGCCCGGGGGTCATGTGCCGTCCCGTGTGGCCGCCAGGACTTCGTCCAGCGAGGTGATGCCTTGCAGTACTTTGTGCAAACCCGCCACCCGCAAGCTGGCCACGCCTTCGCGTTGTGCTTGCAGGGCCAACGCTTGGCTGCCTGCGTCCTGGAGTACCAGGTTTTGCATGTCGGCGCTGACGGGCATCACTTGGAAAATGCCGGTGCGTCCCGAAAAGCCTTTGTGGCAGTGCACGCACCCCGCAGGAGCATAGACCTTGATTTGCTCATGCGCGATGGCTGTGGGCGGCAGTCCCGCTTGTACCAGGACATCAGATGAGATCGTGATTTCTTGTTTGCAGTGTGGGCACAGGCGGCGGACCAGGCGCTGCGCGGTGATCAGCGTGACACTGGCGGCAATGTTGTAAGTTGCGGTGCCCATGTTGCGCAACCTGACCAAGGTGCTGGGTGCATCGTTGGTGTGCAAGGTGGACAGCACCAGATGCCCGGTCTGTGCCGCCTGAATGGCGATGTTGGCGGTTTCCAGATCGCGGATTTCGCCCACCATCAGGATGTCCGGATCTTGCCGCAGGAAAGCCCGCAAGGCGACGGCAAAAGTCAGCCCGGGTTTGTCTTGCACGTTGACCTGGTTGACGCCTTGCAACTGGATTTCGCAGGGGTCTTCTACCGTGGCGATGTTGACCTCGGCGGTGTTGAGTAAATTCAGACAGGCATAAAGCGATTGGGTTTTGCCTGAACCTGTGGGCCCGGTGACCAGCACCATGCCGTGTGGCCTGCGAATGGCTTGTGTCAGGCGTTCCAGGTCTTGCGTGTCGTAACCGAGCTGGTGCAGATCCAGTTGTGCCTGTGCGGAATCCAACACGCGAACCACCAGTTTCTCGCCGAACAAGGTGGGCAAGGTGCTCACCCGCAAGTCGATTTCCCGACCGGTGGGCAGGAGCAGTTTCATGCGACCGTCTTGCGGCAAGCGTTTTTCGGCAATGTCCAGCCGCGACAAGACTTTCAGGCGTGAAGAAATCCGGTCTTTGAGCGCCATGGGGGGGATGGCCATTTCACGTAATTCACCATCGACGCGCATGCGCACGCGGTAATGGTGCTCATAGGGCTCAAAGTGAAGATCCGAGGCCTTGATGGCCACGGCTTGTTCCAGCAATTGCTGAACGTACTGAACCACCGGCGCATCTTCCATGGCACCGATGGACGCACGCGGGTGAATGCCGTCCTGCATGATGTGTCCTCCCTGGGCAGTGACTACCTATGGATGAGCATCATGAATTATGTGAGTTTTTTTGTAAACTTTTTTCCTATTAGGAGGAACAGGCCACGCAGAGGGCAAGAAAAAAATCAGGCCCCTGCTGACCCGCAGAATTTGCTGGTCAGCAGGGGCCGATGATTGGCTGGGAGCAGACGTCCATGATCTGGACGTCTTCAGGTCACATCACGGTTTTGAAATCGTGATTTGCGCTGCCAGATTTTGAGTCGGGTCATAGACCAGATTTGATCCGGTCACCCCATTGACGGTATATGTGACCATTGTGGTTGTGCCAGAGACAACTGCGCTGCTCACCGAGCAGCTGCCGGTGCTGGAGGTCAGGCAATTGACGGTGCTGCCAGGGCTGAAAGTTCCGCTGACTGTGGCATTGGCGATCGCTGCGCCTGTGTTGATGTTTCGCACAGAAACCGTCGCGATGGCTTGCCAGTTCTTGCCGGACTTTCTGGCTGAACCGGTCAGGTTTTTGATGGCCACGGTTTGGTTCGTCACGACGCCGGGCGCACCACTGGCTCGTGAGTAAGCGAGCTTGTTGGGTGAACCTGTGCCAATGGACGTCAATCTGTTGGGGGTGGCATTGGACAAGATGAACTGCGTCACCATGGCCGGAGTTGCCACTGGATTGGCATTCAGTGCGAGGGCGGCAATGCCTGCCACATGGGGGCTGGCCATAGAGGTGCCGTTGATCGTGTTGATGGCGCCTGTACCGGTATACCAAGCCGAAGTGATGCTCGAGCCAGGGGCAAACAGATCAACGCAGCTGCCGTAGTTGGAATAAGACGCCCGTGCATCGCCGCTGGTGGTAGCGCCAACCGTGATGGCAGTCGGCTCACTTGCTGGCGAGTACTGGCATGCATCTGCATTGCTGTTGCCTGCGGCCACCACCATCACGACACCTTTGTTGAATGCCCCCGCAACGGCGGCATTCACGGTGGCAGATTTGCTGCTGCCCAGGGAAAGATTGGCCACCGCTGGACGAAGGGCCGAGTTGGCCACCCAATCCAGCCCGGCCACGACACCACTCAAGGCGCCCGAGCCAGCACAGTCCAGTACGCGTACCGGCACCAGTCTGACCGCCTTGGCAAGGCCCCAGGTGGTCCCTCCGATGGTGCCCGAGACGTGTGTGCCATGACCATTGCAGTCGTTGGTGCCATTGCCATCCGCCACAGCGCTATAGCCTGGAACGACACGACCTGAGAATTCCACGTGATCGGCTCGGATACCTGTGTCGATCACAAAAGCGGTCACACCCGTACCGGTGTAGTTGTAGGCGTAGAGCCCGTCCAGTGGGCGATCCAGCTGGTCAACACGGTCCAGGCCCCATGTCGCACCGGTTTGATTCATGGTTGTTTGATTCAGTCGAACGGTCTTGTCTTGTTCAATCGATTCGATATTGGGGTTGTTGCGCAGAGCGCTCAGTGCAGCGGCAGGCAGCGTGGCAGCAAAGCCTTTGATCGCTGTGCTGTACTTGAAGTGAATTTGTCCACCATTGCCTTTCATCGACTTGTCTGCTTCCAGCGATGGATTGGCCACAGATGGTTTGAAGGTCACGATGTAGCGGTTGGTCAGTGCCTGACCATCGGGCAAGGCATGCGTGGCTTGAGAGTTGCTGGGCTGTGCCCAGGAAGTGGTGCAAACCAAGGCCAAAACCATTGTGGAAATGGCCTGTTGAATTTTGACGGTTGACTTTGTCGCATTCATGGGCTTGCCTTTGCAGTCAAGATTTGACCGGTTGAAACTGATGAAATCTTAAAAATCTGGAATTGAAATATTTTAGCCAAGCTTGCCGGAAAATGTGAGCTTTGTCTGTAAATTGGCGCACATGGGCTGCTGCGGACGTCGGGATGTCCAGAGGAGTCAAGACCTGAAGGCGGCTCTGGTGACCCGCCGGCGCTGTTCAAGTTCGGCGGTTCAGCAGTTGTGAGGCCAACACCACCATGGCCTGGCGGTATTCGTTGTCGGGCAGCTGCATCGCTGCATGAATGGCGCGTTGCGCTTCTGCGGCTGCGGCATCCCGAGTGGCTTCCAGGGCGCCCGTCTCGCGAACGATGGCCACGATCTCGTTCAGACGGTCAACGCTGCCGGTTTCGATGGCCTCACGCACTGTCTGGCTCTGGGCTGGCGAGCCCTTTTGCATGGCCAGGATCAGGGGCAAGGTGGCTTTGCCTTCGCGCAGATCGTCGCCCAAATTCTTGCCCATTTCAGCGGCATTGCCGTCGTAGTCCAGCACATCGTCAATGACCTGAAATGCCGTACCCAGGGCCTGGCCATAGTCAGCGCAGGCGGCCTCGATGGCGGCAGGGCTACCTGCCAGGATGGCGCCCAGACGTGCGCTGGCCTCGAACAGCTTGGCGGTTTTGGAGCGGATGACGCGCAAATAACAATCTTCGTACACCGAGGCATCGTGCATGTTCATCAGCTGCAGCACTTCGCCTTCGGCGATCACATTGGTGGCGTCGGCCAGGGTCTGCATGACGCGCATGCTGTCTGTGTCTACCATCATCTGGAAGGCGCGGGAGTACAGAAAGTCGCCCACCAGCACACTGGCCGGGTTGCCAAAATTTTCATTGGCCGTCGGACGGCCGCGACGCAGGGTGGACTCGTCCACCACATCGTCGTGCAACAAGGTGGCGGTGTGGATGAATTCGACCACAGCGGCCAGGTTGTGGCGCTGGACGCCGGTGTAGCCCAGTGCGCCGCAGCTCAACAGCAGCAAAACAGGCCGCAGGCGCTTGCCGCCGGCCGAGATGATGTATGTGGCGACCTCGCCGACCAAGGGCACGCCCGAGTCCAGGCGCAGGGCGATGACGCGGTCCACCTCGGCCATGTCGGGGGCGACCAGGGTGAGGACGGCTGCGGTGCTGTTTTCGGAGGCAGACAACTTGGGGAATCCGGCAAAGACTTCAGCGCAGGCTGGAGTCAGGGAAAAGGAACTGAAATTGGCAATCATTATAGGGACCGCCTGTGGCGCATCGCCTGCCCCATGGCTTGGCTGAGGTCCTTGTTTGCAATAGGCCCCTGCCCGTGCTAGAATCTTCGGTTCCTTGGGGATCAGCCCTTGGAAACTTCCATTCAAAAGAGGTCATATATGTACGCGGTCATAAAAACCGGTGGCAAACAGTATCGTGTTGTCGCTGGCGAAAAAATTAAAGTAGAACAGATTGCTGCGGACGTTGGCCAGGAAATCGTGATTGATCAAGTTCTCACAGTCGGCAACGGCGCAGACCTGAAGATCGGCACGCCCCTGGTGTCCGGCGCCACAGTCAAAGCCACCGTGGTGGCTCATGGCAAGCACG